>OJAR01000179.1_pt1 | contig 23100 bp, 27 predicted proteins | sample 1589431 | NCBI WGS metagenome assembly OJAR01 (sample SAMN03283242) | human gut metagenome | biome: human-associated habitat; material: feces | host: Homo sapiens | place: Peru | collected 2012 | reverse complement strand
ACGGTAATGGTGTATCCGCTCGGGCAAATCGGAATGCGGTCAGAAAGTATCCGACGATAAATAAGAAAATTATATCTAAAACAGAAAGGGGTGATGAAATGGAAAGTGCAAGCTTTATGAAAGTAGATGAGGTGGCGCAGGAATTGGGTGTTTCCAAATCCTATGCGTACAAAATCGTCCAAAAGCTCAATGCCGAGTTAGCCGAAAAAGGCTATATGGTGATTTCCGGACGAGTAAACAAACAATATTTTACAGAACGCACCTGTTACGGTGCCGACAAGAAAGAGAGGTAAATTTATGGCAGTATATAAAGAAGATAAAACAAATACTTGGCGAGTTCTCTATCGCTATACCGATTGGAATGGCGAACGAAAGCAATCACAAAAACGTGGATTCAAAACAAAACGTGAGGCTCAGGCGTGGGAAAGAGAACAGCTTAATAAGCTTGGTGGAGATTTGGATATGAATTTCAAGAGTTTTGTTGAACATTACTCCGAAGATATGCAGACTCGACTTAAAGAAAACACTTGGGAAACCAAGAAACATATTATTGAAACAAAACTTGTTCCATATTTCGGTAAGTTGAAGATGTGCAATATTACTGCACAGCAAATTATCACTTGGCAAAATGAACTTATCAATTACAAGGATGATAAAGGCAAGCCTTATTCGCCGGTGTATTTGAAAACAATTCACAATCAGTTGTCGGCAATCTTTAATCACGCAGTCAGGTACTATAATTTGAAAGAAAATCCTTGCCAAAAAGCAGGAAGTATGGGCAAAAAGAAAAATCGTGAAATGCTGTTTTGGACAAAAGACGAATATCTTAAATTTGCCGATGTGATGATGGATAAGCCTTTATCCTATTACGCTTTTGAAATGCTCTATTGGACAGGTATTCGTGAGGGAGAGTTGTTGGCGCTTACGCCTGCTGATTTTGATTTTGAAAAAAGGACAGTAACCATTAATAAATCATATCAGCGCTTAAACGGCAGAGATTTAATTACCACGCCGAAAACAGAAAAGAGCAATAGGACAATTACTATCCCTAAGTTTCTCTCCGAAGAAATACAGGATTATTTAAAAATGCTCTATGACGTGGGTGAAAATGACAGAATGTTTATCATAACAAAAAGTTATCTTCACAACGAGATGAATCGAGGCGCAAAGGAAGCGGGCGTAAAGCGTATCAGAATTCACGATATTCGACACAGCCACGTCAGCCACCTTATTGACTTAGGTTTTTCAGCGACAGCAATAGCAGACCGTGTAGGACACGAAAGCATTGATATAACCTATAACTACGCTCACTTGTTCCCGTCAAAGCAGACGGAAATGGCAGATAAATTAGATTTAGAAAGAGGGAATTAAAATGTCAGCAAAAAATGTAGATAGGCACAACCGTTTCAGAAACATTACGGTAGGGTTCAGGGTATCGCCTGAAGAAAACGAGGAAATCAACAGAGCCGTTGCTCTTTCAGGTTTATCCAAACAGGAATACTGTTACCGTCGCTGTATGGAGCGTGATGTGGTTGTGCAAGGAAATCCGAGAGTGTATAAGGCTCTTAAAAATCAAATGGCAGATATGCTTGCGGAATTACAACGCATAGAAGCAGGAAACAATGTCAGCGATGATTTATTAAATATCATTGAACTGATAGCCGTCACAATGGACGGACTGAAAGGAGAAGATGACGATGGAGAATAAAAAAGAAATGACCGCCCCTTGTGTATCTGTTGGCGCAGATACGGAGCAGTCATCACAAAAATATAATACAAATATTATACCCGATGTTTCCGCAGAAATCAATGAAAAATTTTTGAAAGGGGGCGTTGCGGATGGCAGAACTTAAAATCATCAATATGGATGAGGTTCCCGTTGAGGAAGTGAAATGGTTGTGGTATCCCTATATTCCCTTTGGAAAACTGACGATTATACACGGAGACGGCGGCGAAGGTAAAACGACTTTAATATTGCAATTAGCAGCGTTGTTATCGAGGGGAGAAAAGCTCCCCTGCGATGACACCGAGCGTGAGCCGATAAAAATTATCTACCAAACGGCAGAGGACGGACTCGGCGATACGATTAAGCCCCGTTTGCTTTCCGGCAATGCCGATTGCTCTCAAATCAAAGTAATTGACGAATCGGAAGCAGCGCTTACAATGCTTGACGAACGAGTGGAACAGGCGATTGCCGAAACAGGAGCAAGGGTAATTATTTTAGACCCTATGCAGGCGTATGTCGGCGCAAAGGTTGATATGAACAGAGCGAATGAGGTTAGAAACATTCTCGCTCAGCTTGGCAGAATAGCAGAAAAATATTGCTGTGCAATTATCTTGGTCGGACACTTGAACAAAGCGCAAGGCAACAAGTCAACTTACCGAGGACTTGGCTCTATTGACTTTCAGGCTTGCGCCCGAAGCGTGCTTGTTGTCGGCAGAGTAAAGGATAAGCCTGAAATTCGAGTAGCGGCTCATCAGAAGTCGTCACTTGCGCCCGAAGGAAAACCTATCGCATTTGAGCTGAGTGCGGAAAACGGTTTTCGTTGGCTCGGTCATTATGATATTTCGATAGACGATTTGCTCAGCGGTATCAGCCGTGAAAAGAAGTCCGAACAGGCAGAAAATTTAATAACCGATTGTCTTTCCGACGGAAAATATCCGCAGCAGATTTTATTGAAGAAAGCGCAGAACGCAGGCATCTCAAAAAGAGTGCTTGATGAAGCAAAAAAATCTCTCGGTGTAAAGTCAATAAAGAAAGGTAGCGGATGGTATTGGGAACTTCCCGAAGAAAAAGAAGCAAGCAGCTTTTAAGGTTGCAACATTGCAAAGGTCAGGGACAACTGCAATCTTGCAATGTTCTTTTTCGGTGGGTAGTGAACAATATGAAAGTTTAGCAGAGTGTGCAGAGAGTGCCTTTTCAAAGGCGACTCTTTGCCCTTCGGAGAACGCAAAACCTGCTCGCAGGTTGCATTTTTGATAGGCTTGCCTGTCAAAAGTGCTTTTGCGTTACTCTTGACAAGAGTAACAGAACCGAGGACGAACAAGTTTATGAGATTGGAGGTGTATATAATGCAAAGAACGATAAGTGCAATGGTAGGTAAAGGCTCGGTTAATCACAACAGCCGAAAGTTTAAGGCTGAAAATGTTGACGGTGAGCGTAGTCATCTTAACATAGATTACTGTAACGAGCCGATAAAGAAAATCTATCACGAATTGTTTGACGAAGCACTCAAAAAATACAACGAAAAGCAGACAAGAGCGGATAGAAAAATCGCAAATTATTATGAAAAAATCCGCAATTCAAAGCAGGAAAAGCTGTTCCACGAACTCATTTTGCAGATAGGTGATAAGGAAAATATGAGCGCTGACAGCGAGAACGGACAGCTTGCAAGGCAGATTTTAGATGAGTATTACCGTGGATTTCAAGAGCGTAATCCGCAATTAAAAGTGTTCTCTGCTCATCTGCATATGGATGAGGCAACGCCACATTTGCACATCGATTTTGTACCGTTTACAACGGGCAGTAAGCGAGGACTTGATACCCGTGTGTCGCTGAAACAGGCTCTCGCCGCACAAGGTTTCAAGGGCGGAACTCGTGGAGATACCGAGTGGAATCAATGGGTGCAGTCTGAAAAAGAACAGCTTGCTGCTGTGATGGAACGTTACGGAATCGAGTGGGAACACAAGGGTACGCACGAAAAACACCTCTCTGTTCTTGATTACAAAAAGCAGGAGCGAGAAAAAGAAGTGGAGCTACTCGACGATAAACTTGCCGAAAAAAAGGATGAGTTTGAAGCATACCGCAATCGCATTCAGAACTACGATAACGGTACACAAGTCATTGAAGAACTGGAACAAAGGCTTGATACCGACGCTGAATATCAGTTGCCCGAACCACCTGCTTTGATGTCAGCAAAGTCATATAAAATGAAGTTTGTAGAACCTCTGATAAGGAAGTTCAAGGAAGTAATCAGCGAAGTATTCTATCGTTATTATCAAGCATTAGACGCTTACCACCGCTTGAATGTTACGAACGGAAATCTGTATCGTGAAAACGAAAAGCTGACAAAAATCAACGACAAATTGGCACACGAAAATGAAAATCTGCGTGCTGAAAATAGGGATTACAAGCTGCTCCGCAAGGTGTTCGGTAACAAACAAATTGACGATTTGCTTGAAAGAGCGAGGTCAGAAAAACAGTCTAAACTGCGTGGTTCACGCTTTAGAAATGATAAAAACGAAAGGTAGGAACACACAATGGAAAACAGAATTTACGATGAAAAGAACGGTCTTTGGTACAAAAAACAGGGTGATTACTATATTCCCTGCTTATCACTTCCCGAAGAAGAACAGAAACCCATCGGCATTTGGGGACAGCGCCACTTGCGTTATATCAAACAGCATAAGCGTGCCCTTTATGCTAATTTGCTGACCTCTTGCAAGCTGAACAGTTACCTTGCAGATGTAGACGAGCAGGCTGAAATTCTTTTCTGTCGGTTGGAAAAAGACCTTGCCGAAAAAGAAAATGTAACGGAAAGGCTGAAAGCAGAAAACCAAATGCTTTGGGTACAGAAGATGAACAATATCCGCAGTAGTGTCTCCGAGGTAATTCACAAGAGATTAATATTTTTATAAATACTACTCGTATTAACATCAAAAAGTAGAATTAAATGATTATGGTAAACATATAATATTTAAAGGAGGAATGTTTCAAATGGACAATTTATACGCACTGGTGATAGGTGGTAAAATGTATTATTGTTTAGGTATGATAACAGATTCGTTAATTGAATCAGTTGATTTACTTGCTAAACAAATGAAGATTAAATTCCAAAACAACGAAAATCCGTGTGTTAATTTTTGTTTGTTGATAAAGGAAAAGTACGGAATAGTCTTAACTCCAATCAACATTTCCTACGTATTTAGGAACTAAGCAGAAAGCCTGTCACTATCTGACAGGCTTTCTGCTTATAATAGTTCTATCGTTTCTTTAGTTAATTTAAATGCCGTTTCTAAAATATCAGTAGAAAACTTTCTGTACTGGCTGGATGTATATGGGAAACCATCTTTTGAAAAATCAAAATTCCAATCTGTAAAAACTTTGTTATAAAATTCAAAATCCTTAACGCCATTTACACTTAATTGTCGTGTTAACGCAATAATGAAACCGTTAATGGATATAACCGTCAATAATTTGGACTCAGGATCATCCCAAAAAGCTCTGAGATTTTTATTGATCGCTCCAAAATACTCACGAATTACAGAAGCACAGAAAGCCACATAATCTTGTATCGCTGCATCATTAGAGGATAACAAGGCATCTTTATCACCTGTCCAATGATCAAAAAGGCTTTGCTTTCCTTCTACCGGTGTTACAGTAACCAAATATCGAAGGGCGAATCGTACAATTGATGCAGTTTTTATCTTGCCCTTATCGAGCGAAGATATTTGTAGCATATTTTTAAATATACCTTCTTTGTTTAATTTCTCAATTACAAATTGAGCTAAACTCTCATCTGCTATAGGATTTTTAATTCGTTTGATTTGTAACAAGATATTTTGTGGTACAGCTTTTGCGTTTGAATTGATATCATCGAATATTTCGCTTTGTATTTTTGCTCTTTCTTCTAATTTCATATCTTTAGGAAAAACTAAGCCAGTAACTAAGAGATGAAGCTGTTTGCGTAATTCGGCTATCTTTCGTTCTTGCTTACTATCTATTCCGCTTTCGTAGTGTGCATAAATACGATGCTGTCCATCAATTACGCAAATAGAATTCAATTCTTTGGGTAATATAAGTTGGCAATTTCCTTCTAAAGCACTTATCTCCTCTATAGATTTAAAGTGCCCCGATGCATCTTTAAAAGCAACATCATCAGGTAAAGCTACAATTATATTATTATAAAATGTTTCACCCTTTGTTTCGATAAAACTTCGTACTTTTTTAAGCCTATTATTATCAATAAGTCTTTGGTACAACCAGATAGAATCTTCCCAATTGTCTTTTCGAAGCACATAACATGTATTTAACAAATCTTCTGCAGACATCATAAAAGAAACTACTCTTACTTTATTTTTCAGTCCTGTAAATTCTCTTGGGTAAATAATTGGTGCTGTAATTTCAGAATTACCAGTAGAACTTGAAATTCTGCCAATATCTTTAACTTTTAAATCTAAAAATCTATAGATTTCATTTCGTGCCGAAAGCTTAATACCTTTTACAGTCCATTGGAAATAATCAAGCGTTTGTGGTTCAACGAATTTTAAGTTGTTAAATAACTCGTAATCTGTTTTAGATAAAGAAAGTTTATTCTTAGATATGTATAATCCAAAAATTTTGATACGTTCAACGTCATATTTATTAAGTATCTCGTTGTGTTCGGGGAATAGTTCTGTTAACTTATTAATAAAATCACTTAGATTCTTCTTTATTTCGCCAAAAGCCTCGTTTTTAGTACGAATATGATCACGAATATCGCTAGTTTTTATCGTGTCCTCACACACTAACCAAATGTTCTCGTAAATAAATAATGAGTCAATTTCTACTTTACGTAAACCTATCGTCATTTCATGATCGTTCGTCGGAATATATTTAAATCCTGCGCCAGTAAAGATATTCCTTATCCTTGTTTTAAATGCCTTTTTTTCTCGCTTTAATAATTGTTCTGGAGTAAGCGGAGTTCTTTTTCTGGCTTTATTATTCGTTTTCATTTTTACCCTCCCGCGCTAAACGAAACTCTTCAGGTAGTTTAGCAACAGCCATATTTGTACTTGGTATCATTACTGGGATATCATCTCGAATTTTAATATCGCCTTTGAAGGCGCTTTCGATTCGTTGTAACGTTAAATTGTAATAATCTTGTTTTATCTCTGCACCAATAAATTTTCTTTTTTCAACAAAAGCTGCAAGCGCAGTTGTACCAGAACCCATAAAAGGGTCTAAAATTATACCTCTTTCATTTGTCAACGCTCTAATAAGTCGTTGTGGGATAGCTACCGGAAACTGGCAAGGGTGCTCCGTTTTTTCGATATGATTAGCCTTTACATTAGGTATATCCCAAACATCAGATGGATTTTTTCCATAAGGATTTCCGCTTAACTCTCCCTTATGCTCACCCTTATAATGCCTTTTTCCCGGATATTTCTGAGGCACTCGAACACAATCCAAATTAAAATTATAGTTTTCACCTTTGGTAAACCACAAAATCATTTCGTGTCTTCCACTAAAACGCTGTGTGCTATTCAAACCGTGTCCGAAAGTCCATATTATTCGATTTCTAAGTATTAACGGGTGTTCCAAATGATCATTTTTTGATGTAAATATTTCATATGTTAAATAATCTAAAGGAATAATTGAAGAATTAGAAACATGATAACCTATTTGCCAACATATGCTTCCACCAGGTTTTAAAATTCTATAAATGTCATCGAAAATGCTTTGATGAAGTTCCTTAAAGGTTTCTGTATCGGCCTTAGGGTCTTCATATGCTTTTTTCATGCAATACGGAGGTGATGTTATTATTAAATCTACTGTTTCATTTGGAATTTCTTTTAAAAGTTTTTGACAATCTCCATTAAATAGTGTCATTAAACTTTTAGAATTATAATGTTTATATATTTTCATTATTGCTCACTCTCTTTTTAAGGGGTATGTTTTTTGAATTACGTTCTGCATCACAGATAAATAATCAATTATATGAGAACAATAAAACATGTTTTGTGTTTTAGCAATGATCAGTGTTTGGGTAAACTTTCTTTATATTTTCTGCAATTCTTTTAATAATCGGAACACAAACAGTATTACCGCATTGCTTATAGGCACTGTTAATTGGTATATCAGGGAAGCTGTATTCTTTAGGAAACCCTTGCAACACTAAACATTCATACGGTGTTATTTTTCGTATTCCAAAATCATCTCTTATAAAGGGAACACGGTTAAACCAAGTGCCCATATTAGCTTTTAGTGTAAAAGAAATCCCGTCTTTACTCGATTGAATTCCATAATCCGAAAAACGATATATTTGCTCGGAATCGGTTATTGCCTTGTCGAGTCTTTTATACTGTGAAGACTCAGGTGCAAGATAATACGAATCATCAGCTTTTACAGTTTTATCTATAATATCGAATATACGCTTCTTTAATTCGCATTCATCGGGGAATTTGAAATTTTCACAAGCTACTTGCGATTTAAAAGCTACGACATATGTTCTTATTCTATGTTGCGGAATACCGTAATTACAAGCATCTGCGATTATATATCTGATGAAATAATCTCTTCTTGCCAGTTCATTATGAATTACATTAAATGTTTTTCCGTTGTCGTGTTCCGTAAGATTTGCGACATTCTCTAAAAATATAACAGGACATTGCAATGAATCGGCTATACGCATTATTTCAAAAAACAGATTACCTCGTTTATCCGAAAAGCCTTTTTGATTACCGCAAACAGAAAACGGTTGGCAGGGAAAACCTGCTGTCAGTACATCAACATACGGCAAGCTATTAACATCAATATCCCTAACATCGCCTTCGATTAGGTTACAGTTATCAAAATTATATCTGTATGTTTTACAAGCGTCTTTATCTATTTCGTTCGCAAAGGCGATTTCAAATCCTGCTTGTTGAAAACCTAAATCTATTCCGCCGATGCCCGAAAACAAGCTACCGACTTTTAAAACAGACATTTAAAATACTCCTATCAAAATTTTGTTATTTGACATACAACACATCTCTGTGATATTCGAGATAATTATTCATTTCGGTTGTAGTTTTTAAATCAAAACTCATATTCGGCTCAATATGTAATCTGTGTTCATTTTCTTTTCCTAAAAAAGATGAAATATGCAATCGACCGTCGTTTTCAAATGTAATAAGACCACTGTCAAAAAGCTTGTCCATATTGGCACATAGGAGCAGACCGTTATTTACATCAATTCGTTCTGCATTAGTAGATATAGACCAAGGCTTTATGTGACTGGCAATCAGGAGTTTTCTGTTATCAATGCCGGTCATTACACATTGTGAGTTATACTTCTTTATCAATTCTTCTCGATAAGCACCTTGACCGATTCGAGCTTTTACTAAAGCTTCTTTTTCCGTTTGCGGCAAATTACTCTTTTTAATTTCGTCAGCTAAAGCCAATTCATCAGCTTCGTTCTCAAAACAATCTAAGGCAAATAATCTATATTGCTTTAATGCATTACTGTACATATGATTGCCTTTTTGATTTTTAGCAATAAATTGTGGATTGTTTAAAATTATGAATACGGCAACATCCAATTCCGTTAAACTCATATTAAGCAAACTTTTGTGGATAATTTTAATTTCCTGCATTTCATTTGAAATGTATTAAGTGCTCGCTTATATTTATAAACAGAGCTGTCGGATAATTTACTGTTTGCGTTCATCCAAGAGGAAAAATCATCTAAAATCATAACAAAACATTTCCTATCTGAATCTTACCTGTAAATTGAATTTGATTTTAAAAGTGTTATTTTCATTGTAGACTTGAGCATATTCATAACGAGTAGTGCTTGGGCTGTCAAAGCAGGTATAATCATATAAGTATTGTTCAAAATCGGTACGATTATAAATGTGGTAACATACAACGCTGCCGTCTTGTTTTACGACAATATATCCGCCGTTAGCATCTTCTTCGCCTTCCCAATGTTTTTCGGGAGTCATACCGAGAGCAGTTGCACAAAGGAATTTTTTGAACTTGTATTCGTACATATTTGTGTTTGCAAAATTTAATGGGTTTTCTGTTTTTAGCTGTTCTATTACATCAGATAACTTTTTAATGTTATCTCTGTATGTGATGAGCAGCGCATTGGCTAATATGACAGGCATTTGCGAATCAATGAACTGAAGATTTTCTTGAAATTGTGCAGATGTCATACTGTCAAATTCAAAAGTACATTCGTGATTAACCAATTCGCCGACTCTGTCTATGATTTTTGTTCGAGTTGCAATTTCGTTGACATTTTCTGCAAGCTCGTTGGTGCACCCGATTATATTATATATAATATTTGTGTTCTTTCCCGGATTAATCAAAGTCGGTTTTGCGCCGAGATAACTCTTTATTGAAAAACCGCATACAGGGGATATACCGGTGTGAATATCGTGTATTTGAATGTCTATATCTTGTTTATGTGCAGAATCAGCTTTTAATTTATTAACGAAAATAGAACCGAAGAAATCATTTACTTCAGGAATTTCAAATGCACGTTCTCCGGTCGGGATTTTTTCTAACAATTCCGCAACAATATGTTCGAATTCATCTTTACTTACAGTTTTGAGCAATGTATCTCCGTCAAATATTTTGACAGAATTCCAATCTGCATTGCAAGGAACATAATTCAGAATTGTACCTGCCACTTCTTCACGCAGAATTTTCAATATCGGAAAATATACCGTTGTCGGATTTAAGTCTTTATCGGCAGCTTTTAATATACCGCTGTTCAACAAATAACAAAAAGCATATATTTCAGACCATTCGCCTTTATTACCTTTAAGCATTATCAATTACCTCCTTTATTTTTTTAGCTATTGCTTCGATAACATTTACAGTTACGCTGTTTCCGAATTGTTTATAGAGGTGGACATCCGCAAGAGGAAGATTAAATGTATCGGGAAATCCCTGCAAGCGAGCCCATTCACGTGGAGTCATTTTGCGAATACCCTCTTTATTTATTTCACCCTTAATATGAGTTGTAGGTATAAGGTTTGTCTGACGCTTATCTATAAGCAGATTGCGCTCTCTTCCCATTCCGCCGCAAACTATTGCACCTGCGATACCGTCCCATTCACGAATTTCATATCCGAATCCGTTACCTTTTGCTTCGTGGCGAGCTTTATGTTTTCTCAGCGTTTCTACATAAACATCACTTAAATAATATTTTGCAGGTACAGCTTCTTTTTCGATTATATCTTTAATTCGTTTGGTATCATCCGTTGCTTTGGGGAAAATGAATTCCTTCGGAGCAATGTCATTCCTGAAAGCAACAATGTAGATGCGCTCTCTGTTTTGAGGAACACCGAAGTCCTTACTGTTCAACACTTCGTGAAAAACCTTATACCCGAGTTCTTCAAATGTTTTGCAAATAATTTTAAAGGTGCGACCTCTGTCGTGAATAACCAACCCTTTTACATTTTCACAAAAAATAACTTTAGGTTTATGATATTCGCAAATTCTCGCAACATCCTGAAACAATGTACCTCGGCACAAACCTTTATAATTATCTTCAAATCCTTTTCGTTGACCTGCAAGACTGAACGCCTGACAGGGGAATCCGGCTAAGCATATATCAAACTTCGGTATATCCGATTCGTTTATTTTTGTAATATCGCCTGCAATTTCGAAATCATCATCAAAATTTGCTTTATATGTTTTTTGAGCGTATTCATCCCATTCACTGACAAATACGGTTTCTATATCTTTTCCGAAAGCTCTGTCAAATCCCAATCGGATTCCGCCGATACCGGCAAATAAGTCAATAGATTTCAATTGATTCATCTTTGTTTAATCGTCCTTTCGATTGTATCTGCACATTCAGTTAAGTCCTTTTTAATTTCGTTACCCCAAAAGCGCAAGACTATCCAGTTTTCGGATTGAAGTTTTTCGGTTACTTCAATATCTCTTTGCATATTTCGTTCGATTTTAGGTATCCAAAATTTTCTTTTTGATTTTATCTCGTTCTTCTTATTTTCCCAATCATAACCGTGCCAAAACTCGCTGTCACAAAACACAGCCACTTTTTTGCCGATGAAAACTATATCGGGTTTGCCATATACTTTTGAACTGTTTTTCTGATAACGAAGTCCTCTGCTCCAAAGTTCTTTACGCAGCATTATTTCAATTTTAGAATCTTTGTTCTTAACGGCTTGCATATTTTTTCTTCGTTGTTCGGGTGTGTGATTATCCATATATATCACTCACTTACTCGGAAGCTCCGCCTGATTTTGCCCAAGCATCTACTTCGCTGATTTTGAATTTCCAAAGTCTGCCCATTTTTGTGGCAGGCATATTTTTATTGTCTATCCAAGTTAATACTGTATCTCGGCTTACACCCAAATGCTCCATTATTTCTTTCATTGAACACCAGCGTTCTGTTGCGTCTTTCATTATAAATCCTCCATTGTACATAAACTTATTTTAATTATACCTCTTATTAAGTAATAAATCAATGTTTATTGTAGATTTATGAGGATTGCTTTTGTATTTTGCAGTTTTATATATTGACACAACTCTTAAAATGAGTATAATTAAGATATAAAGTTTTGTAAGCTACTCTGTTAGTGTGATAGCAAACAAGTGATAGCTATTTGATAGCAGAAGTCAATATGCCTTATAGAATTAAGATAATATGTATCATTTGATATCAAATTAAGCAAAAGTACCTAAGCAAAATCAGTTAATATCTGTTTTGTACTTAGGAGTGGGAATAATTTCTCACCGCTGAAAAAGCCCGTAGTTATGCGGTTTTAGGCGTTTTGAAGTCCTCTGTGGCAACAAAATGGCAACATTATTTGAATTATTGATAAAATAAGCAAAGAGCTATCAGATTTTTTGAAAGTCTGATAGCTCTTTTTATTTGTCTATGTATTGCAGGCAATTACCAATTTATAAAATCAAATGCAAGATTGCCTAGTTTTGATAACTCCATGTCAAGCGGTTTCGATTTTAATAGACTATAGATTTTATCTTGACATTTCTGATACTCTTGAGCAGTAAGTTTGCTCCATACTACTCTCTTAACGGAAGCCTCTTTAAGGATAATACTGTCAAGAGGACAATCACACAACGAAAAATCTGGAACAGAATGCTCAATAAAAATAAGATCACTGAAAACATATAAATACTTAAATGTCATATTTATTAACTTCTGGGCAAGACCATACCCTGTTACATATTTGTTTCCGCTTCCGATTATATCTTTGCAAAATAGTAATGAGGTCTTTTGTATCAAGTCTCTTGAAAAGACATAATCACATTGTTTTATTGCTTCATTTGTAGCACAACATATTTCCTCTCGCGTATGCAAAAATAAGGCACTATAGTAGCGTCCAGCTGTCATCATGTCCTTATATGCCAAATCAACGCATTTTGCTTGCACCTCATTTTGGTTGTTCTTATTTGTTGACCGGCGCAATAAAGAAGATTCTAAAAAGTTTCTTTTCCAATCCATTATCTTACCTCACATATCTTTCAGTCTGTCTTTGAAAGACTCAACCATAGCATCGCTGAAATTCTGTGACGGGACTTTCACAAAACCGGAAGTTTCATCATACTTCGGATAATTGTAGCGCCACTTGTCATATTCGTCACGGTTAATGTCGCCGTTATGATATTTCTCGGATTGTTCAGCCCACGCATTAAGCATTTCCGAAAGCTCGGCAGCGTCCTTTCCCTTACGAGGGTCTGCATACATTGAAACACCGTTTTCCGTCTTTACTATTGTCAATCCGTATCTGTCCTCTAATGTAAACAAGGTGTGCATTAACCCTATGTAGCTGTCAATGTCGGGAACCGAAAGAGCCTGTGGCGATATATCAAAAACCTCTGCAAGTTTATTTGTTAAATCTGCTTTTGGTGTTCTTGAACCTGATTCATACTGCGCCATACGAATATCCGCAGTTTTTTCAGGAAATCCGACCACCTGTCCTAAATATTTCTGTGTCATTCCGCAAAGATTACGAAAGAATCTTATTCTCTCTCCGATTGCCATAAATTTGCACTCCTTACTTATGTAATGTGCAATCAGTATATCATATATGTTTAGTATATGTCAAGCGACACAAAACAAAAAAGTTTAATATTTTTGTGAAAACCACTTGACATAACTGAATATGCTTAGTATAATCATTAAGCAAATAGCGTTAAGTCTATTTGCAAACAACTGAATATCCGTCATACATCACGGTAATGGTGTATCCGCTCGGGCAAATCGGAATGCGGTCAGAAAGTATCCGACAATAAATAACCAAAACAATTATAAAGGAGGTGTTTTTTATGACAGAAAAGTCTTTTATCAGAGCCGATGAGGTTGCAGAGAAATTGGATGTATCGAAATCTTATGCATATAAGGTTATAAAACAGCTCAATGATGAGTTGAGTGCAAAAGGATATATCACAGTTGCAGGACGCATCAGCCGACAATATTTTAATGAAAGAGTTTACGGAGCAGAAAGGAGAGAGGCATAATGCCGGCTTACAAAAACAAAGATAACGGAACTTGGTATGTGATGACTCAATACACAAACTGGAAAGGCGAACGCAAGCCAAAGTGTAAACGAGGATTTGATACCAAACGAGAGGCGCAGGAGTGGGAGCATACTTTCCGACAACAAAATTCGGGAGATTTGGATATGCCCTTTTCCGCTTTTGTTGAAATCTACTGTCAAGAGCAAAAGCCACGATTAAAAGAAAGCACTTGGCAAACAAAAGAAAATATTATTCAGCAGAAAATTCTGCCGTATTTTGGAAATTACAAAATCAATGAGATTACAATCAAAGATGTACGAGCGTGGCAAAATGAAATGCTTGCATATCGTAATGAGGATAATAAGCCCTATTCATCATCCTACCTGAAAGCGCTGCACAATCAACTTTCCGCCATATTTAATTATGCGGTAAGATTTTATGATTTGCGTAGCAATCCCGCCGCAAAAGCCGGAAATATGGGTAGTGAAGAACGCAAGAAAATGATATTTTGGACGAAGGAAGAATATCAAAAGTTCTCCGAAGTAATGATGGATAGAATACTACTTCGAGCGAATCAATAGTCATAGTTCAGCACCCTATTTGCACGATATTTTAAGGCGGTGGACAGCTACCACAGGTTAAACATTACAAACGGCAATCTATATCGTGAGAACGAAATGTTGTCGAAAATCAACAGCAAGCTGAAAAATGAAAACGAAAATCTGCGTTCAGAGGTCAAAGATTACAAGCTTTTGCGCAAAGTTTTCGGGCATAAACAGATTGACGAGTTGCTTGAACAGGCAAGAAATATTAAAGGTCGTAAGCGTGAAAATCCACGCTCAAGATAAATGAATTTTTGGAGGTGAAATAAAATGGCAAACACAATTTTTGAACAAACAGGCGGTACTTATACGCAGGTGGGCGACTATATGTTGCCCGATTTATTACCGGCGGAAGAAGAACAGGAAGCGAATATCGGCGTTTGGGAAATGAGGCATAAACGATATTTGAAGCAAAATCATAAGGTGCGTTACTACAATTTGCTGACAAGCGGCAAGTTAAACAGTTACCTTGCTGATATTGACAAACAGGCGGAAGAAATGTTTTCTCGGCTGGTGAAACATATGGCAGAGCGTGAGGGTCTAACCAAACAACTCAAAGCGTATAATCAAATGGCGTGGGTTGGTCGGATGAATAACATTCGTAGCAGAGCAATGGAAATCATTAACAAGGAACTGATTTACTCATAAGCATCACATGAATTGAAAAATGTAATATTCCTAAATGAAGGAAAAGGCAGAGGGTCAATACAACCTTCTGCCTTTAGTGTTTTAAACTTTCAATAGTAACTCAAACCCTAAATACATATTTATAGCGATATATAAAGAATTCAACTCTGCTTCAAGTAATGTTTGGTATTCAGAATAGGAAAGACCAAATTGAGTTTCTACAAGGCCGCAAAAAGGAATGGAAAGGTCGAATTTCTCTTCTGAAATGAGAGAATTTCCATCTTTGTCTTTTAACTCAAAATGCATCATACAGTTTCTAAAATCCGTTTTTCTTAAATTGTTTGAATTTGTACAGTCAATGCTTTCCAACATTTGAATAAGATTAGAGTCTGAAATCTCGTGAGGGTTCATTTTGCAATATCTTAAGATTCCATCAATTCTTTTCAACGCATAATGATAAGTAATGTATTCAAGTCTCAGCAATAATCCAGTATCTCGGATTACTTTGTTTTTCAGACAATAAATAATAAATCCTATACTTGACAATATGTGTAGCAAAAACAAACGCACAGATTTGTATTTTTCATTTCCAATGGTAGTACATCTGTTTGTATTAAAGTCCTGGCTCAAATACGCATTCCCTTTCGGTAATACATCTGACTCCATAAAATCACTGGTTTCACTCAAAGCAGAAGAAATGCTGCCGATTATGACTCCCATATCATATCCAAATGCTTGAAGTTCTTTTCCTTCCAATTCTAAATCATGCAATTCAGTTTGAGATTTGCTAATGGATTTTTCATCTTGAAATATGTAATAAGAATAATGTGTATTTCCTACTATATGTTTATCACTATCATAATAGATTCCAAGATTAGTGTGCAAATTCCAATATCCAAGTTGTGGATACTTCATCAGATTTATGAAATATTCATTTTGCATAGCATCAACATTATCTACGCTTTGGATAAGTTTGTTGATACTCAAATCGAAGAATTTCGCTTTCTGTCGTATATCCTTTATGGAATACTTACTTGTTTGTTCCACACAAATAGATGGATCATATTTTTTGAGGTATACCATTGCTTCGTAACAAAATAGAGCGGAATATGGAGCCATTTGCGTTTGAACATCCGAAGTGAGGCTTGGCAGTAGTTTTCGCAACAAATCAAAATCTCTTTTTATTATTGCTATTTCAGCAAGGGGAAGAGCTGTTTTAAGAATTTCTATCATATTGTTCCTCACAGTTTTGCCATATCATCCGTAAACTCAGCACTACGCACATCTCTGTTAAAGAAATGGAATCCCCAAATCTTGTATTTGTTGTCATCAGCAAATTTAGTAACGGGTATTGCTTTTGATTCAAGTTGTAAAAGGAAATCCTCTTTCCAACTATCTTTTTCTACAAGATGTGTTCCTTTTGGTTCAATGAATATTTGCAATTGTTCATAACCATCTTGCTTCGGCAGATGCAGGAACAAAAGATAGTCCGGTTCAAAGCGCTCGCCGCCATCAAAAGAATATATTGCAAGCTGGCGTTCGTTACGAACAAGATACACTTTATCGTATTTATCTTTTAAGTCTTTCACATACTCTTTAAAGTAAGCGACAAATGCTTTTTCCTCACTTGTACCGTAATTATCCTCGAAAACAAACCAGTCTTCTTTTGAAAGGTCAATTTTCCAAGCAATGGGTACGCTGTTGTCGTTTTGGGATATGCCAACCCCGCCATCGTGTGGGTCAATATAATTGCAACGCTTGTTCTTGAAAATGTCGTGAATGTACTGTGCCGTAAATTCACTGCTACCCTCATATGTTTCTTCAATGCCGGAAATACTCTCAGCAATCTTCCCAAGAGCTTTTACGCACGCAGAATATAAGATATCGGTACTCGGCGTCTCATATTTTGATGTAATGTGAAGTCGTATATATCCTAAATAGTTTTTGTCATAAACAAATTCCTTTGTGGATTTTAAGTTTGGAAAATACGATTTTAACACATTAAATTTGAAAACGCTGTATTTACATAACGCCTTATAGACGATTGCGTAATTTATGTCCGCAATATCACCTATTGTGGTTCTGTATGTATATGTATTTGGGTTGCTGTCTTGTGACGAATTATCCTCCATAATAACATCCTCACCTGAACGTCCCGTAGCGATAGAAATATTGAATATCTTATCACGGACAGATGGCAACAGGCCCACTACTTCATTACGACTTTTCAAAAGGCGTTCGTTTACAAAAACATATCCGCTCTTGTAAATATTATCCTCTTTAAATTCTTCTTTTAATACATAATTTCTCGTAACTGTCTTATCAAGGTCAATACCGATTTCACGCAAAGCAGTATGTAACTCGCTGATATAACGAGGCTCATTCCAACAATGATAATACAACTCTTCGCATATGCGGAGTGGATTATCTATATCATTATCGTATTTGCGCTGATATTTTTCCTGTTCTTCTGTAATTTTGAAAGGACAATAACGGGCTCCTCGACCGATAAGCTGGGCTTCTTTCATTGTCGTCTTTCCGGGAATACCGTTCTTTCCGTCACGGGTTTCATAAAGGCGCACAATATCAAAAAGGTTAAGTACATCCCAACCCTCATTTAATTTGTCCACTGCAAAAACGGCACGGTACGGATTTGTCTTATCCTCTAATGAGTTAAGCATTATTTGCTTATTTTCAACATCTTGATTGTCATTTGCTGAAATGCAATGTTCTTCTGAAAAATCATCTTTCAATTCACTAGCTAATTCATCATAGGAAATACCGTTTTTAACAAAGTATTTATGTGCCTCTGCAAGCGTTTCACTCGTTGATTGTTCAAAAAGGTTCTTTATACGCTCACCGGATAAAGACTTCACCATATCGATGATTTTTGCCATATTGGCGGCGTTTTCTTTTATCAGTCTAGACTGAAAAAACACAACCGGCTTTATATTTTGACGGAAGTCCTGAAATACTTTATAGCGATACTGACTTAATATTAAAGCCTGTAAAGCACGGTCTTCAACATCTAAGTCTGAACGCAAGGTCTTTATTTCTTTTGAATATCTGTCCGCACGGAATTTGTAGAGTGGGTAATCAAAGACGATTTTATTCTCGTATTCTGCTTTTATTAACGGGTTTTTAATATCGCAGGTCGCCGTAAATTCAAGCAGAACATTGTCACGGTTAGCACCGAAAATGCGATGAACAGTGTATTCCCAGCTTTTATAGTTTTCTTCTTCGTCCTTGCTCATCTTTTTTGTATCAGCGTTTAAGTGATGCGCTTCATCAGAAATAAGTACCACTTTCCGGTTTGCAAAATCGTCAACAGACAAAGAATTTTCTTTGACACTCCACATATCCGAATGAAGCCCCTGGGTGGTAGTGAAGCAGATATTGATAGCAGTATCATCACTATACTGGAAGTTGGATACTTCCTTAATCTTTATCTTTTCGCCGTCAATAGTTATTTCATCTGCAAAAAGATATTTACTTGATACGCTGTTTAGAAAATTTTCCTTTGTCTTTTGAACAATGTTCGATAGGTTTACAAAGAACAGAAAATTGCGATAGCCGTGCTTATAAAGATACAGCATAAGCCCTGCCATGATAAGTGTTTTGCCGGAGCCTGTTGCCATATGAAAAAGCGTTTGTGTCGGCTTTTGGCAAAGCTTATCATTTTCAAAATATGTAATGAAATTTTCAAAAGCCGCTGTCTGATAAGGGCGCAGTTCAAAGCTCGGGTTCAAATTGTCCGGTATACATTGCACAAGCTCTTTTGAAACGCCGACTTCACGCAAAGTATCAATTTTTTCATAAAGGAACGGCATTGCTTATACCTCCCCGTAAAAGCTTCTTGTAAATGCTTTATCTTCTTCTGAAATTTTAAATGTTTCATCGTCTATGTCGCAGTAATTTACATAAAGCTGATTTTTATCCAGAAGTTCCATAAGCAATCTTTTCTTGTCACCGATTGATAATTTGATATATTCGTCTGAATTTACATCAATATCCTTCGGATTGACTTTGTAACTGATAAAGCCCGTTTCAAGTATATCGCCATATAGCTTTGTCAATTCTTCATCCGTCGTTGCTTTCTCAATGGAGTCAACATAATTTTGATTTAGTTTTGTAAGCTCGCAATATACGAATGAGCCACCACCTTGCCAATTCATTTCTTTGGAAATACCGGCAGTTTCGCCACCAATAACATTTTGCATTCTTTTCAAGATGATTTCAATTTGCGATTGCATTTGTTCAACACCAATATATTTTCGGTGCATTTTATGAGCCGTAGCACCTGTTGTGCCTGTTCCAAAATGAAAATCTAAAACAATATCTCCCTCATCTGTAGACATTTCAATAATTCTTTTAATCAATGCTTCAGGTTTTTGTCCGCCCTTAAACTCCTTGATAACCTCTACATCTGCGGTGTTACCTTCTTTATATGCTCTAGGGTCTGCATAGACCTGATGTATATCCGACCAAACTGTTGAAAGCGGAACGCCTTTGCTTTCATCTAAGTATTGTTTTTCCCATATTACATTTCCATTTTCATCTTTTCCTCGTTGTCTACGTCGATATCTACGTCCGTCTTCATCAGTATATTTGAACCAGTCGTTAATGTACTTTTGTGAATAAGGTACATAAACTCTGTTTTGCTTGCGGTTATTATAATCGGAAGCGTAATGCAAAATGTAATCGTGAATGTTTACCGGTTTAGGTGTTGCTGCTCGCCCTCCCGATGGGGAACCATAAGACCAAATAAGTTCTTCGACAAAGTCTTCTTCCCCAAACACTTCATCAGCTAAGACTTTGAGATAATGTGATTGATTAATATCTATGTGTATAAAAATATTACCATCTCGTGTTAATAATTTTTTTGCTATAGAAAGTCTGTTCTTCATAAAAGCAAGCCAAGAGGAACGGCTGAACTTATCATTATAGTTAAAACTATCTGAGCCGGTATTAAACGGTGGGTCAATATAAATCAATTTGATTTTTCCCTCATACACTTTGAGCAGTGATGAAATCGCAAGCAAATTATTCCCTTTGATAATCAAGTTATCGTTTTCCGAAATATTGGTAATACTTTGCACGCCGTCCACAGTATATCTTTTTGCATTTGTCAATACCTTTGGATCGAGCAGTCTGTCTACTTCGTCCCGAGCAAGTGTTTCGTTATAAAAAATCTCACTGCGTTTTTGGTCTTCCTTTGTCTGACCGCCCTCTAACACACAATCTTTGTAGGGAAAAACAAGCTCTACATCGTTAGATGCAGAAATGTACTCATCTTTGTTGTTTACAAGCCCGATTTTGTTTTTATAACGGGTATAACTATCCGGCAAAAATTCACGGTTATTGATTACCCAGCCGAAACCGACTTTGTCAAAAACGGCGATGCCGTCTACATCCGTAAAGAATTGTTTTCTTGTTTCTTCGTTAGCATAGAGTGCTTTTATAAGTTTTGCATCCATCTGCATTGCGGCTTCGTAAACAGCATTGCGGAGCAATTGCCCGTCATCAGAAAAGAAACGCTCATCACTTTTTAATACATTTAAAACCTCATTGTAGAAATTCATAATATTTCCTCCTAAACTACATCCACTCGCCATTGGCGGCAGACCATTTTTCAGTAAATGCTTCGCTTTTGACCGCCGCTATAAACGGTTTTGTTAAAAACACTTTTATTGTTTTCAGCACGTTGCTGTAATCATCCGTTTTTGTATCAATTTTACGAACAAATGCTTTCCATTTCTTTTGCATTGCTTCATTTTCGGCAAAAGCCATAACCTGTTCAAATTGTTCTATCGTAAAGGCGTGTCCACGATTTTCAAAAGTCTTTTTAAGTGCTTTTGTCAGCGTTCCACCGTCAAAATCAAACATATTGGCAAGATAATAAATATCATAATAATCTTTCATTCGGCTTGAAAATTCCATTAAATCGAGAATTGCATCAAGCTTTTCGGCAATTGTCGTTTCCAACGAATATGTATTTACCGTCGGAGAAGCAAAATCATCAAGCTGTGTAGGAATCTTTCGCTTTTCCTGTTTAGGCACGATGACATCGCCAACGCCGAAATCAATGCTGAAAGGTGTTCTTGTATTCTTGATATGTGCAACAAGCGATGCACCGATACCGGCGTATTTCTTTGCAACAGCAATGGGAGCAACATCTGTTATCCCAAATGTAACAAATTCATTTTCTGTAGGTGCTGCGATAATTTCTTCAAGCACAACTCGCAGTTGCTCAGGAGTGTTTGCCATTTGTCGAAGCAAAAAATCAACATCGACTGTAACCCTGCTGTCAAATCCGGTAAGTGAATAGATAAACAATCCGCCTTTGAGAACAAAATTTTCTGCGTATTTTGATTTTTCGAGTCTACGCAAAAATTCTTCCTGACAAAAGAGTTGTAAACAAAGTTGATAACTTCTTCCACTTGCCTGCGCCTTATTCTTTAATCGAGTAAGTACAGACGCTGCTATATCAGCCATTCAGCAACACCTCCATCAGTTCGGTAACTTTTTTATACACACGCAATTTTTGGGAATAAGCAGAAAGATTATTCAGATTCTTTTTGTCGTCTTTTACATAAGCGTTAATGGCCTTGTTGAAAATTTCGTTATCTAATCTTGAACGATATTTGAAACAATCACATATTGTTCGCTCACGGTCATATACAGGCAGCTCAACTCCGTTGAAGTTGTCGGTGATTTTCCCAAGTTCATACAACTCAGGCTGCATATAATAAGGTTGAATAGCAAGCGAATCAATTTTTAGTTTTGTTCTTGACATTGAACGAGGCACAGCTATTGACCATTTTCGTGGTGCAAAGTCGCTGTAACCATAGTGAAACAATGCAGATTCAACACAAACTATTCCTTTTGGGATGAGTGTTGCAAGCAATTGCTCTTCTGAAGAAACACCTTGTTCGGCAAGCTGATAGTATCCGTGTCGTACACGATTAAGAAAGCCTGCGTTACACAGGTTTACGACATCAACAGCTCTGATTCCGGCAGCAACAAAGTCGGCAGATTTTGCAATGCCATTATTGTCTACAACCACTTCTTTTGCTCGCTCTTTAAGATTCACTCATTCACCCTCTTCCTTAATAAAATTCACGCACAGCGAACACATAATTGTGTGCTGATTTTATTATACCTGAGACAACTAAAAAAATCAATTAAATGTTAAGCACATTTTTCAAAATGTGTGCGTAAAATTAAAATACATCTTGCAAAACAAAAAGAAATCAAGTATAATATAAATTGTAAAACCAATCTGGTTGCGATTATTCTTTTCTTGCAACCATCGGTTTTATCGCACCTGATAAGAAAATGATAAATTCTCGTCATACAGGTATAATAATATGGATTATCAAAATACTGCGAAGACTACACGATATGTTTTATAAACAAAATGCGTTAAGTTTAGCCTTTCGGCAACGAGTGGGAATGATTGCATAACTCAGAAAGTGCCGTAAATACGGAATTTCCACCGAAAAACAGGTCCGTTTGACGACCGAATGACGACAAGACTAAAGCACCCTGCGGGACCGCCGAGAATTTTGTGTAAAAGTGAATAACGAGCTTCCTTTCAAGCAACAATTGAAATAGAAAAATTAAAGCTTGAAAGGAAGTTTTTTTAATGGCAAAAGCACCGGC
>OJAR01000177.1_pt1 | contig 23291 bp, 23 predicted proteins | sample 1589431 | NCBI WGS metagenome assembly OJAR01 (sample SAMN03283242) | human gut metagenome | biome: human-associated habitat; material: feces | host: Homo sapiens | place: Peru | collected 2012 | reverse complement strand
TGGCACTGTACTATGTAGTGCAGTCAAGTAGAGAGGAATTGCTATGAATACCAATGAAGCCTATTTCCGGCTGCGTGAAGGAATGCGACTGATGGCATGACATAATCATATCGGTAGGGTGGGACACACCCAAACCTAACGCTTGCGAAGACTACGTAAGACCTGCCTATTTGGTGGGCAACCGTCGTTGAACCAAGAATCCCCCTGATTTATCTGTGGGGAGTGTCAAGCAAGCCCAACCTCCTGTGTATCAGGAGAAGAAGCGAAGAAAATTGTATTTGTGTCTTTTTATTTCAGAAAGGCATACTTGTTGGCGCTCTTTATTTCTTTTTAGAAATAATATTGATTTTTTCTTTTGATAGCGGTACAATGTCAGCAGAATTTACCATCTTTTTAAAGGAGGTACTTATGTATCTTATTATTGCTGAAAAACCCAGCTTAGCCCGTAACATCATGGCCGCTATTGGGAATAGCAAATTCACGAAGCATGACGGCTATTTCGAAAGCGCTGATTATATCGTCACTTTCGGCTTTGGACATTTGTTTGGTCTGTTGGATCTGGAGGAATATTCATCTGCCACAGCCGAAGACGAAAAACCAGCTTGGACTATGGAGGGTTTGCCGTTTCGCCCCCATGAATTTCGGTTTGGCCTGCGCAAAGACGCCAAAACTCATAAGGTAGATACCGGTGTCCGGAAACAGTTTCAGATTATTAAGAGATTGTGCGCTCGCAGCGATGTAGATGGCATTATAAATGCAGGAGATGCAGATCGAGAAGGTGAAATCATCGTCCGAATCATTCTGCAGCAGGCGGGCAATACAAAGCCCGTATGGCGTCTTTGGATGCCGGACCAGACACCGGACACCATTCGCAGCGAGCTTCGTGCGCTGAAACGAGATGAGAATTATGATAATTTGGCCAATGAGGGCTATGCCCGCACTTATATCGACTGGTTGTACGGTATCAATCTCACACGTCTTGCAACGCTGAAAAGCGGCACGCTGCTTCGTGTAGGCCGAGTCATCGTTCCTATTGTGAAGGCTATTTACGACAGGGACATGGAGATCCGCAACTTTGTACCGCACAAGTATCTTGGTATCGTCAGTAAGGAAGAAACCAACGGTGAGGTCATTGAACTCAACAGTAAGCGGATCTTTGAACTGGCGGACCGAGACCGTGCCAATGCCCTGTGTGGCACCTACAACCGTACCGGCGCCGTGGTTAGTGATATCAAGAAAGAGAAAAAGGCGATTCAGGCCGGCAAGCTCTATTCTTTGTCCAAGCTACAGGGCGTGTTAGGTAAGAAATTCAAGATGTCCCCGAAGGAAAGCCTTGCTATTGTGCAGAACCTGTACGAAGCAGGGTATGTTTCCTATCCCCGTACCAACTCCGAATACCTTGCCACAACGCAGCGTGAGAGTATTAACGCCATTCTTGCAAAGCTGAGGGATTACGGCTATAAGGTCTGCCCCAAGGATCATAAGCGCAGCATCTATGACGACTCCAAGATCGAAAGCCACAGCGCCCTGACCCCCACCAATAAGCTCGCCAAAAAGGAAGACCTGAAGGAAAACGAGTGGAAGGTGTACAGTACCATTTTTAATCGGTTTTTGGCCGTTTTCTGCTCCGAGGACTGCATGGTAGATCGTACTACTATCGAGATTCGTGTGGGCGATATGGAGACATTTAAGATCAAGGGTGATGTCTTTCTTTCTAAGGGCTGGATGCAGTATGACGATACCGGCAAGTCAGACAAGATCTTGCCGTCTTTGTCGGTTGGCGATACTGTGAATATTGATTTTAAGGTCGTAGACCGTGAAACCAAGCCTCCCGCTCATTACACTGTGGACAGCTTGAACAAGTACCTGAAAAATCCTTTTCGTAAGGAGAAGGTTTCTTCTGCAGATTCGGCAGAGGATGCGGATTCAAGCCCGGATGCCGCATCGGAAAATGCGGATTCTGACAGTGAGGAGTATGCCGCTATGTTTGAGGGTGTGGAGCTTGGTACAGAGGCTACCCGCACCGGCATTATTGAGACCGCTATTCATACAGGGTATATCGCCTTAAAGAACAATGTGTATACTATTTTGCCGGGTGGAGAATTCCTTATAGAGTCCATTCACAAGCTCCATATCAACATGGATAAGGAAAAGACAGCCGAGCTGGGCAAAGCTCTCAAGCGCGTGTACCGTGGCGAATTGAGCGTTGAGGACAGCGTTACCTTTGCTTTTCAGGAGATTCGGCAAAGCTTCACGGCAGCCTCTTCCGTTACGATAGATGCAACGGATATGCCCAAAGGCGCCGGCCCCGAAGTGGTTGGACAATGTCCGAAATGCGGCGCAGATGTCATAGAGCGGGAGAAGTTCTTTAGCTGCAGCAACAAGGACTGCAAGTTTGCACTCTGGAAGGACAACAGGTTCTTGGCGAGTATAGGAAAAAAGCTGAACAAGAGTATCGCAAAGCAGATCCTGAAAGGGGAGAAGTTCCTTTTGAAGGACTGTAAATCCGCTAAGACGGGCAATCGATTTAATTGCACCATTACTCCGGATCTCAGCGGTGAGTATGTCAGCCTCAATATGGAGATGGCTGACGCAGAGGATCTGTCCATTGGTGCTTGTCCGAAATGCGGCAGCCCCGTTGTAGAGCGCGATAAGCTGTTCGGCTGCAGCAATAAAGAATGCCGTTGGGCCATTTTCAAGGACGACCGTTTTTTTGCCGGCATTGGCCGTAAACCCAATGCAGCCATTGTGAAATCCTTATTGTCCAAGGGCAAGGTCAATTTGAAAGATTGTACCTCCCAGAAATCCGGCAAGAAGTTTAACTGCACTGTTCATGTAGACTTCAGCGGTAAATGGCCCCAGTATAAAATTGAATTTTTAAATGACAAAAAGAAGAAATAGGAAAGGAGCGCTATATATGCTGCATACAAAAGAATACTGGCGCATCACCCGCAAGGACACCTCCAAGCAAGCATCTGATCCGCTTCAATATTCGGAGAGTATTTTGGAGCTGGATGAAGAAGGGATGGTTGTCATTTGGCCCTTGTACCCTGACCGGCAGGAGCTGTGTGATGTATGCCGCCATGAGCGGCCGGCAGGGGAGGGGTGGCCCGGTTGCAGACCTCCCGAGAACAACTCATATCCCTGTGCCTTCGAGCCTGTAGAGAACATCGAGAATCAGGATATTGACGATTTTATCATCGACGGCGCTCATCTGGACGGTGGCGGCTATTTCACCGGCCTTACGGATTACATGATGTGTAATTCTCTGGATATGAATGATTATAAAATCGTGTTTATTGGCAAGATGCAAAATATCCGGGAAGCCCGTACTGCCGTCACCGGTGAACATTTCTGACATTTTCAAAAAACTGCTGTGTTTTAATTCCCCGAAAGATTTTCGGGGAATTTTTTCTGTTTTTATAATACGAGCTCTCACTCTTAAAACTATTAATTTTATTTCCCAGCATCCGTGCCATTTCCGGTCAAAAATTTTTTAAAAATTTTGCACTTTTAGTATTGACATATACTGTAATATATGTTAGTATGAGGTAGAAACAGCAAGGAGGTCGAATATATGTCAAAATCCAAGAACGTATATTTTAATCCCAACCCCTTGAAGCACGAGGTAGGAGACTGCACCGTTCGCGCCTGTTGTGCCGTCACCGGCAAAAGCTGGGACGAGGTATATCTTGCCTTGTGTGACATCGGGTTCAAACTCAAGCGCATGCCCAACGACCGGGAGTGCGTCCGTGCATACCTCAGCACTTTCGGCTTCACCCGCACCGGAATCAGCAACAAGAAGGGCAGCAAACGCCCCACGGTGGCCAGCTTCGCCGCCAGCCACAAGACAGGAAGCTATGTTCTTGAGATCGCCCACCACCTCGTAGGGCTGAAAGACGGCAAGTATTATGACCTCTGGGATGCAGCCGACTCCAGCCTGTACGGCTATCTTTCCTCCCCTGACAGCGGCTAAGAGCCATCCCCTGCGAATTACGCTTTCAAATCACCCTATAAATCAATCCAAGAAGGAGGCGGATACAAAGCGTCATCTATCTCCGAGTTCCCATTCCGCATCATGTATATTTTTGAAAGGAGAACCCCCCATGAAAATCACCAAGGCCAAGAGACTGGCGGCAATCGTGATCGCCCTGATTCTGATTCTGTCTCTTATACCCCTGCAGGCCCAGGCCTCGTCCACCACTGAGCATTTTGGCGCCTCCGCCCTCGCTTCCATGGAAAACGGCGAAAACCTCACCTGGGCGTATAACACCCTGGGGTCCGGCATCGAAGCCAACCAGGGAACCATTTCCTTCGAAGACGAATCCCATTCTGTTAATAACAATGACTTTCAGACCGTATGGAACGCTTTCCTCGCTGACAACCCCCAGTATTTTTGGCTGGCACAATGCGACACTATTTCCTCCGGTGGCAAGGTAACCGCTGTGGAGCCCTACTATGACTTCATCTTTACCGCAGATGAGCTTCCTGCCGCCAAGGCCGCTTTTGACGCCGCTACCGCAAAAGCCCTGTCCGGCATCACCAATGATATGAGCCAGTATGAAATCGAGCTCTATCTGCACGACTATCTGGTCAACAATGTGAAGTATGTAAACGGGACTTCTAACACCAATAACGCCTACGGCGCCCTGGTAAACGGCCAGGCCGTATGCGAGGGCTACGCAGATGCGTTCCAGTACCTGCTTACGCAGGCGGGCATCTCCTCCTGCGTGGTGACCGGTACGAGCAAGGGCGAAGGTCATGCCTGGAATCTTGTTAAGATCGACGGGGAATACTACTATGTGGATGTCACCTGGGATGATCAGGACAACGGCAAGAACTTCTATGCCTACTTCAATGTGACCACTGCCCAGCTGGAAGAAGATCACACCATTATTCCCGAGTTCTATACGCCTCCCATCTGCACCGCTACTGCGGCCAACTACTTTACCGTCAATGGTGGCAAGATCGAAAGCGGTGACATTGATACCATCTGCCGCATGATGGATGCCGGCAACCTGACCGCTCGTGTCTATGTGACCGGAGATGCAGATGCTTTCAAAACCTGGTGGGACACCAATAAGCGGACCATCGCCAATACGCTGGGCGTTACTGGCAGCAGAAGCTTCAGCTGGAGCCGTGTAGGCCGCGAGTTCCTTCTGCAGATTACCGGCGATTATACCCACGCGCATGACCTGATCCATATTGATGCTGTTGCAGCCACTTGCCGCAAGGAGGGCAATGTTGAATACTGGTCCTGCTCCAAGTGCGGCAAAAACTATGCGGATGCAGACGCAACTCAGGAGCTGACCTCCATCATCACTGCCATGGACGCCAACAATCACGAAGGCGGCACGGAACTCAAGGATGCCGTCGAAGCAACCTGTGAACACACCGGCTATACCGGCGACACCTACTGTAAGGGCTGTAATGCCAAGCTGTCCTCCGGCACCGTTCTCCCCAAAACGCACAATATGACCCATGTAGCCGCTGTGGCCGCCACCTGCAAGGATACCGGCACCAAGGAACACTGGCACTGCTCCGTCTGTGATAAGGACTTCGCCGACAGCAAGGGCGCCACTGCGCTGAAAGACCTGACCCTGGCCAAGGACCCCGCCAACCATGTGGGCGGCACCGTCATTAAGAACAAGACTGCTGCCACCTGCACCGTCCCCGGCAACACCGGCGACACCTACTGTAAGGGCTGCGACGCCAAGCTGTCTTCCGGCACCGTCATTCCTGCCGGTCATAAGCTGACCCATGTGGCCGCTGTGGCCGCCACCTGCAAGGATACCGGCACCAAGGAACATTGGCACTGCTCCGTCTGTGATAAGGACTTCGCCGACAGCAAGGGCGCCACTGCGCTGAAAGACCTGACCCTGGCCAAGGACCCCGCCAACCATGTGGGCGGCACCGTCATTAAGAACAAGACTGCTGCCACCTGCACCGTCCCCGGCAACACCGGCGACACCTACTGTAAGGGCTGCGACGCCAAGCTGTCTTCCGGCACCGTCATTCCTGCCGGTCATAAGCTGACTCATGTGGACGCCGTAGCCGCTACTTGCAAGGATACCGGCACCAAGGAACATTGGCACTGCTCCGTCTGCGATAAGGACTTCGCCGACAGCAAGGGCGCCGCTGCGCTGATCGATGTGACCATCGCCAAGGATCCCATCAACCATGTCGGCTTCAAGTCTGAGTGGGCTACGGATGCAGACGGCCACTGGCATGCCTGCACCGGCTGCGCCACCGGCAAGTCCGGCTTTGCCGCCCATGTCTTTGATAACGCCTGCGATACCACCTGCAACACCTGCGGTTATACCCGCACCACCAACCATGTCCCCGCTGTCGATTACAGCCATAATGACAACGGTCACTGGAAGGTCTGTGCTGTCTGCGGCGAGACCGTCGAGGCTATGGAAGCTCATAAGGGCGGCACCGCCACCTGCATCGCCAAGGCTGTCTGCTCTGTCTGCAACCAGCCCTACGGCAGCACCGCTGACCACAACATCACCAACTGGCAGCAGACGAAGGCTCCTACCTTCACCCAGCCCGGCGAAAAGACCGGCGCCTGCACCGTCTGCAAGAAGGACATCAAGGCTTCCATTCCCGTGCTGACGCAGCCCATGGAGGGCAAGGATGACGGCAATACGAAGCTCATCAAGTCCGACCTGACCGATGTTCCCGCTCAGCTGAAGGACATTGAGACACTGAACACGCTGGATAAGATCCGCGCCGCACTGAGCAAGGCTATTTTGGAGGGCAACACCTCCGTGTCCGACAGCAACATCAAGTATTACGATGTCTCTGTTGTGCTCGTAGGCTCGGACGGCGAGTATGTGCCCATGACCCCGGAGAACCTGCCTGAAAACGGAGAAATTACCATCCTGCTGGCATATCCCGAGGGCACGAACAAGACCGGCTACACCTTCTACGCCTCCCATATTATCACCGATGCCAGATATGGCGAGGTTGGCACGATTGAGACTCCCACCGTCAAGGCCGCGGACAACGGTCTGGAGATCACGCTCCACGGCACTTCCCCCGTTGCTCTGGGTTGGGAGGCTGTTCCTACCAGTAACCCCGTCGCCACCGGTGACATGGGCATCTTCGTCTATGCACTGTGCATTATTGGAGCACTGAGCCTTGGTGTTATCCTGTTCTCCGTGAAGCGTCGTCGCCACTGATATAACATAAGAAAGGGTGGCAAATTGCCGCCCTTTCTTCTTTCTATTTTTTAATCTCTGTTTTTAATAGGAGGTTTCTATGCCAGCAGATCATTTACCAAGCCTTGGTGGCTGGGAACAGTACATTTCGGAGTTTGCTTACGAAGCGGCCCTGAACGCTTATAACATGGCTCTGACCGCTATCGAAGAGGGGAGAGGTTCTATCTATCCTCCCAGCGATCAGATCTTTGTCGCACTGCAGCAGACACCTCCCGAGCGAGTACGTGTAGTCATTCTTGGACAGGACCCCTATCATGGGCCACAGCAAGCGAACGGCTTTGCTTTTTCGGTAAACCCCGGTCAGAAGCTCCCTCCATCGCTGCGCAACATATTCAAGGAGCTCAACAGCGACATCGGCTGCGAGATCCCCGCCTCTGGCGACCTGACCAAATGGGCGCAGCAAGGCGTCCTGCTTCTCAATACTACACTTACGGTTTTCGCCGGCCAGCCCAATAGCTGTTCCGGCTGGGGATGGGATTTTTTTACAGGCGCTATCCTTGAAGCCTGCGAACAGCTTCCTCAACCTATCGTATATATTCTTTGGGGCGCCAACGCTCAGAAGGTTGGAGCAAGAGTAGGGAAGCGGGCAGGAAAAGCCAAGATCCTTGGCAACCATCCCAGCCCCCTGTCCGCTAACAGAGGTGGCTTCTTCGGTACAAGCCCGTTTTCCAGAACCAATACATTCCTGCAGGATCATGCAGCTCAGCCTATAGATTGGTCTCTTTGAATTTCACAATACAAAAATCTCAAAAAGAACCGCCAAAAAAAGGTGGTTCTTTTTGATTTCGTTCGTCGTTTTTCAGCGTATTCTTTTTTGCAAACAATGCATGTTTTAAAAAACTGTACCAAAAAAATTAAATTTTTGCACTTATGGTATTGACATATATAGCTATATATGTTAGTATATGAGTAACAGAATAAAGTCTTACTATGCAGCGGCCCATTATTCGGCCGCATGTTCCCCTTAAAATTATACCTATAAGGAAATAATAAGGGCTGCAATATTTTAATTTGTGTAAAATTCTTGATTTATATGGAGGTGCCGCCCATGCCCGACAAGAGAAAGATCATTGCAACGGCCCGCTTTGCGGACTACGAGACCTATGCCGCTTTCTGGCGGGGAAAAGATTTGGCATGGCATCAGGAGACCGGCAAGCAGCTGCTTAATCAGCTGAGGGAGCAGTCCGGCGTGGCAGCCAAGCTGCTGGACGACTGGATCTATAAGAGAAGTTGTTTCTTTTCCGGTTATGATGATCCCAACGATTCCTGGTGCGAATCTCAGATCAACAGACAGCTGGAGGATCTGAAGAAAGCCATCTCTTACGCAGAGAAGTACGACCAGCCCATTAATGTGTATGCCGTGTATGAGGGCATTGGCGCCTGGATCGCCCTGGGCAGCAAAGAATTCTTTCTTGTGGAGCACGAGGGCTACCTACGGGACTACACGCCGATCAAAGACTATTCCCATATGTCGGTAGGCGAGATCCGCGCCCTTGCCAGCGGCACCAACGTATCTACGCCTGTTCCCGCCACCGTCCCGGATGCCCTTTCCGCCAACCTTATTCGACATAATTTAGACGCCACTAAGCAGGAGCTCAACGACCTTGAGTCCCAGCTGAAGGATGCGAGGGAGGAGCGCAGTTCCGAGCTGGCCGCTCTCAAGGAGGAAGTTGAACGCGCCTTGAAAGCGCTGGAGGAGAAGAAGCAGACCTTCATGGACACGCTGAACGCCAAGAAAAAGGAGTTGCAGCTGCAGGTCGAGGCCATGAATGATCAGATCTTCCTTCTGGAATCCCAGATCTACGCCATTCGCTGCTACGCCGGCGAGGTAGTCAATTTCGCCCAGCTCCGCAAAGGCAGCAACGCAGCGGATACCGAGCCCATCGTGCTTCACCAGAAGCTGCGTTTTCTGGATGAAGAAATGGGTCGTCTCACCTCCATTTACGAGCTGGACTGCAGCGAACTCCGTTATTTTGAGGAATTCCTTACTGCTTCTCCTGTAGCCCTGGAAGTTTTCGCTCCCAACGAAAGATGCGTTGCCCTGGTGCGTCTGAGCCGTACCGGCCAGCGTTTCCAGACGTCCGACAAATACGCCAATATGTTGGAGGAATATCGCCTGTTTCACGGCAATACCGTAGGCATCGTGATTCGCAACGGCGAGAATGTCTATATCGGCTGGACAGACGCCGAGCAGGTTCACGTCACAGACGATTTCATCATGGAGATAGACCCCAAGGCCTTCCATGTGAATAACGATTACATAGGGCAGCCGGCTATGAGTTTGTCAAGGGGAAAACAGGAGATTTATCACTGTCGCTCTTGGATAAAAATGCACCTCCATGGCGAAAGGTAAAGGTAAAATGGGCATGCTTCGCAAACCCTTGACTGTTGCTACATATAACAAGGGCTACGGGCTACAGGCTACAGTTAAATTGTTCGCAGGTCAGATATTGTTGCGGATATAATACGGTTTATTATCACGCAGTACGGCGTAGATAATATTTGCCATTTTCTTTGTAACATGTCCAACGGCGTTCATATACGGTTTTCCTTCGGCCCGTTTCTTCGCCATGAATTCTTTTAGCACGGGATCACAGCGGACTGCAATGGTGGACGCTTGCCAGAGAGCCCTTCTTAGGTAGGGAGAACCACGCTTTGACATATGATTTCGTGTTCCGACGAATTCGCCGGATTGTTTCACCGTGGGGTCAATACCGGCAAATGCTGCCAGTTTAGCGGCAGAAGAAAAACGGGAAATGTCACCGATCTCGCTTAAAATAGTCGCTCCCAATACGGGACCTACACCGGGGATGGTGCTGAGATATGTATCAAATGAGGAATACAGTGCCGCAATGCGCTCATCCAATGCGGCAATCTGCTGTTCAGAGAAGCGTATGTGCTCCATGTACTGCTTAATGAGGCAACCGAAGGCATCGAATTCTTGGACGATGCCAAAAGAGTTTTCGGCCAGAGACTTTATCTCTTCTGCTTTCTTCATTCCGAACCGTTTTCTGCTGGGAACAGAAATGATCTCACAGAGCCTATCTGTTTCTATTGCCATGATCTCTTCCGGAGTGGAGCAGTTGCGCAGCAGTTCTGAAGAGGTTAACCCGAAAATATCTGTAAAAAGAGTTTCGTATTCGGGAAAAACCTGGTCCAGCAGCGCAATAGCCTTTCGTTTCAGATCCGCAACAGCATCCACCATGAAGAATCTGGCACGGCACATCTCTCTAAGCTCGTAAATGTTAGAGGGTGGCATTCCACCTTCAGAGTATCTGCCAAAGCGAATAACTTCAGCAATAACGAAACAGTCACGGTCGTCATTCTTTACCTGTCGGATGTACATCTCACGAAGCGCATTTGATTGAATTGGGTTAAACACATGAACGGTGTAACCCTTTTTCCTTAATCCGGAGTAGAGGGCAAGCCAATAGTGGCTTGTGGACTCCATGCCTATGATGAAATCATCTGGATCGAGACTTATGGATTCCAGTACAGACAGAAGTGAATGGAAACCAGAGGAGTCATTTTTGAAGTTGAATGGCTTTTTGATTTTGCTTCCGCTATCGTCAATGACAGTTGCTTCATGGCTGCGCTTTGCGATATCGACACCAACAATAAACATAGGTAAGGCTCCTTCCTTATAATTACGGACAATTCCTCAAGGCCAAATGGGTCACACCCTGCTTCGATATGAGAGGAAAACGCGTTACGCTTCGACATCCGGCTAATAAATGAAATCCCATAAGGTAGAGGAGACAGACTGCTGGCAGTGAACGAAAGTCACAAGAGAAAACAGAATTGGCGCTGTCCGATAGCGTCATTATATCGCATCCGAATATGATTCGGAAAGATATCGAGGAGGCAGGAAGAGCGGCTAAACTGCCCCAAGAAAACAGCATTTCACGGAGAATAGAACGCCAAATCTTCCTGCATAGATATTCGGCATTTATGCGCTATTTTGCCGCAAAATATCTACGGCTGATATTATAGCAGGAGACAGACGCTCAGCGTGAAATGCGCCTTGCCAAGGAACGCGCCATTGCCCGTCAGGTGGCATCTGAGCTGGTCTCCCGCATCTTTATCTTCAATATTCTGCAGGGCATCGTTGACAACAGCGACCTGCTGCCCCTCCCGGAGGGCGTCGCCATCTCCAGGGAATCCGAATACGTCAGGTTCTCCATGGCCGATAAATGGCTGTCGGACAATCGTTTCGGCAGCTTCGCCGATATCGTCAAGCGCTGCAATGAGCCAGAGCTGCACAAGGGCGATACCGTCCTCACCGTCCAGTTCCTGCGTCCCCAATACGATGGCCGCAACATCTACCGCCAATGGCAGAACGACCGCGGCCGCGGCGATAAGAACCGCACCTGGGACTGTTCCGTCTCGGACTGCCGTGTGTATCCCGTCAATCTGGTGGAGTACGACGAGCCTCGCCAGCGCACCTATTACCGTTACAACGGCATGCGATATGTCACCAACGGAGACGGCAGCAGCCTGAGCAAGGATGCCGAGATCATCGAGATGAAATGGGAGAGCGATCCCCACTTCTTCGTCTCCGTGAAAAAGACGGAATCCAACTCCGGCACCGCCCGCTCCAACTTCGAGATCTATCCGGATGAGGTCATCAACCTGACGTATATGAACTCCGTCTGGCTGGAATACGCCATCAACAACCGCAATCTGGGCGGTTGGATAGTAGGAGGCAAGGCCGTTGACTACGCCTACGGTATCCGCTACCTGAACACCGCCCTGGAGCACGTCCGTCACCGTGAAGCAGAGGAAACCGCCCTCCTGAACGAAGCAGACCCCACCTTCCTCTCTACCCACCCCGACTGGCCCGTCCAGCTTTCCGAATGGAAGCTGACCACCGGTGCCCGCCATCTTTCACCCCGTAGCACCAAGCAGTTCCTTCGCTCTCTTATGTAGCGCAGTCCAAATTAACAAAAGAAGGGAATGAAGTTCATGCCATCCATCAAAGCCGAAGCTTTAACCTATGATGTAATTCGCGCCATTTTAGACGGACACAAAACCGCTATTCGTCGGCCGATCAAATGTAGTGGGCATAAAGTGTCCGATTTACTCTCATCCAAGCCTACTCGTTCGGCATCTTACGCTTTCTCCGCTTATAATTGCCGAACAGGCCGGAAAGTGGGCGTTTTCCTCAAGCCTCGTCATCGCTTCGGCGACATAATTTATGTCCGGGAATCCTTCGCCGAAACCTCTTCTCTTTCCAATATCTGTGACACAGACGGTCCCGTCTTTATGTCGGATTTTTCCCCTGCCGACCTGCGCGAACTTAGAGATAAAGGGTTTCGCTGGAAACCCCCTATTCTTATGCCCAAGGAATATGCCAGAATTTTTCTCCGAGTAAAAAGAGTCTGGCCCGAGCATCTCAATGACATTTCAGAGAGCTGTGCTATCCGTGAGGGCATCTATGCGTATGAAAGCCGCAAAGATGGCAGAAGCAAAAAATACACTTTCAGTTCCGCAAAAGAAAACCTTTATCCCTCTGCCCTTAATGCCTTCTCAAAATTTTGGGACAGCACCATTTTATCTCCCGACTTGCCGGTATTTGGCTGGTCAGCCGATCCGATGGTGTGGGTCTACGAGTTTGAGGTTATCAGCAGGGAAGAGGCACTTGGCGAAAGGAGCGATGCCTAATGGCTTTGTATGAAAAAAAGGTATCCTGCCCTAAGTGCGGCGTAACGTTTACCATTTTGGTCCCCCGCGGCATGTCGTCGTTTGGCATTGAGGCAATATCGATCTGTGACAGCTGCTGGAGGAAGATCCAGGAAAGAACGAGCGAGAAGGAGGTCATTTATGGCAAAGACCGACCTGACAAAGACGATTGAACGCCTCCTCCGCAGCTACGACCCCGCAGAGCTCTGCGGACAGCAAATCAACAAACACCGCACTCGCCACACGGCTTTTGAAGTCCCCGTTATCTGCGGCGCCGTCAACGGCGGCTTGGTAGACTGCGTAAAGGTCTACGAATACTTTTCCAACCGTCAGCGTGAGAACTTCTGCCGTCTGAGCCAACCTCACGGAGATTTTGGTAAGGAATGGATCTCCGCCATGGAGGAGGGCTACGCTTGCCCCTGCGGTCACGGGATAGGGGAGAAGCCTGAGCTGTGTGACGAACGTTTTTGCCGCTTCTGCGGCGTCCGCGTCACCGGCGAGATGGACGTGCTCATCGCCTGCTATGAGATTAAGATCTCCAAGTCAGACTTCAAAAGCAAGCACGGTCACAACTTCGTAGGTAACGCTAATTACTACATTATGCCCAAAGCCCTCTACGAGGAGGTCAAAGACCAGATCCCCGATGGCATCGGCGTCATCCTGTACATAGAAGGCAAAACCACCCACATCCTTCGCCGCAAGAAGGAATGCACCTTCCGCCCTCTGGATCCCGATCAGCAGAAATGGTTCATCCTCTCTGTTATGAAGCGCATCGAGGAGGCCATGTGGGAGGACTTCAATCGCTACTCCGCCCGCTGTGTTGGCTGCCGGCACAATTCCACCTGCAGCAAGCAGCTCTGCATCGGCGAGCAGGAAGAAACTCTCAGCGGCTGCTCCGCCTATTTCCCCGCCACCGACCCCCTTTGGCTCTGAGCGAACCTCATCCACGCCCTCCAACCTTACACTTACGGAAGGGGAGAACAACATCATAACCCTACGCTATGATCGTACCGAAGTGCTGGTTTCCTACACTGTACTTCACGAATACTACACCAATAGCAAAAAAGACGGCACCGTTCCTGCCCAGCTGTCTGCGCCGGAAGGTACAGGAATCTCCGTTTCCACGCTGGAGAAGAATCTCTCTTTCTCCGACTCGGAATACATGTTCACCTCCTGCGCTCCTGCGCGTATCACTCTCGTACCCGGTGAGCAGTACACTATTACAATGCGCTATGACCGCACGGTAGAAACGCCTCCCGTTGAGGTTGGCTATACGGTCATCTACGAGTATTACACCAACGGTGAAAAGACCGGTGAGACCCTGATTCCGCAGATTGACCAGGACAACACTGTCATCGTTGGAGATGATTTGCCCCGCATCCCGACCTTCAATAACGAGGACTACAAATATGTAGAATCCGCACCCAAGGAATTGACACTTACCCCTGGCACCCCGGCTGTCATTCATGTGCGCTATGCTCGCACGATGAAAGTTCCTGTCACCACGAAGTACACGGTCATTCATCAATACTATACCGGCAATAAGCTGGACGGCCAGATGCAGGAGATCCTTGATGCCGACATCGGCGCTATTGTTGAGGCAGCCGGCCTCTCCAAGAACACTCTATTCAAGGATGGTTCCTATACATTCACGTCTGCCAACTATGAGGTTCTTGTGGTCGCTAAAGACGGCGAAAACAAGATAATCCTTCGTTATATCCGTCCTTCTGATGCTGAGGATCCGGACCCCCAGCCGAGCGATAATCGGCACGAAAACCCAGGCTCCTTGGAGGACCCCGGTGTGATTGCCCCCAAGACCTCTGATAATTCCGCTGTGTGGCTATATATCTTCGCCTTCTCGGCTGCCAGTCTTGTCGTCCTCTTTGTGATCCCCATGTTTTTCCGTTCGAAGAACGGCAAGCGTCTGCACACTTAAAAAATGTAGAAATTTTGGGCAAGCAAGATGAATGCGTTTGAAAGGAGTGTTCGCTGTGAATGAGCTTTTTCTCCATCTTTTGCAAGCAGTGGCTTTGAATAACATGTGCGAGGCACGATTTATAGCTACCAAGCTTTGCCGAGATGCCCCGCAAGATATTCCGCGGGATTTCCTCGATTGGCTGGGTCCGCAGCTTGCGGAGCCGGATCAGCCGCCCGCAGACCTTCTTTATCAACTTCCACCCGAATTAGAACGCCTGCTTATTATTGAAGATGTATCACAGACCTTTGTCCCAGAGCGTTACTGGGTATCTAATCGTGAAAAGAAGGTCTTGGAGGATATTATCTCTCAAAATAACGCCTGTCGTATGCTGGAAGCGGCTAAGATCCCTTTTTTGAACGCCACGCTTTTATGGGGTCAATCCGGCACCGGCAAATCTCAATTTGGCCGTTATCTGGCATATATCATGGGCAAGCCTTTTGTCTATGTGAACCTCTGTAATATGGTTGGCGCCAGTCTTGGTGAGACCGGTCGCAATCTCCGTACCATTTTTGATTTTGTGGAAGGTGTTCCATGCGTTTTTATGCTGGACGAGCTGGATGCAATCGCCGTTAATCGCGGCAGTATCGCTACGGGCGGCAGCGGAGATGAGATGACTCGTACTACCATTGGTCTGATGCAGTGTATGGATACCGTTCGCAAGGATGTTGTTCTTTTGGCTGCCACCAATCGAAAAGATATGCTGGACGCCGCTGTTTTGCGTCGGTTTACGGCTATCCACGAGTTAAAGGCTTTTTTGCCCGACGAAGCTGTGGAGATGGTGGTGTCCTATCTGACCAATGTAAATGAGACGGGTGGGCTGTCTCTTACTTGGGATGAAACGGATATCAAGGCACAATGCCAGATCGGTCGTGCCCAAGGCGAGCTGATCAATCTTTGTAATCGTGCTATTGTCCGGGCAGTTCAGAATGATAGCGTGATCCGTCTGACGGAAGAGGATGACCGTGCCCGCAAGAACCGTTGGAACTAAAACTTTGGAAAATAACCTTTAGTAAGGGAGTGATTATTGTGGCTGAAATTATCGACCTCGAAAATGACCCTCTGTTTGACGATTGCGAGACCTGCAATGATCCAACAAAGCGTGTTGCTGGAAAGACTTTTGATGTTGAAGGCCCCGGAAAAGTCGGGGTGATTTATACATGCGATAACAGCAGATGTAAAAGCAAACAGAATGCCATAGCATCGTATGTGATTAGAAAGGAGCTTTGATTTATGGCTGAATTTAAGCAGATCTACAAACCGGATGGTTCTTACGAAGAGCGTCTTTCCTTCGCAGGCAAGGAATTCATTTTTCGTCGTGCTCCCTTTAGGGGCTGCATATCCCGAGGCATGGATCCCGACATTTCCGATCAGGTCGAAGCTGCTCTTCCGGATCTCCCCAATCTTGAGGAGATATGCAGCAAAATCGAGGATCTGACTACCGGATTTGGGGACGGGCAGCATGTGATCCCGTGGCTCACCACCACGGAAAAGGAGATGAATCGAGATGTATAACGCCATTCAGATCGGCGAGGTACGTCGACTCTATGCCAAAGGTTTAAACGATTATGAGATCGCCTCTATTTCCGGCATCCCCCGCTATACGGTTCGTCGCATCCGCATTCGTGAAGGCCTCAAGCCGGTTAAGTCAAAGCGTGCTCCCCACCTCGCCATTTATGAGGTCTGCCATCCGGGAACCGGTGAGGTTTTATTTACCGGATCAGCCCCGGATGCCGCCGCTTTCACAGGTCTTAATATCAAGTCCTTTTTTACCTCAGTAAGCCGCAGTAATAAAGGCATATACAAACGCTTTATTATCCGCAATGTGAAGAGAGAGGAGAAATTCTTGCATGAACAATAATCTTCGCATCCTTATGACTTTTATTGCCCATAACCAATCAGATCAAGCCAGAGCTTTCGTCAAGAAATATTGCGAGACCAACGAGGTTAAAAGCGACTGCGGCTACTGCAACATGCTTCTCACTCAGCTCCGGCGCTCAGGCGGTTATATGTTGGAGCTTCCTCCCGATGTCCAGAACCTTCTTTTCAAGGAAGATGTCAGTGGTACTTTTATTCCGGAGCGTTACTATGTATCCAAACGGGAAGCCGATCTAACGGAGCGCATCCTGCGCAAGAACCGTTCCGCTCAGCGTCTGGGCAATGCCGGTATCAACTACTTGAACGCCACGCTGCTGTACGGCGAATCCGGCACCGGCAAGACCCAGTTTGGCAGGTATCTGGCCTACACTACAGGGGTTCCGTTCTGCTACTTTAACCTCTCCCGCACGGTAGACTCCTATTTGGGCGGCACCAGCAAGAATCTGAATAAGGTCTTCAATTACATCAAGGGTACGCCCTGCGTGTTCATGATCGATGAGCTGGACGCTGTCAGCACCAATCGCGCAAATAGCGACGGCACAGGCGCCGGTGGCGAAATGAACCGTACCACTGTTTCTTTAATGCAGAATTTGGACCAGCTTTCCAGCGATGTTGTATTACTTGCAGCTACCAATCGTCCGGAGCTGGTAGATGACGCCGTGAAACGCAGGTTTTCTATCAAGCACGAGGTAAAGATCTTTTCCCCTGAAGAGCTTTTGCAGATGTCGGAACACTTCTTGGCAGATGTTAAAGCCCACGCAGATTTCCGTGTGGACTACAACGGGGAAGACCTTGCCCGGTATTGTGCCTCCGGCGTCAAACAGTCCGAGGTGATCGACACGCTGACGGAATCTCTCGCCGCAGCCGTTGAAACGGATTCGGCCATGATTTTTGGGTAGTGAAATTTTCTGTATTGATCAGATTCCATTGTAAGTGATTGTTCATAGTAAACTCCTTATTTTAGTTCAAGCAAAGGCGGTAATCAAAATGAAAATACTACTTGTTGCCATACTCATACTGGCAACCATTGCCCTGCGAATCTGGGATATGCGGCGGAGAATTGATGAATGCATCCCCATTACAGCCGAGGATATTCATCTACAACAAGATGGAGATACCATTCGCATCTTGTATGTAAACCGTGAAACCAATCGCCCCGACAGCCAAGTTTTTCCCTCCCATCTTGTTGAGCTTCTGCGAGAAAAGCGGTATGACGCCGCTCCCGAAATCATCATCCACCGGAACGGGCTAAAGGATACGCTTAAAGTAGAGCTTCACCTGCCCGCAGATAGCAGTATACAGTACATTTGATTATTAGGCGTAAGGCGCAGCGAAGCCGCTCATCTAAAAGTGAGCGGCTTTAATTTTTTTAAAGTTTTGTACTTTTATGTATTGACATATATAGATATATATGTTAATATGTGGTTAGAAAGGGACCTTTGGACCTCTTTGCTTTGCGAAAGGAGCTTAATATGAAATTTTGCCCCCATTGTGGTGCGCCTTTGAATGGCGCCACTGTCTGCCCGCAGTGCGGTGCAGATTCCTCTGTAACCCCCACCGTCCCGGCTTCTCTAAATGATTCCCAACCTGTTACTCCCACCGGCAAATTTAGTTTCATGAAGAAGAACATTCCGCAAGAAAAGCGCAAGTATGTCGTAGCCGGTTTTGTGCTTCTTATGATTCTGTGTATCGCCCTGTCTGCCTTGATTCCCCGTAGGAAGCAGGCTATTCTTCTCACGGATTATGTTCGTATCGATTCCGTTTCCGGCGCAAACGGTTATGGACATCTGGAGTATTCCTTCGACAGCTATTCTCTGTACCAGAAGCTTACCGGCATTGATGTTAAAACCGACAAGGACGCCGAAACACTTTTCAACGAGGAGAATCTGGCGAAGGCCGATACGATTATGGCTGTGCTGGAAGGCGTTTCTGTCGAAGCAGATAAATCCGACAATCTGTCCAACGGCGATAAGGTGACCTTGACTGTCAGCTTTAATAACCCCACCGGTGAGAAGCTGGATTTTGAGCTTCGTCCCGGCGAGATTTCCTACACGGTAGAGGGTCTTGAAAATATACCCTTTGACCCCTTCTCTGCAGATGTTATTTCCGTGGCCTTCACAGGCGCCTCCGGTGGCGGTGAGGCTATTGTGGGTCTGGTCTCTGACGATGCCATGTACAAGGGCGTGACCTACAGTTTTTCTAATGATCGCAACCTGTCTAACGGCGATGAAGTTATTCTGACCGCCGTTTTTGATCAGTCGTATTTTACCTCTTTGGGCTATACCGTCCCGAAGCAATGCAGCAAAACGTATACTGTTTCCGGTCTGAAGGCCTTTTTCCGTCCTTCCGATGGTCTGTCTGTTTCCGAGCGTACCCGCTTTGAAGATCTGACCATGTCCTCTGCATTGTCCTTTGCCTCTACGGACGTTCTTACTAAAGAATCGTCTGTTTTGTCCTCTGAGTTTTGGTCTCTGTACTATTTTGAAACCAAGATGCCCGGCACTTACTTCTTTGACATGACCCACGGTTTTGGCGCCCATAGTGGCATTATCGGCATCGCCAAGTTCGATTTTAAGGATTCCTGGTCCGCTACTTTTGAGGATGCAATCTTCGTTGTGTTCCCTGACTGCATGTCGGATGATGCCGGCCACCTGACCTATAGCGAGGACGACTTCGTTGTTTTTGATTCTCTTTGCTCCAATGAAACCGAGGCAGTGGAATGGCTGGAAGATCAGTTCCCGAAGCTGACCTTCTCCAAGCTCTCCTGACCCCACGAAGGAGTAGAATTCTTATGCTGATTAAAGTATTCACTTCCAGCGTTGATGGTTTTGACTCTCTCAACCCGCCCCTTGACGAAACCGACTTCACCGTGAACCTCTATCGCTTGCCGCATGGCTATATAGCGCAGACAGACAGCAGGGGATACCGGTATATCCACTGCCCCAACGGTGCTGCAGTCTACGATCTCGACCAGAGTGTGCGGCGGGACGCCGTGTGCGTCAAATTCTCCTATTGGATAACGCCGGAGCGGAAACGAACGGTGCGGCTTGAGTTGGACAGGCAAGCAACTCACGACATGATCTTCTCCGGCGAGAACTATCGCTGCCTACCCTGATTTTCAGTCTTTTCTTTACAAGAATGGAGCGTGAAATTCATGAAGAAATATGAATTCAAAAACTACTTGACCCATCGCTCTGCTGAGGTACATATGGACGTGCCTGGATATGAAGGGCTCTTCTTTGTCCAGTTTATTCACCAGGGAGAGCCGGATCACATGCTCAAGTTCACGACCGAACCCGGAAGTGGGGAAATGAGGTTCACCACGGAGGAGGCCGCAATCAGGAGAGCAAAGGTCTATGTTACGCAGGAGAGCTGAGATATGAAATCTGTTTTGATCAGTATCCGCCCGGAGTGGTGTCAAAAAATCATCTCCGGTGAAAAGACCGTTGAGGTCCGTAAGACCTGTCCGAAACTGGGATCGCCGTTCAAGTGCTATATATATTGCACGATGCCTAATACGAGAGACCCGCACCAAATTCTTGAGCTGCACGGTTTCGATGGGAATCCCTGCATGGCTAACGGCAAGGTTATAGGTGAGTTCGTGTGTGACCGAATCATTCCGGGGTCATGGTCCTATAACCCGAGAACCTGCTCCGGCGAGTTGCAAGCCAGCACCCTTTACAAGTTAAAAGGATGTTGCTTGACCGATGCCGAAATCATTGCTTACGGACAGGGCAACGACATAAGAGGCGGCCATGTGTATGGTTGGCATATCTCTGACTTGAATCTTTACCGTGCGTCGCATGAACTGCAAGAGTTCCGGCAGGTCTGCCCGAAGGATCTGCGTTGCGAAAGTTGTGCCATGTACTGCGAGCATGAGGGCTCTTGCGGGAATGAGGCACTGCGTTTACACCGCCCGCCCCAGAGCTGGATGTATGTAGAGGAGAACATAATGGATTAAGAGGCAAATACATGGTTACAGAAGCTGTGCCTCAAGTAAAGGAGTATATATCATTATGAAAAACATCAAGAATCTTATCTCTCTGTTTTTAGTCCTGGTTATGTGCCTGTGCCTTGCCGCTTGCGGAAAGGCACAATCCACTCCGGAAGACTCCAGCAAAGAGTTGGGTCTCTATCTCGTCACCAATGATGACGGCTCCAAGAGTGTAGTAGGGAAGACAGGCAAGTCTGAGGCCGGCTATGCAGTGGATCAGAAGGGGAATATCACGAAGGCAGATGGTTCCATAATCATTTCTGCTGCTCAGACAGAGGAATTTATCTATGTGAGCAAGGTGGAATTTGTGCAGGATGAGCAGAAGGTTGTCCTGGATATCCAGCAGTTGGAGGGTACCGCTGTAAAGCTGGATGTAAAGGTGTCTCCGGAGAACGCAACCTGTAAGGATGTGACTTTTACCAGCTCTGACGAAGGTATTTTGAAGATCCATGGGAAGGAGGCTCTTGCCCTTGCTGCCGGTTCTGTAACTGTGACTGCAGAAGCTGCCGCCGCAAAGGATAAGATTTCTACTGTTTGTACCATCCTTGTGGTAGGCGCAAAAGCTGGCGAAGATTCTGACAATCCTACCGCAGCGCGCAATCCTTCCAGCAGCAATACCCCTTCTGGAAACGGTTCTTCCTCCGGCCATGGCTCTTCCTCCGGTACTGGTTCTTCCTCCGGCACCGATTCTTCTTCCGGCAGCAGCTCTTCTTCCGGCAGCGGCTCTTCCTCCGGTACTGGATCTTCCGGTGAAAGTGGTAGCCAGCCGGTGCATACTCATAATTGGAAGCCAGTTTATAGAACTGAAGAATATCCTATTTATGAGACCAAATGTTATACCATTTGTGCCGCTTGCGGACAGAAATTTGGTGTTGAAAATACCGACGAGGAACTTGGTGCTCATATGAAGGCCCATGCTCTTGCCGGTGAGAGCAGCCGCACATATGAGAAGTATGAGGATGTCCAAGTAGGTACGGATACCAAGCAGACACTTGACCACTATGAATGTTCCTGCGGAGCAACTAAGAGCGCCTAATATCGTTAATTTTCTTTCAAGTATTCTGTATATTTTTTGCAAATCACATCTTATATTTCTTTTTAAGCAGCTATCTACGGGTAGCTGCTTTTCTTTTTGGCAATTATTTTGTCAAACGATTATTTCTCTTTTGAATCTTCATATTGATTTATTATTTCTATTGCGGTATAATATCACTCGGATGTTTTTATTTTATATTTTTAGCATTTCATTTCCAACACTTCATTGTAGAGCTGAGGAAAATCAGTTTTTATAACTGTTCCTATTATATGAATTTACAAAGAACAGGAGAAAAGGACTATGAGTAAATTTAAATCGGCTTTAATTCCATGGATGTCAAAAGTATTGTCGCTGCTGCTGGCTGTGGTGCTGACACTGGGACTTATTATCCCGTCGCTTGCCACTACAACCTACGCAGCCAGCCTCAGCGCCAAAATCACCACCTCAAAGAAAGAGTATGTATCCGTCAACGGTGTAAGCTATAGCAACTCCTCGGGCATGGCTGATATTTCTGGCTATAAAAATGTGAAATGGCTATGCATGAAACCGGCCGGAAAGACACCTGCCGTAGGGAACAGCTTCTCCGTGTCGCAGCTTTCCGGAGTGTATCGTTCGTTTGCGTGGATGGCGGAAAACACGACTGATAAAGCTCGGCTTTGGCTTATTCATCAAGCCGTGAGCCAGTACAACGGTACCGGCAACGGCGTATTTTTCGCAGAGATCAAAGCAGTTTACAACGAGGCCTTGAATTACGACCAGTCTAAGATCCCCAATAACTTTTTGGTATTCAGGGCTGATCCCACTTCCAATAGCAAGGACCAGATCTGCCTCATGTGGACCTATAAACCCACCGGCAAGGTGACGCTGACTAAAAGCAGCTCCAATCCGCGCTTAACGGACGGCAATAGCTGTTATTCTCTTGCAGGAGCCGTGTACGGTGTATACGGCAGCGCGGCGGACGCCAAGGCCGACCGCAACCGCCTTGGAACACTTACTACAGACGCTAAAGGCCAAGCCGGGCCTCTGGAGTTGGACGCAGGGAATTACTGGCGTCGGGAGCTGGTGGCACCCAAGGGCTATGCATTGGATGATAGCAAGCCTTATCTCTTTACGGTAAACAGCGGGCAGACCACCAATTTAGCTGTTACGGACAATCCCCAGAGCGACCCCGTTGGCATTTTGCTGAAAAAACAGGGTGGAACCGGCGAAGCCCTTGCCGGCGCGGAGTTTACTGTCCGTTATTATGATGGTCAATATGCTACTGCCGCAGCTGCTGAGGCCAGTGGCAGTCCCACCAGAACATGGGTATTTAAAACCGATTCAGATGGATATGTTGATTTGAGAGTCCCTTCCAAATATTTTGTTTCTGGTGACGAGCTTTATAGAAGTGCTTCCGGAAAAGTTACTGTTCCTTTGGGTACTCTTTTGACCCAAGAAACCAAGGCTCCGTATGGTTATGTCATTGATAACACGGTTCATGTAGTTAATATTACGTCGGAA
>OJAR01000159.1_pt1 | contig 24315 bp, 19 predicted proteins | sample 1589431 | NCBI WGS metagenome assembly OJAR01 (sample SAMN03283242) | human gut metagenome | biome: human-associated habitat; material: feces | host: Homo sapiens | place: Peru | collected 2012 | reverse complement strand
CAAAGATAATCCCAGGCAGGAGCAAAATAAAAAGCAGCGGCAACGCCAGTAACACCAGCGCGGCCGCCGCTATTTTCCCGATATGCTTTCGTGCGGACAATGCCGCTCCTATGGCCGCTCCATAGGGACCGCCTGCCGCAGCGCCCTTTGCCGCGACGGAAATGGCCTTGCCGGTCCGCACTGCCTGCATGGTATTGGATGCAACAGAAGCTGCCTCATCCAGTCCGGTATGGTTATGTTCGCTCATGGTCGTATCCTTTCCAGTCTAAAGGTGGCGCCTGCATCGCTTGTGGCAGGCTTTTTTGTGTGGCAGATCGGGGCTTTCAAAAATCCATACTTCTCAATCCGCACAGTCTGTGGTAGAATACCCCTCGTGTGCGATAGGAGGGGAAGAATATTGTTTTATACGCAGGAAGAATCCGCTGTTTTAGGCGGCTTTCTCAGCAGCTACTTGAATCGTGACTCTGCATCAGACCATGTCCGAGATGCGTTCGCACGGTTTCAAGTCGGATTGGAACGGGGCTGTTTGCAAAAATCGGAGCTGCAATGGGCCGAGCAAACGCTGCTTGCCCTAAAGCCACTCTGGTGGGAAGAGTGGGAAGATCACCGTGCCTTGATGAGTGCGCTGCTCAAGACACAGGCACTTCTGCGCGTCGATGAATGAGGTTTCCCGCAGGCATAAAAAAAGCCCCTGCTGCACGCAGGAGCTAGCATATAAGAATGGCCCTTGACTGCTTTTGTGTTCCGCAGTCAAGGGTCATTCTATGTAAGTCTTGGGCTCTACCATCATTGGTTACCTCCGATTTCTACAGATTTGAGGGTTACTGGTACATCGGACTCACCTTTCTTTCTGTGTTTATAAAATAGCAGATTTTCTATTGGTTTACAATCCGCAAATTGTACGAAATGGCCATAACCCAAACTGTGCATCCATCTGATTTTAGATGGATTGCCGTTAATTTGATTGACGATGCAGGATACGGTACAGTATAATAACAATGTTATGGGGTTTCAAACAGCCGCAGCCAGGCAGGAAGGCCTATGCAGCCGGCTGCCAATTTTGACTTTCCAATGCCAAAAGATATGCGTATGTTTTTGGTGCGGCGCTGCAAAGCGACGCCATTTTTTTGCTGTTATCACGGTAAGTGAGCCAGTACACGAAGCAGTCCGCAAAATACTCCTGCTCGTTGGTAAGCGCATACGGACGGAGCAGGGCTGCTGCGGTTCCGGACTCCTCCTGATAAAAGCCTTCCGTCTGAGATGGGAAGCCCATCAGCTCATCGAGAAAGTGACCAAACTCGTGGACGGTGGCCCCTGCCGAGGATACAGTGATTTGGCGGCTTCCGTAATTGGTTGCCCCAATACAGCTCATATTCCGCTCTTCACTCAGCCTTGCAAGGTACGCATAGTCAATGGTGTACTGCCACCCTCTTTCCGCAAATGCCTGCCGGATCGGCTCCGGGATCTTTTGAAGTTCCAGCAGGTAGCTGTTCAGATGGACGCCCTCTTTATTGTTCAGAGGGATCGTCTCCAGAATGGGCGGCGGCGCAACGGTAAATTCCCCGGTCAAAAGAGCATAGAGAAGATCCGCAGCCTCGCCCCGTGTGATGATGTCCGTCCCTGCACAGGTGTCTTCGCATAAGCCAAAGCTCACAGCAGCGCGGAAAGCATTGTCCTGCGAAGACAGGGCTTCCCCCTCCGGGTAGAGCTGAGAACTGTAAAGGGCAATGTCAAAGGCAGCAAAGCCGCTTTCATAGATGGCATAGCGGCACAAGCTGGAGTCCGGCGCCGCCATAGCCAGCAGATTCAGCCATCCATCCGCATAGCCCTGGTTGATACAGGCATCACCGCCATAGCCGGCAGGATCCGAAAGGGCGTCTTCTTTATCAAAGGCCCGGCAGATCATTGTTGCCCATTGGCGCACCGTAATCGGTGTGCCCGGTGCATACCGGCTGTTTCCCGTACCGTAAGTAATACCCTGCCCGGCAAGGTAAGTGACGCTTTCATAAAACGGAGATGCCTCCGGCACATCAGAAAAGCGGTCAGAGGCGGCAAAGGCGGAGACGGACAGCAGCGCGCTGATGATCAGCGTCAAAAGGACGGCAGCAAATCCTTTTTTGTGTTTCATAGTTCAGCTCCTCACATTAGAATTGGGAAAGCGCCCCGGATAGGGCGCTTTCCCTGAAAAGGATTGGATTTAGTAGCCAGTCTTGGGGAGTGTAGGTGTATTCCAGAGCCTGCGGATGATCGTTACCCAGCTTGCCGTTGCGGTCTGCCATGTGCCCTGATATTTGCCGCCCACATCGGCGCGGTTGACCATCTGATAGCCATTGACCGCGTTTCCGTTCACCATCACGCTCAGCGTGGGATTGACAACGCTCTGGAAGCCGACAGGAACCTTGCCGAAGTCAAAATAGATGTCGGTCACCACTTCGCCGGCCTGCATGGGAATGGCGTTGAGGCTGAAGCTGTAATTATTGCCGGTGAGCAGGTTGCTCGCCAACACCTGATAGCTCGTGTTGTAATTGGTTTTGTAAAGAACGCGGTAATTGAGCCGTGCGCTGTAGGTGCCGGTGGTCAGCGTCGTGGGACGCGCCACATCGTAGGGAATTTTATCGTGCCAGAAGAAGGACTCCAGCGGCACGTTGGAGGTGTTGGCCACCGTCAGATCGTAGCGCATGGACTGGCCCGCCATGACCTGCGCGTTGCCGCGCTTGGTGATGGTAACGCCGAGGCTGGAGGGCTTATCGTAGGCAGAGAGCTTGATGATCTGACCGGGATATTCCAGCGTCACATCATGCACGGTAGGGTCGAGCTGCCAATAGGCGGGCGCTGTGACCTCTCGGATCTGATAGCGTGTCAGCGGCAGCGGCTTGCTGGCCGCAACGCCCCGGGCGTCCGTCGTGATGTAGTCCACCACCTTGCCGCTGCGGGCATTGACGATCTCATAAACAGCGCCCTTGAGCGGGGTGCCTGCGGCGGTGCCGGTGACCTCGTTATACTCAGCGGCGTACTTATAAATCTGGATCTGGCCCGTGACAGCGGTATTTTCCCACTCAATCTCCACGGTTTTGCCCGGAGAGACATAGACGGTCTTATACTGCTTATCCAGCGTGTAGCCGGGGGCGGCTTCCAGCTCTCTCAGATAAAAGCGACCGCTCAGCCCGCCAGGGATCTCGTCAATGTAAATGTAGCCTTCATCGTCCGAGGTGTACTCGCCGATGGGCTTCTTGTTCGCATCATAGAGGACAAATTTTACACCATAGATCCCCTCGCCCGTGGCGCTGTCGATTTTGTGGATAACGATGCCGCTGAGCTTTTTGTTGGTCACCTGCAGCGTCACATGCTTGCCGTCTTTGATCTCAAAATAGTGGGGCGTATCATCCAGCCGGAACGATTTGTTCGATGTGACCTCTTTTGCATAGTAACTACCATCCTCCAGAGCCACGAACACACGGCCATTTTTGTCCGTCGTAACGGTATCGACCAGAGCATCGTCCACCTTGCGGATCTCAAAGGTCGTATTGGGGATGCGCTCACTGTGGTTATCCTCGTTGACCTTGATGATCTCCACGCCGCCCACAGGATCATTGTAAAAGTGGAGCGTCTGGGTGTCATTAGGATTGATCACCACGGTCTGGGTGCGGGTGTTTTCATCGATCGTGTAGCCAGGGATCGTCTGCACCTCCGTCACCACCACGGTACCGGAAATACCGGAAATGGTGATTTTGCCCTCCTTATCCGTCCAGTACAGGCCGGTGGAGGACAGCGTGCCGCCTTCAGCGTCCACATAGGAGCCGTCTGCGTAGACGATCTTGAACTGAACGCCCTCCAACGGCTCCTTTGTGATGGAATCCTGCTTGACGATGATGAGGTTGCCCTTGGGTTGGTTGCGGAACTCTACCGTGACAACTTCATTGGACTTGACCTTGACGGTCTGCGGCGTATCGTCGAGAATGTACCCCGCCTTCGCACGGATTTCTTTGATGATAAGCGTGGTGCCGGGAGTGATGTCCGTAATCGTGAACGTACCTGCGCTGTCCGTCACGAACTTGCCGTTGGCGTTGCCAATCAGGTTGCCGTCCGAATCCGTGACAAGGAACTCGACGTCAGAGATGGGAGCGTTCGTCACAGCGTCCACCTTTTTCACAAGCACACCGCCCTTGGGCTGATTACGGAATTCCAGCGTCATGACAGAGTTGCGCTTGATCTTGATGCTCTGCGGGGTATCGTCGAGGATGTAGCCATCCTTGGCACGCACCTCTTTTGCGATGACCGTCATGCCGGGCGTCAGGCCGTCAATGCGGATGGTGCCTGCGCTGTCGGTCACATATTTACCGTTGGCCGTGCCGATCACGCTGCCATCCGAATCCGTGACGAAGAATTCCACATCGGAAATAGGGGTGCCGGTGACGGCGTCCTTTTTGACAATGAGCAGAGAGCCCATTTTATCGTTGCCGAAGGTCACGGTGATCACATCCTGATCCTTACCGGAGAGATAGACCGTTTCCGCGGCGTCGGTGATCACATACCCGTCCGGCGCGGAGATCTCTTCGCAGACATAAGTGCCTGCCTTGAGACCAGTCGCGACGATGGTGCCATTGCTGGATGTTTTGTACTCGCCAACCACAGTGCCGCCTGTACCGGAGGTGCCGCCGAGGTAGCGGATTCTAAACCACGCGCCCTCCAGCGGCTGACCGCTCTCGCTGTCCACCTTGCGGATGATGATGGCGGAAAGGGGCGTGTTCTCAAAGGTCAGGACTTTGCTCTCACCACCGGAGATGAAGCACTCCTGCGTGGCGGGCTCCTTGATGACGTACCCGGACGCCGGTTCCAATTCCGTTACTTTATACCAGCCATCTTTGATCTCGGGGAGAATGATTTTTCCGCTTGCATCAGAAAAGTAGGTGCCGAGGTCGTTGAGCTCGCCGGTGTCGGTGTGGTTGCTGCCATACCAGATCTGGAACTTGGCACCCTTGACGGGATCGCCGGTGACACTGTCTACCTTGCGGATCTCCAAGCTGGGCTTGAGGGCGTTGAAGAAGGTGACGGTGGAGGTTTCACCGGGTTTCAGCGCCACTTCCTGCGGGATGGGGCAGAGAATGACATGGTTGGGAACATTGATCTCCGTTACTTTGAATGTGCCAACAGGAACAGAGTCGAGGAAAATCCGCCCATGGTTATCGGTCGTGGCGCTGGTAGAAAAGCTGCCGTCGATCTGCTCGATGCGGTAGGTCACGCCCTCGATGGGCTCTCCGTTGGCGATGTTTTTCTTGATGATCTCAAGACCCGGCTTTTCATAGTCAACGAAAGTGACCTCGGAGGTTTTGCCGGGGCGCAGCGCCACGGTCTGCTCGGTATTGGTTACGATATAGGGTTCCGGCACAGATTCCTCTCGCACCACATAAACATCAGCGGGGATAGACGAGAGGGTGGCGGAACCGTCCGTGCCAGTCGTGACGGAGGTGGAATAACTTCCGGTAACGGACTTAATGGAAAAGACCGTGCCGGCGATGGGCTTACCGCTCATGGCGTCCCGCTTGGTGATCTTCATATCGGGCAGTGCGTAATTTTCGGCAGTGACCGTGTACTGCTTGTCACCGTCGGTGGTATCGACATAGACGCTGATGGGCGTAGAGTCGGCGCAGTAGCCCTCCGGGGCCTCGGTTTCCACGAAGGACCACAGGCCCTTGGTGACACCCTTGACCTCAATGATTCCGCCATTTTGGGTCACATCGCTGCCGACGATCTGACCGTCGCGGTAAATATTAAATTTTGCGCCATCCAAACCACGGGTCGTTCCTGCGGCAACCTTCCGCAGCGTAATATCAGCGTCCCCAGCCGGCGGCTTTCCCGGCTCAGATGTATTGGTGACGAGTTTTCTCGGCGCATAATAGTTAAAGAAAGCCTGACGCCCCTTAACGCTGGATTTCGCGTAGACCGCCCATTTTGCAGCTTCATCTTCTACCACAGTGGCGATGATGCCCTGTTCTGCGTATTCTTCAATTTGGCGCTGAAATTCTGCGTCTTCCTTGGCCTTTTCTTTCAACATCCAATCGATATAGCCCAGGTACATTTCATAGGTATCGGCGTTGGCGTAACCACCGCCATCGATGTCACCATCGCCCTCACCCTTGAAGGTCTGGTGATCCCACACATACGTCTGCGCAGCCATAAAAAGGCTGCCGGGGATGTCACCCTTATAGTCCGAAATGAACGTCATCATCCATTTGAAGTTTTCAAGCTGCTGGGCATCCAGCTCACCCATGCCGCTCTGCGCCAGCGCCGTTTTCAGCACGGTATCCGCGTCCGCTCCGGTGGCGGAGGTATAGGTGTAGCTGTTCAGAAAGCTGGCAGTGCCCCAGCGGTAGCCGTAGCCGCGGTCAAGGCAGTACAGCAGCTTGCCTGCCGCCATCGGGGGCTTGTAGCTGTAAGGCGTACCGTCATGGAGCAGTCGTGTTGTCCAGTAATTGGTATTGTCGGTGGGCTTGATGCCCGTTCCGCTGCCGGACGCGGCCAGCGCGGAAGTCGGGAGCAGCGTCAACAGCGTCATGATAACGAGAAACGCCGAGACGAGCCTGGTTCTTAGTTTTTTCAATGAGCTACCTCCTTGCAAAATTGCACAAGAAAAATCAGACCGAGGCTCCCCGGTCTGATTCGTGATATAGGATAACAGGATTTACTTCGTTGCCGGCTTGTCCACCGCTGAAATGCTGTATCCGCTGCGAAGAAATAGTTGGACACAGTACCAGCACTCCAAGCCGTTGGCGTCAGTCCCTCGTGCAAGGCCGACGCCGATAGCCGCATAGCTTTCATCTGTCATGTTTTCCATGTGCCCTGCGGATTTTGACCATGAATATACGAGCGTTTCCGCAAGCGCGGTTTTTTGCTGCGCAAGATAGAGCAGCGGGATCTGGTGGATATTTTCCCCAACCTGCCTGCAGTCCGTAACGGTGTAATACTTCCTGCCGTCTGGTCTGGTATGAGAATAGGCACCTGTGGCAGCCATTTCATCGGCCCGCACCTGCGCGGCCCGCATCAGTTGATCATCGGCCGTCAAAGCTGCGATGCCATGCTCCGCACGGAGGGCGTTGGTGCGAGCTACAATATCCTGCTTTGCAGCATCCACATCAGAAGGCGCAGCAGCAGACGGAACAGCTTCAGCGGAAGGAGCCTCGCCGGTGTAAGGCGCACCGGTTTCTATTTGCACACATCCGCTGTCCGCATCCCAGAACACATTGAAGCCGACCGCTTTGCCAATGTCGCGGAGTTTCACATAGTTGTGTCCAGCAATACCATACGCTTCCATTTGCACCTCCTGCCCATCGACAAAAATACGATGGTTGCTGCGTTCAGCGAGGATTCCCGCAGCATAGGCGGAAGCTCCGCCTGTGATAATAGCGCCGATAAAAAGGCCCGTAAACATCGTGAGGATCTGCTTCTTCATGGAAAAGCCTCCTTATTTTTGATCTACTATTCCTTTACGATCATAAAGCGGCTTTTTCAACAAAAGATTTTTAAGAGGCCTGAACAGCCTGCACACACCAGCGCTGACTGGAATCTCCGGCAACGCAGGTAAGGAGAGTCATTCGGTTATCCGCGGTAGAGGACAAATAGCTCCAATCGCTGCTGCTGATTTTGGTCACAGTCTCCACCAGATAGGTGCGGGTACCCATGGATGTGGTATAGGTGATTTTATCGCCCACATTCAGATCCTTGATGCTGCCGATCACATATTTGGCGCCGCGATTATGCCCGCAGACAGCCACATTGCCGTTCCAGACGCTGGTACTGGTGAAATGCCCCAGCCCCTTTTTCATGCTGGCAGTCGTTTCACCTTCCCATAGATAGTAATTCTTGACCCCGATTGCGGGAATGGAGATCTTTCCGACGGCGCCGTTGGAGAGCAGAAAATCCTGTGTCAGCTCCGTGAAAGCGGGCGTCGCAGGAGTAGCTGTGGAGCCGCCCTGCAGAAAACCGGGGATCTCGGCAGTTCCGCCGCCGGGAGAAATTCCGTAAATGCCGCCGCCGGATGCAGAGATGCTCTGAAGACCGGGCAGCATGATTTTCTCCATCACGCCGGTCTGGGTGGTGCTGAACTGCCCGTACTCCAGCTCGGGGATCTGGTAGTCCACCACATTTTTTCCACCGTAATTGTAGCGGGAGCCGTAGACATCCTCATAGGAAGAGGAGGGATAGTATTCCGGGGTGCCATCGGTTTCAAAGGAATAATCGGCAGCCTGTGCGCTGACCGCCATTGCGGAGAGCATGGCAGCCAGAGTCAAAGTCAATGAGAAAAACTTCTTCATACGGGAGCCTCCTGTTCTTCTTCAGCGGGAACGGTAAATTCATGCCAGTCATTGTGCTTGCTGGCCTGAATCGTGTAAGTATGATCGCTCTGCGGGAAAGAAACGGTGAACTCGCGCCCAGCCAGATGCTTGGCAAGGGATTTTTTCACTTCTACTGCAACGGTATCTCCCGGATTCAGCGCGAGAGAGCCTGCATCGATAGCGGGAACCTCGCTGTCAGGCTCCACACGGAACTTTGCAATCAGCCGGTACTCTCGGGGCTTGCTGTCCGGAACATACACATAGACATTTTTGCGGCGGCGCAGCAGGATGAGTGCAGCGGCGGCGATGCCCGCGCAGAGCAGCACGGCAGCGATGATCAGCAGCGGAGCGGCAAGGCCGCCGTTATCCCAGATATGTGTTTTTACGGGGACGATCTCACTTCCAGTGTAAACCACGGTATAGGTGATGCTGTCCACGCCTTCCGAAGTAACGGTTCCGTGATATTCCGCCGTGGTAACATAGCCTGTGGCAGCCTGATAACTGCTGGAGGCGGAATAGGTAGCAACCGCCTGATACTGGGCGGGAACCAGCGCCTCGCCGACGAGCGCAGTGCCGGTAACCTGCCATTCCACATTGGCAAGGGAGAGCGTTTTCCCGTTTTTAACAGTCGTGGCCGGCACATAGGACATGTCGTTGCGATCCAGATTGCCGATCACCTTCGTCTCGGTGGTTTTGCTGTATTTGGTGGTGTAGCCGGACGCCTCTGTGGAAAGCGTGGTATGGTCCAGCGCCAACTCGCCGGAGAAGCCGTCCTTTTCATAGGGCATACTGGGCGAAAGCTCTGCGAGGATCTGCGCAAGGTCATTTTTTGCAGTGTTGACCGTGACGGTTTCCGTTACGGTTTTGCTTTCCAGATACGGGTGTTCCACCTTGGTGGTGTAGGCCCAGGTATAAAGATAGCCGTCGTAGGAAAAGTCCTCTTCCTTCAGCTCATCTGGGTCAACCTCCGGGGAAAGCGTGTAGATTTTTACAAGCCGCTGCTGGCCGTTCAGGTTTTCCGCTACCAATGAATCGGGAACCTGAGCGGCAAAGGCGCTGACCGTCAGCGACATGGCAAGCAGCAGGCATAGGGCCAGCTTTGATAAGCTCTTCATGGTGGCCTCTCCTTTTTTACAAATTCTGTTTGATGATTCTGGTGATGATGCCGACGGCGATGCCGCGTTCCTCATCCAGACGGGTAACGGCAAAGCTGACGTCGTCTTTTTTCCCGGGCATTCGCCGGTCATAGCAGGTGTGGGCAACCGCGTTGACACCGTTGTTGAGCCGGATGAACACAACGCCGTGCCGCACATCGGTCACTCTGCCGGCATATTTGCCCTGCAGGACGCATTTATCCAGATTGCTCTGGTTGGCGGCGGACGAAACGCTGCGGATATCTGCTGTGATGGAAATATGGTTGATGTCGCTGCGGTCAATGGTGAGCACACGGACAAGAACACGGTCGCCGACGCTGTAATACTCGCGGGCGTCACCGAACCATGCGGCAGACAGATCGCGGGCGAAAATCGTACACTCCACGCCGAACACTTCCACACGCAGGACTTTTTCCGCAACGCCAATGACGCGCGCCTGTACGACGCGCCCTTCATAGATCATGGGGACGCCATCTTCGTTGGTGTCCAGATAGAAGGTCTGACGCTTACGGAGCATGGCGGCCTTGCGGCTTGCCACAACGCTGCGGGCGGTGTTATCCAGACCCCGGACGATGAAATCGATCTCCGCGGTGAGCATGGTTGCAAGGATACTGTTCATCCGCTCCATAAACGGCTTGTATTTCGCCCCATACGGAACGGGCCCGGAATAGAGCATCATTTCTTTCAGCGGGATCGCAATGCGATAACCCTTGTAGTCAACGACAACGATCGTGCGGCCGGAAGGGGTCTGCTCCACGCCGTCCAACGTTCCGGTCAAGATACGACCGGCAATATGCGAGGTCTTGATCTCATGCCAGATGACCTCACGGCGTTCTTCTTCCGTTTCGATACGGTCTTTTGCATCAACGGTCAGAATGTAGGAGTCACGGCGTCCGGCAGGTGCGGGAGGTGCAGTAGGCTGCGGAGCAGCTTCACCATCTGCGGATTCCGTTTCATCTTCAGCGGGCGGAGCATTTTCCACATTTTCTTCCAGCAAAAGTGCATCCAGAGCATTTTCGCCGCTGCTGTCAAGGGGTGCCGGAGTGCTGCTGTTCAGCTCCTGCAAAATGCTGTCGTACTCCGGGTCCTCAGCCTTTTCATCGGAAACAGGGACAGTCTCTGCGGCATCAGCGGTGTTTTCGGCATCCAGCTCGTTTTCCTCAACATCTGTTGTGCCGCTCACATCGCCGGAGCCGAGATCAACTTCCGGGGGTTCTGCCAGCGGAGTTTCCGTATTGTCGCTGCCGGCGGCCTCCACCTGCTGCTCAGAAAGTTCTTTGGCGGATTCGGTTTCCATGAACTCTGAGGAGAAATCATCAGGGGGCGGGATCATTTTTTTCTTGGGCATTAAGTATCCTCCTTTTTCTTCATAATGGATTCTTTGGTTACGGCAACGACTTTTTCAGTCGGCGCAGGCTTTTTCTTTTGCGCCGGCTTCTTTTCCGCTGCCTGAGATGGCGGCGCCGATGGAGTTTGCTTTTCCTGCGGCTGATTTGTCCGCCATGCAGGGACATGGGAGGCGGCCTTGCTCGGCCGCAGCTTCTTCGCCTCGGGGTGTTTGGAATAGTCGTACTTATCCACCTCCAGTACATTCTTGCCCCGAATGAGGATCAGGGCTTTATCAATATCCATACGCAGCACCTCGTCCATGGTCATCAGCTTGCGCCGGCCGACGCCGCTGGTTTCCCGGTATTCAGGCGTGTAATTGGATACGCGCCATGTTCCGAGCTGTTTGGCTTTGCTGGTGACAGAGATACTGGCCTCGCCGGTCCGGTCAGAAATAAATTCCGCCGTCAGAGCATCTGTGCAGCCAAGAAAAAGCTGCACATCGCAGTTGCCCAGAATTTCCTGCCACTGGTTGTAGGGATAGCGGTTCTGAAGACCAGCTAAGTTCTGGAACACGCATGACATGGACAGATTCCTGGAACGAATGACCGAAATTTTTCTCGATAGATCTGGGATCACTCCACAGGCACACAGCTCTTCACCAAGTACATGAACAGGAACCGGAAGCTCCCCGCCGGGACAATGTTCGTCCGCATAGCGAACCAGGCGGATAAACACAAAGGAAAGAAACAGCGAGGAGAGGAAATCAAAGGTGCTGTCCTGATCGCTGGTAATGCAGTAATACGCGCACGGCTGCTTTCCCGGAAGTTCCAGATCAATCTCGTTGTAGGATGTGATGTTGCGAATATCTCGGTTTTGGAAAACCTGCAGTCTGGAGCCGAGCCCAATGATAACGCCGCCGCGCACCCCCTCTGACGCCTGCTTGAAAATGCTGTATGGCGCTTTGGCAGGATGCGTAACCGGAAGAACACCAAAAAGCGCGTTCAACTCCTGTTCGGAGCTGGCGGCAATCAACTGATACACCTCGCCGATATTTTGCTTTTTCTTGGGATAGCTGGTGGAAACATAGAGGACCAGCGCCTTGAGCAGATTCATTTCTGCGCTGTCCCAGAAGTGGTCGCGTTCCTCGCCGCCGGTATTCTTGATGATGACGTCACAAAAAAGCTGGGCCATCAATTCCTGACCGCCGACCTCCGCAAGACAATTCCATGAATCGGAGGCTGATGGTGTGACCAGATTGAACACACGGACGGTGTAGCCCTGATCCCGCAGATATTCGCTGGTCTTTTCGTACAATTCGGACTTGGGGTCACAGATCACAAGGCTTGACTTCCGCGCTGCGCATTGGAGAATCATGTTGACACAAAAGGCTCTTGTCTTCTTGGAGCCGCTGGCGCCGTAAACCGCAAGATTCCCGTTAAATCGAGTCTTTGGAGGAATACAAATGACCTGATGATCCAGCTCTCCGAGAATCGTACCGGAATGCTTGCGAATATCCGGAACAAGATCAAGCACCCCCGCCAGCTCCTTGCGGGACATAAACCCTGCGGTGCCGTAGGTTCCCTTGTTGGAATAGACAAGGTTGCGCCGCCGGTCGTATTCGCCGCCTTCGCTGTAGCCCATCCGCATGACCATGAGGATCAGCAGCGCCAGCGCACCGATGCAGAGGCCGAGGCCATACAGCCCATACGGAAAGTGGAAGGCTGCCGCAAGGCAGGGAACGAATCCGGCGTCCGGGAATGCGGGAGACGTCCCAAACACGGCGCCAGCCTCCTGCCATGCACGGTAATTGGAAAAAAGCTGCGAGAGGTAGCCGCTCCCATAGAGCAGCGCCAGCGCAGCGATTGGAATGATAATGAAAAGCTGAATCAGCTTCTTTTTAGGAATAGAGCACGCTCCTTTCAAACTGTTGAAAATCAATGCTTTGCAGCATCACACACTGCCCGCAGATCTCCCGCAAGGCTTCTTCCTGGTAATCGAAGCAGATCAATGTCCCCGTCATTCCGTGCAGCTCCAGCGCGGTATCGAAACGTCGGATGCGAGGAAAATCACAGGTGTAGGCGAATAGAACAGGATTCCCCTCGCTGTCAATGGCGTCGTTCTCGACGCGCCAATTTGGTATCCCCTCATGGAGCCCGTCTGCAAGGATCGCATCGAGCGTCCTGCGCTGCTGCGTGCCGCATAAGAGGCGAAGGATCGCTTCGCCATAACGGTCATTGGTCAGATAGTAGAAATGCGGAAAGCTGCCATCCAGCAGGAAATAGCTGTGCGCGTCCGGCTGCGTCAGGATAGAAAGCTGTTCCATGGTGGAGCCGAACACGATCCCGGAAATCTCCGCGTCGGGCATGACCCCTTCGGTTTGCAGCAGAGCTTTGAACCGCAGTTCAGCCTTGTACTCCCATTTCATCTGCGCTTTGGCGGTGTTATAGGTCAAAAAAATACCGCCATCCGTCAGCAGGATGCCGGTTGCGCGTGAACTTTTGATTTTCGCCCCTTGCGGGCCGATCTCTTTAACCTCTCTGGAGGTGTAATAGGCGGGGATTGCCACACTTTGGCTGGCAGCGGAAAAAGGAGCCTTTTCCCATGGAAAGGCCGGAATGTCAGCGTTGTGCATGATGGTCAGGATCTCAGCCATCCGGTGAAGCCGGAGCCGTCTGGGAATTTCGCTTTTGAGCTTGTTTGGCTCAGAACTGCCGGTCAGGTAGGCTGAAAACCATTCGGGAGCATCAGCCAACAGCAGCCGTTTGGCTGACGAGGTGAGCCGAAGTCCACGCAGGCCGTCTTTGGAGAAGGTACGCAGCAGCCCATCTCGGCGGAGGGCGGTAACGACACTTTCGAGGTATGCGGAACCACCCGGCAGGTGGCTGATTTGACGGATGGGGTATTCACCGCAGAGGGCGGTTAATGTCAAAAGGAGATAGGGCAGCGTATTTTGAGCTGGCAGCTGCCGGGGCTTTCGAGGCATAAACCGTGCTGCCTCCTTGTACGATATTTTACCGTAGGGCTTTATAGCTTGGGTAATTTTGCGGCTGGAGCGCCTTGAAAAAACGCAGTATTTTCAGCGCTTTCAGGGCGCTTTTTGTGCCTTGGAAAATAAGCGCCCATAAAAGGTCAAAAATCCGATATGCTTTTTACACCATTCTGGCGCTCTGCAAGCCAGGCCGGAAACTGCGTGCTGTCCATGAGAAAAAGCCGTGTGCAATCCTCATCCCCCAGCTCCGTGGTGTTGTAGGCGTCGCACAGCAGCCCATTGTCATCCGTCAAGATGAAGGAGGCCGCAACATCCAGAAACTGCTTCAGTTCCAGATTGTCATAATCGCGGATACGGCGCTCTGGCAGCTCCTGCGCATAGATATGGGAAAAGCAGACCACACAATGCTGAAATTGCGGCATAGTGTGGTGGGCGGCGTAATCGGAGAGCGCGGAGGTAAACGGATCCAACAGAAACTCCGTGCTTTGGCGCTGCCTGCGCTTTGGCAGAAGGCACGGGAGCTTGATCTCCAGAATGCCGTCATTTTCGCTGATCTCAATACCCTGCATGGTTTCAGCAGACCGCAGATATTCCTCTTTTTTGATGCTGGTAGTGGCATAGATCAGGTGGCGCAGCCGGCAGGTGATCCGCTCGGCCCGCAGCGCCGCATCCGTGGACAGCACCTCGTAGTTGTCGGGATAACGCTGGATATCCGTCGTGTTCATGGCATAGAGCGCATTGTTCAGCCGTTCGATCTCAGCCAGAATAGATGTAATTCTTTGTGATATGATGGCCCTGTTCAAGAAAAGACTCCTTATTCGATTTGATAATACTGCACTTCGCCGCCCGAAGAGACGGTACAGTAGCCGCTGGTGTTTGGTGTGTGGATCTCGGCGATCTGCTCCGGCTGCTCAATCAGGACGATGTATTTGGGCGGAACCTCTTTTACCGTGGAGAGCATTTGGTTGATAAGCTGCTCTTTACCCGGCTCCGCGTAAATGATCTCGTAAACTTCGCCATCCGCAAAAAAGATGATTTTGGCGGGATAGTCACTGACAGAATGATATTCCACCTGCTCCATAAAGTCGGTAAGAACCCAAACGGCCTTTGAAAGCCCGTAATCGATGTCCTCCTCCGCATCAGCGGGAATGCGGTAATACTCGCCGCGCTGCACAATGCGGCCCTGCTTTTGCAGGTAGGACAGCAGATTTCGGATTTTACTTTCCTTGTGCGGATAGAGCTTCAAAAGCTGCATCTCCGTCAGAGCGCGGTACATGGAAACATCCCGCAGGATGCCGGCGGCTTCCTGCCCATAGATCTGTTCCCTCGTTTTCATTGAAACATCTCCTCGTTATGCGTATTGAAGCCGTATAATCGCCGTATTGCTGTTGGTTGTGGAGCGTTATACGTCCTAAATGCGTATTGTGTACGGATTAGCATGGATGCTGCTTTGGCGCAGCACGCTGAGCAAGCTCGGCCAGCTCCCGGCGATCCGTGGTGATCAATTCCTTTTCCATTTGACTGCACTTGATCTCCACGGCAATATTATTGTTATTTGTGCTGATGAGAGCGCTGCCGCGCTCAAAGTGCGTAATTTCCATCAGCTCGGCTTCAGAAAGGTGCAGGACACCTTGGACACGCTGGGCTTCTTCCTCTTCCAGATTCAGCAGGATCTTCGTTTTGCTGTTGTTGATGATGCCCTTGCCGTATTTACCGTCGTCCAGCGCAAAAAAGTCATTGAGATCCTGTGTGGCGCAGACAAGGCTGCCGCCATAGCCGCGGATTGTCTTGGCAAGCTCCAGAACGGATTCGGCGGCCTGTCGGTTGCTGCTGGCGCCGATAAGCTGCCAGCACTCGTCCACGAAGATGGCTTTTTCCGCCGTGCGATTCTCTTTGGCCTTGTCCCATACAAAGTCGAGAGCAACAAACATCCCCACCGTCAGCAGATCACCGGTCAGCTCAGAAATATCAAGGACGATGTACTTGTTGTCCAGCGCCACATTGGTTTGCTGATTGAAAGAGCGGGCAGAGCCGTTGACCAGCCGATTCAGGATGTTGGCAAGGCGCTTTGTTTCCGGAGAGGCGGCGAGAATTTCATACAGGTCGCCCAGGATCGGCATTTCTTTATAGCACCCTGGATTTTTCGGCTGTTCCAGAGAAGCATTGTCATGTGTGATGCCCTTGACCCCGTAGGTGCAGATCATGGCATCATCCAGAAGCTGCCGCTCCTCGTGGGACATATCCGGAATTAAGAGACTGAAAAACGTGTGCAGCCGCTGAATTTTGGCTGCCAGCAGAGATTTTTCCGCGCCGGGGCCATCCAGCAGATCGTCCACGGACTTATCTGCCTTGCGGATCTCCATGATGTTGATGCAGTTTTGAGAAGCCGGAGATATGGAGATAAACTGTCCGCCGATGTTGGAACAGGCCCGGTGAAACTCATGCCCTTTGAGCGGCGCGATGATAAAGACCTGAATTCCCTTGCGGCGCATACGCAGAGCCATCAGCTGAAGTGTAAAGGTTTTTCCGGCTCCGCTGGTTCCGAGAATGGCGATATTGGCATTCTTGTAGACGCGGGAATCGAAGATGTCCACGATGATGAGAGAATTGTTGTGTTTATTGACGCCGAGAAGAATACCGTTGTCATCGCACATCTCATAGCTGGTGAAGGGATAGCAGCTGGCGGCTCCCGTTGTCAGAACATTCCGCTTAGACCGCTCATAGAGCTGGCGCTCCAGAGAAACCAGAGGGAGAGAGGACAAAAAAGCCTGCTCCTGGCAAAAGGAACAGGTCTGCACATCCATATCCTGCGAGAGCAGGAGCTTTTTCATTTCTGCGACCTTCCATTCGAGATCATCCACGCTGCCGGCTGTCACGGTGATAAGCAGGTTCAGATAATAAAAATCCTCGTTGTTGGAAAGGCCGTCTTTTAGAAAATAGCCGCTGCGGATTGCACCGTCGAGGTCGTCAAAATCCGTGTTGGTGTCGCTGGTTTCCTTAATTTTGCTGCGGTTGATACGGAGCTGCTGCCCCAGCTTTCTGACCATGCGGTCCTTTGGCTGCCGCGTCAGAAAGACGTCCAGATCGATCCCGTCGCCGGCGTTGACCAAAAGGCTGAGCCAACCGGCGGGAACGCGCGCTTTATAACCATCTGATGGGACAAGAAGATAGGCATAATACAGCCCATCAACACAGAGGTAGTTTCCGTGGGTAAGGTCGATGCTGTCAGGGGCATAGAACTCGTTGACGGGAATTGCGTTGATGTCCCGTCCGGAGGCCATGTAGTCCGCCAGAACGGACTTCACCCGCTGGTAGAATGGCTCACTGCAGGCCCTGCGGCAGAGAATGTTATAAAGAATCTCCGCCGTGGCGTCGTCCTCGTTCTCAGGGGAAATGACCTCGTTGCCGCACTGCCGCAGATAATTTGATGCCGTTCGTGCGGCTGTTTGCAGGGAAGCGATTGCATCCTCTTCCTCATGGCCGCGTTTGGTTCCGGGCAGCGGCTCATACTCGAAAACGAGAAAAAAGCGCCTTGTGATTGCCTCACGGGAGCCAAGCTGCCGAATGAGCTTCAGGTAGTCTTCCTGCAGGACACGGCAGCGCGGATCCTGCTCATGCTCCAGCTCCCTGCGGACGGTATCCAGATGCCGGTTAATGTCCGCACGTTTTGTCAATGCCTTGAATTGCACCTTGACCGGGGCAATTTTCAGATAGGAAATAAAGGAGTAAATGATGCTGCGCTGCTCTCTCGCGCTGCGCAGCAGGAAGTTGACGGGAACCACCTCTACAACCTTGACATAGCGGTGATCTCTTGTATAAATGACGCCGTGCTCAATCTTCTCGATAGGGATATAGTCCGCCAGGGCATTGAGCGGCTGAACGGCTTCTTCCTCCTGCAAGAAGGTCTTGAACTGCGTCACGCTGCGCTGCTTCAGATCAACAGAAAATCGGCTGCGGCTTTTGGGGAGCGGAGGATCTTCTGCTTCGCAGTCGCTTTTCCGCTGCTGCGCCCAGCTGGGCAGCAGCGTTTTTCCATTTTTGCCGCCCTGCGTCCCATCGCGTGAAAGGATTCTGCGGTTGTGCAGAAAGCAAAAGAACAGGCGGATAAAAGCGGACAGGCTCATGCCGGATACGCCAATCAAAGCGAGAAGCACCAGCGGAAGAGCTGTCAGGCATAAAATCACAACGCGGACGGTGAGGGAAAACGGAAGGTGCAAAACCGGCACACCAACCGCGAGGCCAAGGATGACCGCCTCAACCGTATTGCGGGTTTTCAAAAGCCCGCCGAAGAGTGTGCCGCCCTCCATAAAGTTGGGAGGGATCACATAAACCTCAAATTCTTCCGGTTTCATAGACAGCCTCCCTTACATCCGGTCTTTCCGCTTCGGCGGATCGGGCATCTTCTTGACGATCTCCTTATGATAGTCGATTTCGCCGTCCGGTGCGGTAAAGGGCTTCTTGATTACGGTATCAACGGCATACTGCTTGTACCATTGGGCGCCATCGGCAGAGAATACCTTCTGGTGTTCACCGTCCGGCGCGGCATATTGCCCGGTATGGTACATTCCAAAGGAAATGCCCTCCGGATGCTCCGGAGAATACTCTGTGCCGGTGATGCGCCCGCCGCCGATCTCAATGTTGGAATAGGATATTTGCGGCGCGGCGTCTCCCTGAGCGGTAATGCCCATGTAGGAGGATAACGCCTGTGACGCAAACTCTCCGGTGATGGAGCCGGTGGAGTGCAGGTCTCCGGCTGCGACCATACCGATTACATCGTTGGCAAAACGTCCGCCCTCCAGCATGGAATTGGTAAAAATACGCCCGCCGAGGCCAACGGAATGCTGCGACTCCCTGCGGAGTGAGGAAACCGAGGCGGTTCGGGTACTGGAAGCGACTTGCTGATGGGTCACGCCCATCTGCGACTTTTGAGAAGCGCTTTCGCTGCGCGTCTGCTTTGCCTGATGAACAACGCTTGCTGCCTGCCGCTCGGCATTTACAGTACGCTCCGTGGCCTGATGCGCGTCGGACATGGTGGAGGAAGACGCTTTCTGTGTTGTTTGCGTCGCAGTTCTTACGGCGTCATTGGTGATTTTCCGACTGACAACGCCGGCCAGACCACCTTGCAGAAAGCCGGAAGATCCGGATGCGGCGGCGCCTGCGCGGCTGGAGGCTCTGTCGGCAAAGTTCCCGACAACTTTTCCAGCCGTGTCGGCAGCGAGGGAGACACCCTTGAATGCGACCATCGCCTCACCCAGCATGGAACCGCCGGTATGCCCCACGTTGACGCCGATGCTTGCCATGAAGCTGTCGATTTTCTGCGAGACTTTGAGAAAACCAACCGCGCAGAGAAACCAGACCAGGACATTTCCCGTCACGGCCTCGCGGCTGGAACTGCTGACTGCGGCTTCGACATCGCTTTCCTCCAGAGCAAACGCAGGTACCGCCAAGGTGAGCGCAAGCAAAAGAACGGTGCCCAGCAGCGGAATGATTCTATGATATTTCTTCGTGGTAATGACCTCCTACATGGAAAGCGGATTTGAGATGAATGTGCCGACCATCGTGATAAACAGCCGAAGACACCATGCGTTCATCAGCAGCAGGAATATCTGCCCGCCGAACATCCGGCACCAGCTCTTAAAAATATTTGCGGTGGATTGCGATGCGCCCATGGCAAAGGCTACCGGTGCGGTATAGACCAGGACGCCCAGCAGTACATACCGTTCTGCCGCTTCAAACAGCAACTTAATGTAGTTCCACGCAAGAATCAGTGTCAGAATCAGAACGATCAGCGCAACGCCGCCGTTGGCACAGACGCCGATGATGGTCAGCAGAACAGAATTGAAGCTGGCAAAGTCCAAAGAGGGAAGCTCTGAGGACAAAATCCACGCATAAGGCGTTCCGCCTATCGTCAGTGCAATGTTTACGATCTCATCTGCATAGTACGCAAGCACGATGAACAGGATCGCCTTGGCAGTCAGCTTGACCGGATCCTCTGCGTCCACGCCCAGGCCCAGCCCGTAGTTCTTGAAAAGATTCCAGACCCAGCCCAACAGGATCAGCCCGATGGCAAGTGCCACCAGAAGGCTATACATGGTTTCCGCTGCGGGAAAATATCGCAGAAATGTGTTCATGTCACAGCCCAATGCCCCCAAAACAGAGGTGTTGATCATATCCAGACCGTACATGATCTGCTCCGCGATCCACTCTACAATACCGTCTAAAATTCCCATGGCTTTTACGGGGCGGTCCACTGCCCGCCGCTGAAGAAGGGCGTAACATAGCTCATAATGAAGCCAAGGCCATTCAGCACGGCCCAAGTGATAATGATTCGCTTGAGCCATGCCCGGCTTTCATCGACGGTTCGGCCGCTGCGGGAGAAATTCATCATCAGCAGTGCGACTGCGGCCGTAACGATGGCTGCAATCGTGGAGATGCCGAGGATCTGCGTATAGACATCCCGCATGATCTCATTGGCCTTCTCCCACACGGTTGCGGCAGAGGCCGGCTGACAGAGAGAAGCGGATAGCGTGGCGGTCAGAAACGCTGCATACAGCCCACGGCCGATATTGCCCTGCGGCTTTTTCCCAATACGGGGAGACGGACACTTGTGCTTCAAAAGCATTACCTCCTTGTGTTGCCCAAAAGCAGGAAACAGCACCCAGCGAAAGCCGGATGCTGTTTCATTGACCGCAGAAGGGCAGAAAAAAAGACGCACATCAAAAATGGCGTCCTCCTGCAGCTGCTTTTGGTTTGTTTATAGTTTTGAGCATACTTAGTTTAACATACGACGATTTTGCGTTCAATAGCAAAGTCCTTCCAATTTTCTCCCAATTCTCTTTCAAAATACTCTCACACATCTGGCGGGAAAAAGCAGTCCAGCGTTTTCAGGGTGTCCTGCGCGGAAAATCCCCAAAGGACAGAGCTTAACGCTTCCACGGCAGCTTTGCGCAGGCGGTAGTAGGTGCTGAAGCTAATGTCCCTGATATGCGGGTGGAGCGCTTCAATGATCTCCTCCACATTTTTCAGCTTCTGTGGGGATAAAAATGAGTAATACAAAATCCAGTAGTACACCTCTCCGCTCTGGTGGTGCGTGCGGAGAAGGTTGACGGAATTTTCAAGCAGGGTCAGCATTTTGTAGCTGCGCTCAATGCACCTGGCATGATTTTCGATGTCCGTGCCGCCGAGATCCGCGCCTGCCATATAGATGGACTCCAAAAAATCTTCAATGCTGCAATCATAATCAATGCGAAACTGATTTTTGACCTGTCGGATAGACAGTTCCAGGCTCCATGTTACATCTCGATATTTTTTGAGCAGTCTCCATGTATCGTGATAGCGGGCATCCTCTTCCGGCCGTTTTTCATACATCTTTCCTGACATTGTCGCACGCTCCTTCCGCTTCAGCATTTGGGATGATCGTCATTTCAAACCGATACAACGGACTGCCGGCGCCGCAGCAGATCGCAAGTCCCGCTGAGATAGTGCCTTTCTCTATTCCTACCGTGCAGTCGTCGGATAATGGATATAACATATATTTGGATTTTGGGCATGAAAGGCAGGAAATGCCTTGCGCTTCAAGGGTTCGCAGCACTTTCCGAACGAAGTACAGCATGTGAGGTTTTGAAACGCTGGGAAGCTCTGTTGAAACGCAGATCTGCTCATCAGAAATTGAGCCGGACTCTGGCGAAATGGTATCTGGCACAGATACGCGAAGGTTCAGACACATAGCAACCTCCTCTTTGTCTATCATGACATCCGAAATTTGGAACATGGTTGAGAGATAATTCTTTAGGTAAATTACCGTTCCGCTGCGGCCAGGGAAAGTCAGCAGAGAAAGATAGTCAAAATCGGCCAGTTTTTTGAGCAGCCGCCCCACGCTGGAACGGGAGATTCCCCAGCGCGCGGATAATTCGCTGTAATTGACGAGCGGATTCCCGGTGCCGTTTCTGAAATACGCAACTGGCCCGATCTCAGAGCCGCGTACTTGCTGATCCTTATAAATCGCAGAGATCCAAAGATCCAAAATGACATCCATCTCAGATGCGCGTCCCGCGGAGATCAACTCCGTTGCCGTTGAAACAGGAATGAAGAAGAAACCGGAGTCTTTTTGGCATGGGCAGTTATAATCGAGTGCGGTGTTATTGCGCCGCCAGTCCGTAATGGAGAACTTTACGATATGCCCGCGGCCGAGGCGGGTAAATGTAATGAGCTGCCGATCCTGCAAGGATTTTAGGATTGCAAATGCCTGGTAGTGAAAGCGTACACGGAACCATTCCGTGATGTCAGTGATGGAGCAGATCCATTCGCCCGGATATACCGTGTATGAGATCCCGTCTATGCGCCGATAGGAGGTTCTGAAGTTGGCATAGGCGCAAAGAACGACATAATAAAAAAGACCGGAGCATCCGCCTGTGCGAATGCTCCGGTCTGCAATCAGAGTTTGTATAAATTCTCGATAAATTCGGCATCGTGGATAATCCACGATCTGCCTGAGTTCAAGCTGATAATTGTTCATGTAGGAGACCTCCTTATGCCGGATACATCAGCATAGATTGTATCCCGTGCTAAATGGTAAGTTAGAAGCGTTTAGATGCTAAAAACCCTGCTAAACGAATCAAGGAATGCGATGGTATTGAAGAAACCGTTCCGTGCGCTTGGTGCAATAAAGAGTATTGAAAAAGGGGAGTGATAGTGCATGGTACCTACTACAATGCAACTATAGCGGCTTATGTGACTTTATATTTGAGGCTTGGTAAGGATGAGGTCGGCAGTTCGAATCTGCCCAGCAGCTCCAAAAAGCATCGAAAACTTCGGTTTTCGGTGCTTTTTTGTTGCAAAAACGCTGAAAAAGGTGTGGGTCAAAATGTGGGTCAACTGCCTGACCCACACCCTGACCCACACGGGGAATTAAACTGTACCCAAGAAAATGGACACGAGATTTTGACCCATGGCCCCGTTCGGCGGACACGCATTTGACCCATAGGGTCAGAAGCGCCGCACCTGTGTTATGATAGAACTACCGAACGGAGGTACTGTATGGGCACGAAGAAGAAATTCACACCAGAGGAACTGAAGCATCTGCAGGCAAACCCCTACACGCTGCGGGTGACGGCAGACAGCATATCCTACACCCTCGCTTTCAAGGAGGCGTTCTGGGCGCTCAGTCTCCAGGGCTACACCGGCACAGCCGCCTTCCGCAAGCTGGGCTATAACACGGAAGTTCTGGGTTTCGAGCGGATCCACAATACTACAAAGCGCATCCGGCGGGAGGCCAGATCGCCGGAGGGCTTTCATGAGGGCGCCCGGGGCGGTGTGCGTATACCATGCGGCGGGAACAACCAGACAGAGGGGGCGTCCGCCCCGTCTGACGAAGCCGCCAGACGCATGAAACGGGAGATTTTGTGTCTCCAGCAGCAGATGGCGTTCTTAAAAAAAGTCATGCGGCTGCACGGCAAGCCGGGAGAATAGCCATGGACAGCGCCGGAGAGAGCTTTGAGGCCATTCGCGCCGCGTTGGCGGATCGAAACAACATCCTCACCGTGAAAGACCTGTGCGAATTGGCAGGTGTCTCCCGCTCCGGCTACTACAACTGGGTGCGTTCTGAAAAAAACAGAGAGCTTCGGGAGGCGAAGGACCGGGCGGCATTCGAACAGATCCTGGAGGCATACCGGTTCCGGGGCTACGCAAAGGGCGTTCGCGGCATTCATATGCGGCTTTTGCACATGGGTATCCGAATGAACGTGAAGAAGATCCGCCGCCTGATGCGGAAATACAAGCTCACCTGCCCCATCCGAAAGCCGAATCCCTACCGCAGATTGCAGCGATCCATCCGAATGGGCAGCGCCGCGGAGAATTTGGTCAACCGGGAATTCGAGTCTCATGGGCCGAGAGCCATCCTCCTGACGGACATCACATACATCCCGCTCTGCGGCAGATTCTGCTACCTCTCCACGATCCTGGACGCCTGCACAAAGCAGGTCCTGGCCTATGCGATGAGCGAATCGCTGGAAGTGGATTTTGTTTTGGAAACGGTCCAGCTGCTGGTAAAGCACCATGGGATCTCGCTGAGCAAGGAGACCGTGATCCACAGCGACCAGGGGACCCACTACACCAGTCTGAAGTTCATCCAGCTGGTGGAGAACAGCGCACTGCGGCGGTCCATGTCCCGCAGAGGGAACTGCTGGGACAACGCGCCCCAAGAGAGCTTCTTCGGGCACATGAAGGACGAACTGGCCAGCGAGATCCCGGGGTGGACGTCTTTTGAGGCCGCCAAAGCCTCCATTGACCGCTGGATGGATTACTACAACAACGACCGCTGCCAGTGGGATCTGGCGAAGCTATCCCCTAACGAATATTACCACTACATCACCACAGGTGAGTACCCTGCCGGTATGCTGCCGCTATGGGTCAAATGAAAATGTCCTTGACTTGGGGAGCACTTTACTCCCTGTTCTGGGTCAAAAGTGGGTCAGGAACAGGGGAATTCCAATTTTGCTGGTCTGGCGCCCCAAAT
>OJAR01000158.1_pt1 | contig 24374 bp, 21 predicted proteins | sample 1589431 | NCBI WGS metagenome assembly OJAR01 (sample SAMN03283242) | human gut metagenome | biome: human-associated habitat; material: feces | host: Homo sapiens | place: Peru | collected 2012 | reverse complement strand
TTTCCTTTTCGCCCGACCAATCCGGCGCAGTAGCAGGCAGATCGCAGTCTGTCGAGACAATCGTGGAAAAAGGCTGAAAATCGGACGCTTTTATAACTGCGGTGAGGGAAACATCTTGTGCCGCAACTGTTTCTCCCGAGTTTTTAGGTAGAAAAATTCACAAAGTATATGGTATAATATTTGAGATTTAAAATGATAATTTGAAGCTCGCGGAGAACAGCATAGGATTGATTTTATTATTAAAATCAATGAAAATTATATCAGACGTATAATTCGGAGGATACTCATGCGCAGAAGAGACAGAGAAGTAACGGAACTTAATGAAATCATACATATACTTGATTCGGGCAAGATTTTGCACCTCGGCTTAGTGGATCAAGGAAAACCTTACATCGTTCCCATGAACTACGGCTATGCTTTTGAAGACGGCAAACTTGTTTTTTATGTGCATGGTGCATTGAAAGGTCGCAAACTTGACATCATCAGAAACAATCCTGATTGTTGTGTTCAAATCGAGTGTGATGTTCAACTGTTTAAGGGAAAAGTGGCTTGCCAATACGGTTGCAGCTATTATTCTCTTGACGGATTTGGAACTGCAAAGATTGTGGAAGTGTCCCAAGAAAAAATGAAGGCAATGAGTGCATTGATGAAAACACAAACCGGTAAGGATTTTGAGTTTAACGAGCAACTTGTTTCAATTGTCAGTGTCATTCGAATTGAGTGTGATTATTACACTGCAAAGCACAGACCGCTGCCGGTAAATCCGGTAGTATAAGGTAAAGTATATCATGATTTGTCGTTTTGCAAGTAAATCATTTTCATCCAACCGCTGCGGAGCAATCCCCGGCGGTATTTTTATGCCGATAAAAAACCACCGGCTGAGCCGATGGTTATTTTGCGGCAGTTTTGCCGCTTTATTTAATTTTCATTACAGTGCGCCGTACTTTTTTACGGCTGCTTCGATCATGCTTGCCGTCTGTGTCACAATGCGGTCGTCCTGCGGACAAAGCCCTGTCAGAGGTGCGCGAACGCCGCCCAAATCCAGACCCTTATACCGTTTCAAATACTCCTTCATTACGGCGTATAGGTTCGCGCGTCCGCCCAGCATGGCTTCAATGATACGAACAATATCGCCCTGAAGCTGCTGCGCTTTTTCGACCTGATTTGCTTGCAGAAAACGGCGAACTGCGAGGAACAGCTCGGGCATTACGGCATAGGTTCCGCCGATTCCTGCCTCCGCGCCCATCATCAGCCCTGCGGCGAGCTGCTCGTCGGGGCCGTTGAATACAATGAAATCCTCTCCGCCGATGTCCTTGAAATCCCGTATATCCTGCACGCTGACCGAGGAATTTTTCACGCCGATGACATTGGGATTTTTAAGCATCTCCCTGAGAAGGGAATGGCTGAGCGCGACCCCCGCAAGCTGAGGAATGTTGTAGATTATAAACGGCGTATTACAGGCGGCGCCTGAAATTGTGTTCCAGTAATCGGCAATGGCATATTCGGGCAGATGAAAATAAATAGGCGGAATGGAGGCGATGGCATCCACGCCCAAATGCTCCGCATATGCCGCCAATTCGGCGCTGTCCCTCGTGTTGTTGCAAGCGACATGGGCTATGACCGCCAGCTGTCCGCCGACTTCCTCCATGACGGCCTTCAAAGCTTTCTTGCGCTCCTCGACACTGTGATAGATGCATTCGCCCGAGGAGCCGCCTACATACAGCCCCTGAACGCCCTTGTCCGCCAAATAGCGGGCGAGTTTTTTGTTTTGCTCAACGCTTACTTCTCCGTTCGAATCATAGCAGGCGTAGAATGCCGGGATGATTCCTTTGAATTTATCGATTCTGCTCATGACATTACGACCCTCTTTTTATTTTACGGATGTTCTTCGGTCCGATATTGACTTTTCTCAATACACATTTAAAGCGTGAAAACCGATGCAGCGCCCGCTGCCGATGCGGCGTTTTGCATTAATTTTCCCTTATGCGCGCAAAAAAAGAAAGGGTCTCGCAAGTGCTGAACATGCCTTAGCCCGCAGCTTACGTCCCCGACGCCCCATGCGTTCGCCCTTTCCGAGTAAAATATAGCATAGCAAAAAAATGAAGTCAAGCGTTTTGCAAAACACATTGAATAAAGGGCGATATGAGGAGCGCGAGCGGAAAAAAGGTCGTGTTTCGCGGCTTAATGCGAGTATGACCTTTTGTCTTTTCTTATGTTGTATTGATTCTCGATGAAAAACACGGTCTTATATAATTAATAGCCGAAAAAGCGCAGTTATATTGCAGCAAGCGATGCATATCATCTGACGGAAATTATATTTTTCAGCGGCGTCTCGCGATTCGACAGGATCCTGCGGACAAAGCGGTTATAGCGCTCAACATTATCCCCGGACATATAGTCCTCGACCGCACCGCCGGCAGTGAAAAACCAATCGATGAGGTTTATGTCCGTGAGAGGCCTTTCGGTCTAAAGAAGCTTTATTCTTCTCGCCTTATCCCACCACGCTTGCATTTCATCCGCCGCCCGCTCCGAAGCTCCGCTGCCCGAAGCAATACAGCCGGTGTAGCGGCGGATAAATTTTTCTCCGATACCGAGGCAGATGTCGATAGCGTCTGACTTTGATAGGATGATTTCTTCGTGGAGTTTCAAGGCTTTTGCGTCCTCCTTCTTTTACTTTTTCGGAGATATGTGGTATAATACGGCAAGATTGAACAGACCGATAAATCAGAATTTGTATGAGAGGTATAGCTATGAGAAATGATACAATTGTACATAATAATAAAACATATTGGAATAATCATGCAGATTTCTGGTTTGGGGCAACTGCTCTTCCACAGTACGGCGTGAAATTTCCAACGGAAGATGAATTAAAGCTATTTGGAGATGTAACCGGTAAAAAGATGTTAGAAATCTGTTGTGGTAGTGGTCATTCCATAAAATACCTTGCTGAAAGAAACGCTGGCGAGTGTTGAAATCATACGATTTCTCAGAATCAACTTGATAATGCCAAAAAGCATCTTGATAAATATGGATGTATAGCAAATCTTATATGTACTTCAATGGAAGAAATGAATCTTCCTCAAGGCTATTTTGATTATGTATATTCTATATATGGGGTAGGATGGACTACTGATTTGCAAGGAACTTTTAATAAAATTGCTTCCAGTTTAAAAAAAGATGGAATATTTATTTTTAGTTGGAATCACACGTTATATCATTGCGTTGCCTTTTCGCGGGAAAATGGAAAAAATGTGTTGGACGACGGTAAAATGGTGTTTGGAACAAGTTACTTTGATGAATCTTATTATAAAATGCCTGTGCATGATAGTGAAGTTGTTTTGTGTAATCGTATGATTTCAACATATGTTAATGCCCTTGCAAAAGCAGGATTTGTAATTGAACAAATGATTGAGCAAAATGTTAGTGATATGAATGACAAAAGTGATAAGGAAAAGAAGGCAGAGATGATACCCATTTCGGTGTGCTTCAAAGCGCGAAAGTTATAAAAACCATTTCGATTGGTTTCCACTTTATTTGTTGAACTCACGAAAATTTCAGTTTGATAGTGCGACAAATTCCAGTTTAGCGAACAGTTAAAACAGAATATTTTACATAGCAGTCAAGTATTAAAAACACTTGGTTGCTTTTTTATGCCCGAAAGGAGGAAAAGCTATGAGTTTACGACTCAAAATCCCTTAGAAGAAACCAAAATAATCCGAAAGGAGGCAAGCAATGCAGGAGCAAAACTCCGAAAAAGTGCCTCTTCACGGATTTGTGGGGAATAAAACAAAAAAAGTATTGAAAAAGAGCACAGATTGCTCCAAAATTGTAGTTGCGATAAACAATTGCAAGGAGACAGATCTATGATCTTTTTAAATGGTATCAAAGTTAATTTCGAATGTCAAGGATATAAGGCAACGCATTTGGGAATATCTCCGGATAAAACCGAAAGCGTATTGTTTTTTGAGAGTATATTGCCGACTAAAGATGTAGTTTGTCCATTGTGTAGCGGAGAAGTATATATTCATGATAACTATCAAACACACCTTATCGATATTCCGCTTGAATACCGAACCGCCGCAAAAGTGTGATTCACTTCGCCGCGCCTGAGCGTGTTATCGGGCTGTATGTATTTGAAAAATTTTTCTGTTGCCTTGCCGATATCGTGGATATATCCGCAAAACAGCCCGACCTTATCTAACTTTATACACCGCAGCGCTTCGGAGGCATATTTCCCGCTGTTTTCGCTATGTGCTTTCAGCGTTTGAATATCATATTTCGGCGGTTCGGAATTTTCGACAGGCCGCATATGGGCTATAGGCTCCACAGCTTCACTCCTCGCAGTTTGTTGATTTTGCCATATATTCTTTGATGAATTTTGTCAAGAATATCGTAAAAAAGATTACTTTTTGTTGAATGTGATTCACTTATACTGCTCGAGCACATCGGACGCTAATTCTATCAGCTCGTCCTTCACGCTCCCGGGGGAGAGTACCGTGACGTCCGCGCCGAAGTTCATCAGCCATGTCAGAAACATCGGGCTTACGAACACCTTGACGCGCATATCAAAGTGAGTGTCGGTGATGTTTGAAAACGCGGTGTCGAAGCCGAACTTGTCTATCATGACGTTGGCAAGCTCATTTTTGCAGCGGAGCGTCACCGTCTCCTCGCGTCCGCCGTACATCCCGAAGGTTTGCTTCGAGTAGAGCGCCATGTCGAAGTTGTCAAACAGCTCCGCGCCGTCGCGCTTTTCTTCTGTCGGCTGAAGGTTTGTCATCTTGTCGACTCTGTAGTGTTTTATCTTATCCTCGTCCGAATCGTAGCCTATCATATAGTAGTTCTCTTCGTCCCAAGTCAGCGCCCAGGGGCTGATGAGATATTCTTTGCCGTCGTGGCGCAGCTTCTTTTCCTTGTGCTCGTCCCAGGTGAAATACTGAAAGGCTATCTTTGCGTCGCGGTTTATCGCGTCGTGTATGTAGTCTACGGCGTAGTATATACTCTCGTTCATCGCCTTGATGCGGTTCGAGACAAAGACCTGCCTCTGCAGCTCCTGCGCCTCGTAGCGGCTTGCAAAGCCCTCGATTTTCTTTATCAGCTCGTTGCTCTTTTTGTGCGTGATAAAGCGCGAGGACTGAACCGCGTCGACGAGGAGCTTGAGCTCCGGCAATTCGAAATCGCGGCTGACGACATGATAGGTCACTGTCCTGCCCTTTCTCTTTTCAATGTCGAGCCCGAACAGCGTGAGCACATCGATATCGTCATAGATCGTTTTGCGCTCCGCGTCAACGCCGTATTCGCCCAGCGCGTCAGATATTTCGGCGAGTGTCAGCCCGTGTTCGTCGTCCGTATTTTCGAGCAAAATCTTCATCAGATAGAGCAGCTTTATTTTCTGGTTTGATTTTTTTGCCATTTTTAATATCCTCCGGTTTTATTTTACGGATATATTATAAAATATTATGTGTGTCAAAAAACGGACTGTGCAAAGTTATTATATGGCATATTGACAAATTTTGCAATGAGCAAAATAATATTTTTTGTCAAAATAAAGTTCATTATTGAAAATGTGCTTGACAAAAAATAGAAAAGTGTTTATTATAAAATAGAAATGTGCATATTTCTTCAAAAAATTAAAGTGATTAAATGAAAAAACTTTTATGTCTATTTTTAACAATAGAGCGTTTTACTTGGACCATCTTTTTCTGTTGGTAAGGATGGAGCTTCATTTTCGATTTCCCCCAAAGTTTCTTATCCGTTTTCTGCAAAAACTATTTCGCTTCGAAATAGCATAACTTATATACCGTAAAGGAGAAATTTATGGATCTTGTTATTGGCATTATTTTAGATGTTATCGCAACTGCGGCTTTGGTGTACCTGTTCATTTTCGCATGGAACAGCCCGGATGAGGCGTCGGGGACGATTATTGCTCCCGTGCTTATCTACATCATCTGGAGCAGACGGGTTCAGATGATAAAGACGCGCAAATGGCGCGAGAAAATCGAAAAGCAGACGGAAAGCAAAGAAGAAAAAGCGTCATAACCAAATAAAACGGAGGCAAACCGCTCAAGGTTTTTCTCCGTTTTTGCATAAAGAACCCGCGCTCGGAAATTACGGAGCGCGGGCGATGTTTTATTTATTTTGCGAACGCATCGTTGCGGGTCAGCGCGAACCAGATCTTGCAGAACAGCGTGCTCTTGCCGCAGACATAGAGAACGGAGTCGGCGAAAAGCTTGACAACATTTCCCCAGTCGAAAAAGAACTTATCCTCCGCTTTGGGTGCGCCGTCATAGTCGAGGGTGAACGCCTGCGTGTAGAGGATTCCGCCCTCGCCGAAAACCTCTGCGCGGACATAGCTGCCTATCTCGTCGGAGTAGTCATTGAGGTCGATTTCGGAGCCGACGTGAATGACCTTGCCGTCTGCTATCCAGTGAATTGTCAGATAATTTTCTGCGGTTATAGATATAGTGTCCGCTCTGTCGTCAACGGCGATTTTTGTTATCACCGGCTGAACGAGGTCGGGGGATGCGTACCAGCGGCCGTCCTCGTCGGCGACATTGTAGCCGACTTCTCTGCTGAACTGCTCGAGCTCGCGGGTGTTCTTTATATATCTGCTGCCCGCGAAGAATGCGCCCTGCTTCATGCAGGCCTTGAGATTATCGACAGTGTTGGAGGGCATGAGCATTATTGTCCAGCCGTTGTCCATGGCGGAGAGGCGGTGGGCATCGGAGCTTGCGATGGCAAAGACGTTGCGCCCGGAGGGGACGACCTTTTGAAGCAGGATATCCCAGAGCTTGCGGTCGTGGCGGGTGCGGTAATCGCCCTTGGAGTTTATGTCTATTCCGATGCAGGAGGGATAGAGCTTGAGCAGGCGGGCGAACTTGTTGATATAGTAGTCATAGTCCTCGTTGTAGGCCTTGTCGTAGTCGTCCTCGTTGCGTGCGCCCGTGTATTCGCCGGGGTGGTTGATGACCGAAAGGCCGCCGAGAGCGTCGATGTTCTTTATCGGAGTCTCATAGTCGCTCGTGCCGCCCAAAACGCCGTGGCCGTAATCGACAAACCAGGAGTTGACATGGGAGTTGTTGAATGAGGTGGGATTGTGCTCGATGCCGTAGGGGACTCTGAGCATTCCGCGGCCGCCTCTGTCGCTGCCGGAGGCTATCTGATTGTAGCGCCCGAGGGTCAAGCCCGTCGGCTTTTCAAAGCCGTTGTCGCGCCTGAAGCCGAGCGCGAGCTGGAGACCGGGGACGCAGTTGGGATTAAGCCAGCTTCTGTCGACGGTGCCGTGGTCGGTTATGGCGAGAATATCATAGCCCATCGAGTAGTAGGTCTCGATAACATAGTTCATGTCGTTGTTGCCGTCGGACACTATGCTGTGATTGTGCAGGCTCGCCTTGTACTGACCGTAGGTCTCCCAGTCAACGTCGGCATAGGGATTTGTGATGGCGTAGTCGATATTCTTCGCTTCCGTGTCCTGCGCAAAAACCGCGGGAAGCATTCCGAGGCACAGTGCTGCGGCGAGGAGGAACGAGAGCAAACGCTTGAAGTTGTTTTTTTTCATAGTATTCTCCTTTTCTTATTGCGTACGTGAAATTTATTCTGAAATCATTATACAGTATTTATCGAAAAAAGTCAAAAAAATTATGAAGATTTACCTAAAATTATGTCCGGGATATAGAAATAGAACAGCTTATATAATACAATTTATATAGGACTTAAAACGGAGGCCCGTATGGACATAAGAGAAGAGCTCGAACGGCTCGCGGATAAAGAATATAAAGAGTTTCATTCGGCGCTTTTGCCGACGGTAGACAGAGACAGGATAATCGGTGTGCGCCTGCCGCAGCTTCGCGCGATTGCGGCGCGGATAAAAAGAGCAAGCCCGAAGGGCTCTTTGCCCGAGCTCCCGCAGGGCGATACGCTCGAGGAGACGCTGGTGCGCGGCTTTGTCGTCGCGGGAGCGGATATGCCGCTTGAGGAGCACTTGAAGGCGGTTGCCGGGTTTGTGCCGGAGATAGACTGCTGGTCTGTCTGCGACAGCTTTGTAACGAGCCTCAAGTTCGTCAAAAAAGACAGGGAGCGGGTCTGGGAATTTATTCAGCCGTATTTTGAGTCCGACAGAACCTATGATATCCGTTTTGCCGCAGTTATGTCGCTCGCTTATTTCAAGGACGGCGAGTATGCCCCGCGCGTCTTTGAGAAGTTCGATAAGATAGAAAACGGTGATTACTACGTAAAAATGGCAGTCGCCTGGGCGGTTTCGGTGTTTTTTGTCAATGCGAGGAAAGAGACCCGGCGGTATCTTGAAAACAACAGGCTCGATGATTTTACGTTTAACAAGTCGCTTCAAAAGATAATTGAATCATACCGCGTCACGCCGCAGGACAAGGCGGAAATACGCTCGATGAAACGAAAATAATATAACAGGAGCAGGAGATATATTATGAGCAACAAGGTAAGCAGAGCATTTTCAAAGGTTATAAATCTGGTGGTTGCGGCCACGGCGCAGGGCGCGAGCAAGGGCGAATTGGGCTCTCCCGATACGACCGAGGAGATGAAGTCGATAGCGCGGACAGCCGCCGAGGAGGGCATTGTCATGCTCAAAAACAACGGCGTATTGCCCATAGCGAAGGATGAGAACGTCTGTGTTTTCAGCAGACTTCAAAAGGATTGGTTCTTCGTCGGCTACGGCTCGGGCGGCGATGTCAACGAGCCCTACAAGGTCAATCTTCTGGACGGCATGAAAAACGCAGGAATAAAAATCGACGAGCAGACAGAAAAAATATATTCCGATTGGATAAAGAAAAACCCCGCCGACGACGGCGTTTGGGGCTTGTGGCCGCGCTGCCGCGAGGAGATGAAGATAGACGAAAAGACCGTTGCCGCGGCTTCAAAGCGCAGCAGCTGCGCCGTTGTTGTAATAGGCCGCTCCGCGGGCGAGGACAGGGAGAATACTCTTAAAAAGGGCAGCTATTATCTGACCGACGACGAAACCGCGCTGCTCGACAAGGTGACGGCGAATTTCAAAAATACCGTTATTCTGATAAACAGCGGCAATATTATAGATATGTCTTGGATGAATAAATACGGCGACAAATTAAGCGCCGTGCTCTATGTCTGGCAGGGCGGCATGGAGAGCGGAAACGCCATAGGCGAGGTGCTCTCCGGCAAGGTGTCGCCGAGCGGCAAGCTGCCCGACACGATAGCCGACTGCTACGAGAGCTATCCGGCGGCTGAAAACTTCGGAAAGAAGCTGTACAATAACTATGCAGAGGATATTTTTGTCGGTTACAGATATTTTGAGACTTTCGCGCCCGAAAAGGTCATGTTCCCGTTCGGCTTCGGTCTGAGTTACACCTCGTTCGAGCTGTCCGACAAGACCGTTATGGAGGCGGACGACAGAATAATTGTCTCTGTCAAGGTCAAGAATATCGGCAAGGCGGCGGGCAAAGAGGTCGTGGAGGTCTATTACGGCGCTCCGCAGGGGGAGCTGGGCAAGGCGCTGAAGAGTCTCGCCGCATACGAAAAGACGCGCACCCTGCTGCCCGGCGAGGAGCAGCGGCTGGTTATGTCGTTCCCGTGCGCCAACATGGCGTCTTTTGACGACTCCGGAAAGACGGGCGAAGCGTTCTGCTATGTGCTGGAGGCGGGGGAATATCCGATTTATGTCGGCACCGATGTGCGCTCCTGCGAAGAAATAGGCGTACATACCGAGCCTAAGCTGCGTGTAACGCAGCGCCTTGAGAGCCGCGCAGACTGCGCACCCAAGGAGGCCTTTGACCGCCTTGTTGCGCTGGCAGACGAGAACGGAAAGATAGAAAAAGGCTACGAATCCGTACCGCTGAGCGCCGTGCTGCGCCGCGAGGAGATAGAGAAGAATCTGCCCGAAGCCCCGGATTTCACGGGCGATAAGGGAATAAAGCTCGAGGATGTCGCAAACAACAGGGCGACCTTGGCGGGCTTTGCGGCGCAGCTTGAGGATATCGAGCTTGAGGCGCTCTGCCGCGGCGACTATGTCATGAACAGCAAGCTCGGCACGCCCGGCAATGCCGCAGTCTACGGCGGAATACTCGAGTCCCTGCGCGAAAAAGGCGTGCCACCCGTCACCGCAACGGACGGCCCGTCCGGCATAAGACTTCATTCCTATGCGTCGCTCCTGCCTATAGGCACGCTGCTTGCGAGCACATGGAATCAGCAGTTGGTTCGTGAGCTCTATTCCGTTGAGGGTGCGGAGATGGTACGAAAAGGCTCGGATGTTCTGCTCGCTCCGGGCATGAATATCCACAGAGACCCGCTCTGCGGCAGAAACTTTGAATATTTTTCGGAGGATCCGCTGCTCAGCGGAACCATGGGCGCGGCGGTCGTGCGCGGCGTGCAGTCGCAGGGTGTCTCCGCCTGCCCGAAGCATTTCGCCTGCAACAATCAGGAGACTCTGCGAATATATAACGATTCCCGCGTCTCGGAGAGAGCGCTGCGCGAGATATATTTAAAGGGCTTTGAGATATGCGTCAAAACCGCGCGCCCGTTTAATATCATGACCTCTTATAACAAGATAAACGGCGTCTGGGGGCACTATCATTACGGCACCTGCACGCAGATTCTGCGCGGCGAATGGGACTATGACGGTTGCGTTATGACCGACTGGTGGATGCGCGGCTGCAAGGATCCGGATTTTCCTGCGCTTCGCAACAACGCCTACCGCGTGCGCGGTCAGATAGATGTGCTCATGCCCGGAGCGGGAGCGGGTTCGCGCAAGGCGAAATATGATCCCTCTCTGCTTGAAAGCCTCGGCAAGCCCGACGGAATCACCCGCGCCGAGATATTGCGCAGCGCCATGAACACCCTGCGCTTCGTCCTGCGCTCGCAGCCGTTCTGCGCCGAGCACGGCATCGATAACGGCTACCGCCCGGGCCCCGATTGGTTTGAATGCAGGTGATTTTTAGAAAATATTTATATTTTTGCTAAAATCAGCCGTTTTTTACGCGCATAAAATGTATATTTGCACAAAATGCTGTTGACTGCGCGGCTCTGCTGTGTTAGACTACTCGTTAGCTTCCGATAGCTTGATCGGATTAGATTATAGGAGTATTGACAATGGTAAAGAGGATTTCCGCATTTGCGGCTGTTTTGTGTTGCGCGTTTATACTGTGCTCGTGCTCGGTGTCGCGCTCGCAGATAAGCGCTTATGTCCGCGGCACGCTCGACTCTGTCTATCTCAACAAGAACAGCGCCGAGTATCTCGAAATGATCGGCGGTACCGCAGAGGAATGCGAAGCCGAGTATAAACAGTATATTGCAAACGAGGTCGAGTATTTCAAGTCCTGCATGGATATCGACGAGGTCTCGGAAGGGACTTATCAGCGTATGATGAAGATATTCGAGACGCTCTACTCCAACAGCAAGTATGAGGTCGGCGAGGTGACGAAAAGCTCGGACAGATTCCTTGTCAGCGTGACGGTCTACCCGATAGACGTCATATACAGGGCGGAGGAGGGCGGCATAGCCGCTTTTCAGAAGTCCTTCAGCGAACGCGCGAGCAGGGGAGAATTCGACAGCCTTTCGGACGCGGAGCGCGAGGAGCTCTGGGCGGATGGAATAATCTCCGAGGTTGAAAAGAATCTTGACAGCATAGGCTATCTCGAGCCTGTTGACATATCGCTCCAGGTGATATCGGATAATGATAAATATTCCTTGAGCTACGACGATCTTGTTCGCATGGACGAGCTTATTATTCAGTATTAACAAACAAAATGTAAACCGTTCCGACTGTTCGGAGCGGTTTTTGCTTTTGCAAAATACGTAAAGACCTTTATCTTAGAGATAAGGGTTGACATTTAGTTTTCACCCATATAAAATGTACATTGGGAGTGAGAAATAAATATGATAAAAACCGAAAGCTACAATTGCTACGAGTATTTCAAAAACAATACCGCAGCGTTCGGCGACTACGATGCCGCAATCCATTTCGGTCACAGGATAAAGCGCTCTGCGCTCATTTCCGATATCGACCGTCTCGCGGCGTATTTCAAAAGCGCGGGACTTCGGCGCGGTGATGTGTACACCGTGTTTCTGCCGACCTGCGTGCAGAGCTTTGTCGCCTTCTATGCGCTCAACAAAATCGGCGTTATAGCGAACATTGTGCATCCGCTGACTCCGCCAGAGCTTCTCAAGGAAACTATGGACGAGGTCGGCTCAAAGGGCGTTATGCTCATGGATCTGCTCGCAAAGCCCTACGTCGATATGCTCAATTTCCACAATATCCCGTGCGTTATCTGCTCTAATTCGGACTATGTTTCGCCCGCGACTCAGCCTGCTTTTCGCGCCTATGAGCTGGTCGCGGCGCACGCATCGACGGGCATAAAGAACGCTCTGGGCTACCGCACGGTTCTGCGCCGATACCCGCCCTCGGACGGGGTGAAAAATAACGGTGCGGATGTTGCCGTCTATCTCCACGGAGGCGGAACAACGGGAAAGAGCAAGACCATAAAGCTCTCGTCAAAGGCGCTCAACGAGCTCGCCTATAAGACGGGGCAGATAGAGCATCACAATACCCCCGGCGTCGAGTGCTCCATGATAGTCCTGCCGCTCTTTCACGCATTCGGCCTGGGCGTGTCCATGCACTTCAGTATGTGCGAGGGCTTTTGCTGCATCCCCGTTCCCCGCTTCAAGCCGCGCAGGGCAAACGAGCTTATGCGCGAATATAAGGTTTCGTTCATAGTCGGCGTGCCGAATATGTATAAAAAGATGCTGGAGCAGAAGAACTTCGAGGGCAAGCATCTGAGAAATCTGGAGCTTCTCTTCAGCGGCGGCGATATTGTCACGGAGCAGTTCCTCGACAGGTTCAACTCGACCGTCGCCAAGTGGGGCGGCACGGGCAGACTTTTCAGAGGCTACGGACTTACCGAGGTAAGCTCGGTCTGCTGCGCCAATACATATGCCGAGTTCAAGCGCAATTCCGTCGGAAGGCCGTTTTACGGTATGCGCATAGAGATATGGGATAAAGACAACAACCGCCTGCCCGCCAATACCGTCGGCGAGATAGCCGTATCGGGCTCGACCCTTATGGAGGGCTACCTCAACGAGCCGACGAGCGGGATATATACCGACGACAGCGGCGTGCGCTGGGTGCTCACGGGCGACCTCGGCTATATCGACGAGGACGGCTTCCTGTTCTTTACGGGACGCAAAAAGAGGCTTATAATCATCTCAGGCTACAACGTCTATCCGTCCGATATCGAGGAAAAGGTCATGGGTGTCGCCGGGATAACGGAGGCCTGCGCCGTTCAGGGCTATATCGAGGAAAAGCCGATAGTCAAGCTCTATGTTGTGCTCGACAGCGAGCCGGAGAACAAAAGGAAAAAAGTCGATGAGATAAGCACCTACTGCAACGATAATCTGCCGCGCTTCTCGCGCCCGACGAAGATTGTCATTTTAGACGCCATGCCGCGCACGCAGATGGGCAAGGTCGACTTTATGAAGCTCTGTGACCCCGCGCCGACGGAGAGACGCCGCGAGCGTGAGAGGGACGAAAAGCAGGAGACGAAGCAGTAAAACTGCCGAAAAAGCACATACTAAGACCGAACCGCATATTTTGCGGCCCGGTCTTTTTTACTTTTTGCCGTTTCGGATTGACATTTGGCGATGTTTTGCATATAATATTAGCGCATTTACGCTCAGTGCAGTTTAATGCAATCTGAAGAAAGGAAAATGTCAAACCGTTTTTAAATTTTTCGGTTAAAAATAGCGCCGGGTCTGCAAGCACTGAAGGCTTTGAGCCTTTGCAGATGACGAGGAAGAAGTCATCGAAATTTTCGGCGGATGCTTCTTGCCCCATAAGTGCGGGGGACACAGGCTCTCTTTTAAAGCAGCGCGGCGACGCGCAGACAGAGGGGAGAGCAAAGCACAAATATCTTTGAAAAGGAAAAAAGAATATGTGTGGAATTGTTGGTTACGTTGGAGATAACAGTGCGTCTCCGATATTGATTGACGGTTTGAAGAAGCTGGAGTACAGAGGTTACGATTCGGCGGGCATTGCCGTATGCCGAAACGGGAAGATAACCACTGTCAAGACGAAGGGCAGAATAAGCGACCTTCAGAAGAAGCTCGACGAAGTCGGCAGCCCGCAGGGAAGCGTCGGTATAGGTCATACCCGCTGGGCGACCCACGGCGCGCCGACCGATGCAAACGCCCATCCCCACTCGGGCTCGAGCGGGCGCGTCACCCTCGTCCACAACGGCATTATTGAGAATTATCTTGAGCTGAAAGCCGAGCTTGAAAAGCAGGGCAGGCAGTTCAAATCGCAGACCGATACCGAGGTTCTCGCTCAGCTTTTTGACAGCCTCTATGACGGAAACCCGCTTGAGACGATGCTGAAGGTCATAGAGCGCGTGCGCGGCTCCTATGCAGTCGCGGTGCTGATGAGCGACCATCCTGATGAGATACTCGCCGCCAAAAAGGACAGTCCGCTGATAGTCGGCATAGGCAGCGGGGCGAATTATCTTGCATCCGATATCCCGGCTCTGCTCAAATATACCCGCGACTGCGCCGTTATGCAGGACGGCGAGATAGCGATAGTCGGCAAGAGCTCGGTCGAATTTTTCGACTCCGAGGGAAAGCCCATAGACAAAAAGCTCATGCATATAACCTGGGATGCGGACAGCGCCGAAAAGGGCGGCTACAAGCATTTCATGAAAAAAGAGATTGCCGAGCAGCCCAGGGCCGTGCGCGACACTCTGAGCGGCAGAATAGTTGACGGAAGAGTTCATCTGCCGGAGCTCTCTCTCGGCGATGAGCAGATTAAAAATATCGGCGTTGTCCATATCGTCGCCTGCGGCAGCGCATGGCACGTCGGCATGACCGCAAAATATCTTATAGAGCGCTCCGCGGGTATACTCTGCGAGTGCGACCTTGCGAGCGAATTCCGCTACAGGCATCCCGTAGTCAGGGAGAACGACCTGTGCGTGGTTATAAGCCAGTCGGGCGAGACGGCGGATACCCTCGCCGCCCTGCGCGAGGCAAAGAGCCGCGGCGCGCATACCGTGTCTATAGTCAACGTCGTCGAGAGCACGATAGCGAGAGAGAGCGACGATGTTATATATACTGTTGCAGGCCCCGAGATAGCCGTTGCCACGACAAAGGCGTTTTCGGCGCAGCTTGCCGCCGTATATCTGCTCGCTCTGCGTCTTTCGAGCGCAGTCGGCAGAATTGACGAAAAAGAAGAAAAGCGCCATTGCGACGCACTCCTCCGCCTGCCCGAGCAGATTGAGCAGGTGCTCGAAAACGAGGAGCTGTTTAAGCCCGTCGCAGAGCGTTTCTCAAAGGCGTCGAGCATATTCTTCATCGGACGCGGACTCGACTACTCGATTTCCCTCGAGGGCTCGCTCAAGCTCAAGGAGATATCTTATATCAAGTCCGAGGCCTACGCCGCCGGCGAATTGAAGCACGGCACGATATCGCTCATAGAGCCGGGCACCCCCGTGTTTGCCGTCGCAACCCAGCCCGACCTCTTTGAAAAGACCCTCGGCAATATCCGCGAGGTCAAGAGCCGGGGCGCATATGTCGCCGCACTCGTCGGCGAGGACTGCGGCAACCCCGAGGAGTTTTCGGATGTTGCGATAAAGGTGCCGAACACGCTGCCCGAATATATGCCGTCGCTCAATGTCATCCCGCTCCAGCTCATAGCCTATTTCACGGCCGTTGAGCGCGGTTGCGATGTCGATAAGCCGAGAAATCTCGCAAAGAGCGTAACGGTCGAATAAAATAAACGGAAAAATCCGCAGTGAAAAAAATTACTGCGGATTTTTTGCTTTATTAAGTTTACTTCCCGCGAGGTTTGTGTTATCTTTATAGACACTACATATCCGAAAGGAAAGCAGATATGAAGAAGAACGACGATTACATAAAGCGTGCGGCGGCGGTCGTGCCGAGCGAACGCCAGCTCAAGTGGCACGAGCTTGAGTTCTACGCCTTCATCCACTTTGGCATGAACACTTTCACTAACTCCGAGTGGGGCAACGGCAACGATGACCCGGTGCTTTTCAACCCCGAAAAGCTCAACGCCGATCAGTGGGCGGCGGCAGTGCGTGCGGCGGGCATGAAGGCCATTATCCTGACCTGCAAGCACCACGACGGCTTCTGCCTGTGGCCGAGCGCATATACGGACTACAGCGTCAAGAGCAGCAAATGGAGAGACGGACAGGGCGATGTCGTGCGCGAATGCGCCGAGGCGTGCAAAAAGTTCGGCCTCAAGTTCGGCATATATCTCTCCCCGTGGGACAGGCACGAGCCGAGCTACGGCACGGGCGAGGAGTATAACAACTATTTCAAAAAGCAGCTGCGCGAGCTGCTGACTAACTACGGCGACATATTCTGCGTCTGGTTTGACGGCGCGTGCGGTGAGGGCAAGAACGGACGCAAGCAGGAGTATGACTGGCAGGGCTACTACGAGCTTATCCGCGAGTGTCAGCCCGAGGCGGTCATTTCCGTCACGGGTCCGGATGTCCGCTGGTGCGGAAACGAGGCGGGAGTCTGCCGCAAGAGCGAGTGGAATGTCGTGCCGTATTATTACAGCAATCAGGAGCTGATAGCTGCCGCGTCTCAGCAGAACGCGGAGAAGCCGCCGAAGAGGATAAGCGCTACCACGCTCGACCTCGGCAGCCGCAAGGCGATAAAGAACGTCTCGAAGCTTATTTGGTATCCCGCAGAGGTCGATGTCTCGATAAGAAAAGGCTGGTTCTATCATCTCAACGAGGACTACGAGGTGAAGCCGCTGTCGAAGCTTATGGATATTTATTATAACTCCGTCGGCGCGAACGCGAGTCTGCTCCTCAATATCCCGCCGAACAAGGACGGCCTGTTCGCTCAGCGCGATGTCGAAACGCTGCTCGCCATGGGTGCTCAGCTTCAGATAGACTTCAACGAAAATTTGGCGGACGATTCGGTGATGACCGATTCCTGCCGTCTCGACGACGAGCACTGCGGTCAGATGGCTCTGACCCACAACGCCGATGAGTATTGGCACTCGGGCTTTGATCCTGACCACGCTACCCTGACTCTCGACCTCGGCGACGATTACGATATCGACAAGATAGTGCTCTCCGAGCATATCGCGACCGGTCAGCAGATAGAGAAGTTCTCGCTCTATGCTCAGATAAACGGCAAGTGGAAGAAGATATTTGCCGGCACAGTCATCGGCTCAAAGCGCATCTGCCGCTTCGAAGAAATGAGAGTGCAGTATATAAAGCTCGTTATCGAAGAGACCCGCTGCTTTGCGACGATTTCGAAGTTCGAGGCATATTAAAAAATACAGCAAAACCGTCCCGCGGGCAGCGCCTTCGGGACGGTTGATTTTTTATAGCTTAGTTTTTGCGCGAATCTATAAGCTCCTTTATGAGCTTATAGGTGTTCTCGCCGAGTCTGATTATGCTCGGCCTTGTGTCGGCCTTGGGAAGCGCGCCCGCGGGGACAAGCGTCTTGTGTCCGTCGCACGCCATGAACTGCGGGAACGCCGCGTTCGAGGTGACAGTGGGCTGGCCGTCCGCAGTCAGAAGATAATATACAAATTCGTTGTATGCGTCGCAGAAATCGTTGTGGTCCTGATATCTGACGAACCATGTCGAATCGGGGAAGACACAGGTGGAGGCGTCAACGAGCAGGTCGCTCGAAAGATATTTGTTCGCGCCGTTCGCCTTGAGCGTCGTGCCTATGGGAGCACAAGTAGCACCGAGCGAGCCGTATTTCGTGTCGATGAGCATATCCGTCTGGTCAACGCAGTTGTCGTATACCGGGATAGGCGCTATTGCATAGCCCATGCTCACGCAGACGGCAAGACCGTTCTTCTGCGCCGCCTTGAGTCTGTCGCCGAGCCCGACCTGAACGCCGTAGTGGTAGCCGTCGGTGAGCTTGGTCAGAGCGGAATATTTGCTTCCCGTGTCGGAATAGAGAGCCTTTTTCGCGTCCTCGTAGTAGTCGTCGGGCACGAAGCTCCACACTCCGGGCATGGTGGTTATTATCTCTGTCAGGCACTCGTCGTAGAGCGCGTCAAGATCCTCTTCAAGGATATTGTTGACAAGGCACAGCAGCATATCGACTATGAACGCGTCCTTGAGCACGGAGAAGAGGCTGCTGACGAAATCGCCCGTCGTGTCTCCGCCGAGGAAGGTTTCTATGAACAGCTCAAATGCGTCCGCCTTGCCTTTGACGTCGAGATTCTTCGTGAAAAGATTGCCTACGAGCGTTATTCCCTGGAACGCGCCGCTCAGGAAAACGACTTTCTCTATGTTCTTTGAGCCGTAGAGCGAAATGTACGACGCCGCAACGCAGGTGCCCTCGCTGTGCGCGCAGAGCACTACCTTGTCGTGGCGGGTGATTTTCTTGACCTGCTCGATGTACTTTTCGAGCTCGCGTGCACTTTCGACGGGGTCGAGTCTCCAGTCGTAGCCGAAGATGTAGCGCCCGCCGTCATTTTCGCCCTGATACTGACCGTGGATATCCCTCTTGTGAATATCCGTGTCGGTCGGCGTCTGATAGGATCTTGCCGATATCTTCGCCGTGCCGTCCGGGTTGCACATCATGTTCCCCATGAGCCTGAACAGCGCTTTCGAAAGCAGGGAGCGGAACAGCTCGTGTTCGCCCGCGGCGAGAGCCGCAAATGCGCCCGCAAGGCTCGGTATCGCGCTAACTATCTCTATGGCGCCCATCGGGAAGACGGACTTCGTCGTGCCGTCCCCGTTGTCGTGAGTGAGGTTGGTGGCAAAACCGTTGACCATGACCACGGGCGGCGTGTCGCAGCGGCATTCCGCGCTGTCGGCGAATGCGCCGGCGGGAAGCATAACGAGCATGACGGCCGCAAGAATGAATGCTATGGCTTTCTTCATGTTTGTTCCTCCTTATATGGTTTTACTGCTTTAAAATCCAAAGAAAGAGGGCACAAGGTAGGTGATGACCGACATAATTATTCCCGCTATAAGTATACCCAAGGCTATTATCGGGAACGACTTTTTTATTCTCATGTCGGTCAGAGCCGCTATCAGTGCTCCGGTCCAGCCGCCGGTGCCGGGAAGGGGAATCGCGACGAACAAAAGCAGACCCCAATCGCGCCAGCGCTTGATCTTTTCGCTGTTTCTCATCGAACGGATTTCGAGCTTTTCGATGATTTTCGAGAATACCGGCTTGTCGCGCAGGAATTGGAATATCTTGCGTATGAAAAGCAGGATAAACGGTATCGGCAGGATGTTGCCGATATAGCATATAATAAAGGCACGCAAAAAATCAACGTGCAGCAGCTTCGCCGCTATCATGCCGCCGCGCAGCTCGAGAACCGGCAGCAGCGAGACGAGAAAAATTATAAGTTCATTGGGAATCTTGTTCTGAAAAAAGTCAACGAGCCCCTTTGCAAATTCTTCGGTCATGTTCTTTCCTTTCCGTGCGGCAAAAGATGCCGTCAGCTATCGGTTTCAAAAATTCCGTGCCTGTCCATAAAACGACGCGCGCTCTTTAAAATCGCCTTGTCGTTTTCGAATTTCAGCGTTTCGAGGGCTTTGTCGAAGCTCAGCCAAATGTAGTCGTCGATCTCCTCGCGCTGAATTACCGTTTTTGTGTCTTCGGTCTTGGCCAAAAAGATAGTTACGCTCTTTTCGACTTTTCCCTGAATCGTGTAGTCGGATTTTGCGGTGAAATCCGGGATTATATCTATGTGCATCCCGGTCTCCTCAAGAACCTCGCGCCGTGCGGTCTGCTCGGGCGTTTCGCCGCGCTCCATGTGTCCCTTGGGGAATCCCCAGTGGGCGCTGCGGCTGTTCTTTATGAGAAGAAGTCTTGTTTCTCCGTTTATTTTGCGGCATACAACGGCTCCGCAGGAGCGCTCGTAGAGACACTCCAGTCGGTAGGTGCCCTCGGGCTCCGCAAAAGCGAGTGCGTCGGCTATCTGGTAGCCGATAAAACGCATATTTTTCGGCGCAACGACAAGAATGCCCTTGCGTTCTCCCTCTCTGTATAATACGGCAATTGCGCGCCCGTCGAAGTGTCTGACGGGATGGTGAACGCCCATGATATAAGCGCCTGCGAAACGGTTGTCAAACTGCCGCCTGCCCTCAAGAGAACCGAAATTGAGAGAATATCTGTATCCGTACTGACGGTTCAGGGAGCCGACCGGGTTTGTTATTCTGACTCTTACGAATTTTCCTAACAAAGGTCTTTCCCTCCCTGCAATCGGCGAGAAAAGCGCAAGTCGCAAACTCCCCGATTTTGATGATTATGCTAACTATTATACTTATTTTAACTGCGGAATGCAATAGTGACGGTATAATTTCGGAAAACAGCAATCCGCATTGCACTGATGTCTTGTTAATTTTGTAGATTTGTGATAAAATCAGTTATAAATGATTTTGGGGCGCGGTATAAGCCCGCGCCGTAGGGAGGGTAACTTTTGCAGAAGATACTTATCGCGGACGATGAGGCGAAGATACGCCGTATTATCAGGGATTTCCTTGCCGCCAAGGGCTTCGAGACGGTCGAGGCGGAGGACGGTGCGCAGGCTCTGCGCGTTTTCTCGGAAAACGGCGATATAGCTCTGGCGGTGCTCGATATAATGATGCCGGAGATGAACGGCTGGGAGGTCTGCCGCAAAATACGCGAGACCTCCGATGTTCCGGTCATTTTCCTCACGGCACGCGGAGAAGAATTTGACGAGCTCGAATGCTTTGAGTGCGGCGCGGACGATTTTATAACAAAGCCGTTCAGCCCTACCGTGCTCGTCAAGCGCATTGAAGCGCGTCTCAAGCGCACCGCAGACAATCCGACGGACAAGATAATTATAGACGGGCTCGTCATTGACGTCGTGGCTCATTCCGTCGTCTGCGACGGGCAGGAGATAGAGCTGACCCACAAGGAATACGGGATTCTCCATAAGCTCGCCTCAAACCGCGAGCGCGTATTTTCGCGCGAGCAGCTGCTCGACGATATATGGGGCTTTGACTTTTTAGGCGACTCGAGAACGGTCGATTCCCATGTCGCGCGTCTTCGCACGAAGCTCGGCGATTGGGGAAGCCGTCATCTGCGCACGGTTTACGGCGCGGGATATAAGATAGAGGTGAACTGAGCTTGAGGCGCAGACCGGCAAGAAAAGAAGGCAGAATCAGAAAATCAGGACGGCGTATGGCTCTTCAGATAGGCGCCGTTCTGATAGCGCTTGCCGTCACGCTGATTATATTCCGTCCGGGCGTCCTGCTTAAATCGGTCTATGTTTTTGCGGAGATATTGAATATGCAGAGCATCCGCGAGTCGCTCGACAGCGAGGACCCCGCGTCCTACGAGTACTATCAGAAGCTCGCCTCCGTCTCCGAAAACAACTACTATATGATAGAGGTCTTTGACCCCGACGGCAACACGGTCTATTCCAACCGCGAGAGGTTCCTCAACTCCGGCGACGGAGACGGCATATATTATCAGACAGCGGAAAATATGTACGCAGACGGTCGCAGCGTGCGCGTGTTCGACCTCTTTGACGAGAGCGTCAGCTTCGACGAATACGAGTATTCGTCCGGCAAGACCGGCGGATATTACAGATACCGCGTCGAGCTAAAAAACGGCGACACTCTGCGCCTGTGGCTGCCCTACTATCAGGTTGAGCGAAACGCCGGCACGGCTTCCGTCCTCCTGACCGCTTTCTCGCTGTTTTCCGCGGCTCTTGCCTGCGCTATTATACTCTATTCAAATATGCGCTTCTCGCGCCCCGTTGCGGCTATGGCTGAGATAACGGAGTCAATGGCAAAGCTCGATTTCTCTCAGAAGTGCGTCAGCTATCCGCAGACGGATGTTCAGAATCTCGGAGAAAATATAAACATACTCTCGGAGTCCCTGAGCGAAACGCTCGACGAATTGCAGGACAAAAATGAAAAACTGACGGAGGAGCTTGAACACAGCGCGCTTGTCGACGAGTCGCGCAAGAGCTTCATCGCAAACGTATCCCACGAGCTGAAGACCCCGATAGCCATTATTCAGGGCTACGCCGAGGGACTCAAGCTCGGCATAAACAGCGACCCCGAGGGCAGCGAGGAATACTGCGACATAATCCTTGAGGAGACGGGGAAGATGAACCGCATAGTCATGGAGCTTCTGAATCTTGAAAAGCTCGAAAGCGGCTCATATGTTCCGACCCGCGAAACGCTCGATTTGAGCGCGATGATAAAAGGGCAGCTGGCGGCGTTCTCCATGATGTTCAACGATAACGGAATAACGCTCATCGACCGCATCCCGGACGGGCTTACCGTCCACAGCGACGAGCGCACGATTCTGCTTGTGCTCCAGAACTTCCTGTCCAATGCCGTGTCGAATATCGGCGGCAAGAAGATAGTCCAGCTGACCGTCGAGGACGACTTGGACACATACAGGGTCAGCGTCTATAATTCCGGCGAACCGATAGCCGAGGACGAGCTTGACAAAATTTGGTACAGCTTCTATAAATCCTCCAAAAAGCGCAAGAACGAGGACTTCCATTTCGGCCTCGGGCTGCCGATAGTCAAGGCGATTCAGAAGCGTCTCGGCAGAGAGTGCGGCGTTGTCAACGAATACGGCGGCGTGCGTTTTTGGTTTGATGTGGATAAGTGAGTGCTGTTGAATAAATGACGCAAAGATGATATAATTAAAAGAAGAGTTCAACGCAAAGCGGCGATTTTATAGATATGGGAGAGCTTTTTATGACTTCAAAAGGCAGGAACAAAAAAATAACGGCGAGGATATCGGCTCTGCTGCTTTCGGCGGCGATGCTCTGCTCCCTGAGCGCGTGCTCCGACCCTGTTGCCGTGACGAAAACAAAGGGCTCGCCCGCTCAGGCGAATGCGCCGGAGTCGACACTGCTTCACTCCGTAGGCGACAAGGCTCAGCTTCAGCAGGTCGGCAAATCCGGTCTTATCGAGCTGCTTTTCGATGAGAGCACCTATTCGGTCTGCGTTGCGGACCTCTCTCAGAGCGGCGGCGAAAAGCTCTGGTCGGCGCTCCCGACGGCGGAAAATTCCTGCGCCGCAACGGCGACCGCGGAGATTGTCGAGGGGAATACGCTCTATAAGCTCAACACTCAGGATAACAGCGTATCGTTCCAGAACGCCCAGTGCACTTTTTCCGACGACGGCCTCAGCGTAACTTATATTTTGACGCCGGACACCTCGACGGCGCACAGCGAGAAATACGAAAAGGACGACATCGCGTTTAAATTGGTCGTCGACTATCAGATAAAAGACGGCAGCGTCTATGTTAACGCAAAGTATGAAAATCTTGTTGAGGGCTCCGAGGCGAAGCTCACGAAGCTCAGCCTTCTCAATTTCTTCGGCGCTTATTCCGAACCGCAGAAGGGCGACTACATCTTCGTCCCGGACGGGAGCGGCGCGCTCATAAAGACCGATACGAAAGACGATTCCTTTGACAGCGAGCTGGTTTTCCCCGTCTACGGCGGCGATGCGGCATCGGGCAACGCGAACGGCGGCACCGCAAACGCGCTTGTCCCCGCATACGGCATGAAGCAGGGGAACAATGCCTTTGTCACTATTATCGACAGCGGCGACGCAATAGCCTCTGTCAGTGCGGACAGGGTCAGAGCGGGCAACACGTTCTATGAGGCCGGCGTGTCTTTTGATATCACGCCCTGCGCCGAGTCGAAAGGCAAATTCTACATGAGCTCCGAATCCTATGACGGCGATATCGGGCTCTGCATACGCTTCCTCGGCGGCTCGAATGCCGACTATACCGGCATGGCGGCGGCAGCCCGCGAGCAGATGATAAGGGAGAGAGTGCTCTCCACAAGAACGGCGGAGGAGCAGGAGTATCTGCCCCTTGACCTCACGGTTATCGGCGTTTCGGACGACACCCTGCTCTCATTCAAGCGTTTGAATCTCAGAAAAAATAAGACCTTCACCGATTTCGAGCAGACTCTTGATATGCTTATACGAATGAAGTCGAAGGGTATAAACTCAATAAAGCTTCGCTATAAGGGCGCGCTGACCGGCGGGACGGATCAGTCGAGCATAATGAGTGCGTCCCTGCTCTCGCGCCTCGGCAGCCGCTCCGATTTGAAGGATCTGGCCGAGTATATCAACGCGCAGAATATGGAGATGTATCTCGACATCGATTTAATCTCCGCGGCAAAGAGCGACGCCTTCTCGTCCGGCAAAACGGCGGGCAGCATTTTCGGCAAAAAGGCGGAATATAGCAGGAAAAACGAGGCGTCCCCGTCCCTCGGAAAAGAGAGATATGCAAAGCGCCTGCTCGGCATGAAATATGTCGAAAAGTCGATAATCTCGATACTCGGCAACACAAGGTTTTCGCAGTTTAACGGCCTGTGCGTCAATGATGTGGGAAGCTTGCTCTATTCGGACTACAAAAACGGCTTC
>OJAR01000155.1_pt1 | contig 24755 bp, 19 predicted proteins | sample 1589431 | NCBI WGS metagenome assembly OJAR01 (sample SAMN03283242) | human gut metagenome | biome: human-associated habitat; material: feces | host: Homo sapiens | place: Peru | collected 2012 | reverse complement strand
CGCAGATGACTTTCTTTTGCTTCCTTTTCTTTCTAGAAAGAAAAGGAAGGGGGGAACGATTTCTTTTCTTCAAGAAAAGAAATCGTCCTCCCTTAGAAGAAAAGAAATCGTTCCCCTTAGAAATCGTACCCCTATCCGACCACGATGTTCACGATGTTCTTGACCACAATGACCTTGCGGATCGTCTTGCCTTCGAGGAACGGCTGAACATCCGGCGCAGCCTTTGCGGCAGCCTCGACCGCAGCCTTGTCGGCGTCCGCGGGCAGCGTGATGCGGCAGCGCACCTTGCCGTTGATCTGCACGCCGTACTCCACGGCGGCTGCGACCAGCGCGCTCTCGTCGCAGACGGGCCACTTGCTGTGGTGCAGCTCTTCGGTATAGCCGAGCGCCTCGTTCATCTCCTCGGCAATGTGCGGCGCAAAGGGGCTGAGGAGCTGGAGCAGCGTGTGCAGCTCGTCCTTTGTGATGCTGCCCTTTGCGTAAACGTCGTTCACAAAGCTCATCATCGCGGCGATTGCCGTGTTGAACTTCATGCGCTCAATGTCCTCCGATACCTTTTTGATGCAGGTGTGGAGGCTCGTGCGCAGCGCGGCGTCCGTGTCGCCCTCGCCCTTGACCATGTCCGCAAGCCGCCACACGCGATCCAGGAACTTCCTGCAGCCCTTCGTTCCCTCGGGATTCCACGGGATCGGCTGGTCGAACGCGCCCATGAACATGATGTACAGGCGGAACGCGTCCGCGCCGTAGACCGGGATGTAATCGTCCGGATTGACCACGTTGCCGCGCGATTTCGACATTTTCTCGCCGTTCGCGCCGAGCACCATGCCGTGGCTCGTCCGCTTCATGTACGGTTCGGGCGTCGGGACAAGGCCGCAGTCATACAGGAACTTGTGCCAGAAGCGCGAGTAGAGCAGGTGCAGCGTCGTGTGCTCCATGCCGCCGTTGTACCAATCTACGGGCAGCCAGTATTTCAGTTCGTCATAGTCCGCAAACGCCTTGTCGTTGTGCGCGTCGCAATAGCGCAGGAAATACCAGCTTGACCCCGCCCAGTTCGGCATGGTGTCCGCTTCGCGCACGGCGGGCGCGCCGCACTTGGGGCAGGTCGTGTGCAGCCAGTCCTTCGCGCGTGCGAGGCAGCTCGAACCGTCGTCCGTCGGCGTGAAATCGTCCAGCATCGGCAATTCCAGCGGCAGCTGATCCTCCGGCACCGGCACCCAGCCGCAGTGCTCGCAATGCACGAGCGGGATCGGCTCGCCCCAGTAGCGCTGGCGCGAGAACACCCAGTCGCGGAGCTTGAAGTTGACCTTTTTCCTGCCGATGTCCTTCTCCTCAAGGTAGGCGATCATGGCCGGAATGGCCTCGTTCACCTCCAGGCCGTTCAGGAAGCCGGAATTGACCATCCTGCCGTGGCCGCAGTCCGTGTAGGCCTCCTTTTCGACGTCGCCGCCCTCGACGACCTCGACGATCGGCAGGCCGAAGCGCTTTGCAAAATCGTAGTCGCGCTCGTCGTGCGCGGGGACCGCCATGATCGCGCCCGTGCCGTAGCCCATGAGCACATAGTCGGACGTCCAGACCGGGATCTCCTTGCCGGTCACAGGGTTGACCGCGGTCACGCCTTTGAGCGGCACGCCCGTTTTTTCCTTTGCAAGCTCGCCGCGCTCAAAATCGCTCTTGAGCGACGCCGCCTTCTGGTAGGCGCGCACCTCGTCGAGGTTCTCGATGCGGCCCTTCAGCGTCTCGATGATGGGATGCTCCGGCGATACGACCATGTAGGTCGCGCCAAACAGCGTGTCGCAGCGGGTCGTATAGATGAGCAGGCGCTCGTCGGAATCCGCGATGCGGAACCAGACCTCCGCGCCCTCGCTCCGGCCGATCCAGTTCTTTTGCTGCGCCTTGATCTTATCGAGATAGTCCACAAGATCGAGATCGTCGATGAGCCGTTCCGCATACTCGGTGATCTTCAGCATCCACTGCGAACGTACCATGCGCACGACCTCGCCGCCGCAGCGCTCGCAGCGCCCGTCCACGACCTCCTCGTTCGCAAGGCCGACCTTGCAGCTCGTGCAGAAATTGATCGGGATCTCCGCCTTGTAGGCAAGCCCCTTCTCAAAGAATTTCAGGAAGATCCACTGCGTCCACTTGTAGTAATCGGGATCGGTCGTGTTCACCTCGCGGGAATAATCAAAGGAATAGCCGAGCCGCTGCAGCTGCCTGCGAAAGCGCGCCACATTGTCCTGCGTGACCTTTGCGGGGTGGATCCCCGTCTTAATGGCATAGTTCTCCGTCGGCAGGCCGAACGCGTCGTAGCCGATGGGGAAGAGCACGTTATAGCCCTCCATGCGGCGCTTTCTCGAAATGACGTCCATTGCGGTGAACGGGCGCGGATGACCGACGTGCAGTCCCTGTCCGGATGGATAGGGAAACTCGATCAGGCCGTAGAATTTCGGCTTGTCATGCGCGCTCTCCGCTTCAAAGCAGCGCTCGTCCGCCCAGCGCTTTTGCCATTTCAGCTCAATGTGTTCCGGGTCATAGCGTTCCGGCATACCTTGTGTATCCTCCCAAATTCCGCCCGGAACCGCGCTCCGGGTCAGTTGATCCATATTATAATAATGTATAACGCGGCGGCGGTTTTGTCAATCAAGGGACGCCTGAAACCGGCTGCAAATCCTTGCAAAAAAATTTTCAAAAAACATCGGCGCGGTTCTTGACGAAACGGGATCGCAGGTATATACTGACAGTGTCCCCAGCAGACGTGGTCTCGCGTCTGCTCGGCTGTACGGCTTCGGCTGTGCAGCCGCCAGTTTGTGACGCAGGTGCTTCCCTTTGCCTGCGTCCTTTTTTTGTCTCCTTTTTACGGGCAGACGCCGGTGTGCCGTTCCCGCTGCCGTGCGTGCGCCCTGCATTTCTCTGTTCCGTCTTGTCCCGCAACCGATGCGGGGATCGTCTATTCAGCAAGCTGAGCCGTCATTCCGACGCCTCCCGCGATCGATGCGGGCGGGGCGCAGCGTTTCTTCCCGCGCCGCCGTATTTTCATTTCCGCAAGAAAATAGGGGAACGCGTTGTTTTCGCGTCCACCGGTATGCGCTTTGCTTTTCTGCCCGTGCAAGCAACCGCAGGTAACTACACATTTGTGCCGATTTCCCGCACGAATATGCCGCTGCCTGCAGCGATTCATGCCTCGCGCGTGATCCACCGCGGACAGGCGACCTCCATCCCGATCGCGCCGAGCGGCGCGGTCACAAGGATCGAGAGCACAGCCACGGAGAGGATCAGACCGCCGCAGGGCAGCCCCATCGCAAGCGGCACGCCGCCGATGGCCGCCTGCACGGTCGCCTTCGGCAGATATGCGATCACCGGAAACAACCGTTCGCGCAGGTCAAGCGCCGTCCCGAGCAGGGAGAGATAGGTGCCGGCAGAGCGAAAGATCAGGCCGATCACCAGCAGCAGCAGCGCCGGAAGCCCCGCGTCGGCCAGATAACGCAGATCGACGACCGCGCCGACGAGCACAAAGAGCGCCACCTCCGTCGCAAGCCAGCCTTTCCCGAATTTTTCAGACAGCCGCGCGTCTACCTCGGGCGGCATCCGAAGTTGGACCGTGCATGCCACACTCATCACTGCGAGCAGCCCGGACAGCGCGACCTTGCCGGAGAGCGCGTCCTCGAGCCCAAGCAGAGCGGGCGCAAACAACACGCACGCCGCGATCTCAAACGTCGCCGGAAGAAACGACAGCAGCACTGCCGGGCGGCCGACGCGCCGAAGCGTCGAGAGGTCGAGCGACAGCCCCGCCTTGATGAGAATGATGACGAGCGCAAGCTGCCGAAGCTCCGAGGAAATGCCGAGAATGGACGGATCGAGCAGATCGAGCGCATACGGCCCCAGAACGATCCCCGTGATCAGCAGTCCGATTATGCGCGGCAGACGGATGCGGCGGCAGACGGACGCCGTGGAAAGTCCGACAAGATACATGAGTCCGAGTGAGGTGCGCATGGAAAGATTTCCCTCCTGAAAATGGAAATCTGCCGCTGCGCCGGAAAAAGAAAAAACTCCCCAGGCGCTCTTGCGGCGCATGAGAAGTCATCAGTCGGAAGTGCCGGCGGTTCCGGCAAGGCGCAAGCTGCGTCCTGCCGCAGGAGAACCTCATTCCCATCTTTTTTGCAGTATACCGAAATCGATCGTTTCTGCCTAGTGCGCGGCAGCGCATTGTTTCACGTGAAACAGCGGACTCGGATGTATGCGGCCGACACCATTGTTTCACGTGAAACATTTCCGTCTCGCGCCGCCGCCGCAATTGACAATGTTTCACGTGGAACATATAATAATCACGGAATACAGCGCAGCAAAACTGCAAAAACAGGAATTTATGGAGGAAGCTATGGCAAAGATCATCGCGATCGCAAATCAAAAGGGCGGCGTGGGCAAGACCACGACCTCCGTGAATCTGTCCGCCTGTCTTGCGGAGGAGGGCAAGCGCGTGCTGCTTGTCGACTCCGACCCGCAGGGAAACTCAACGAGCGGTCTCGGCGTGGATAAAAGCACGGTGGAAAACACGATCTACGACGTGTTCATCAACGACGTGCCGGCAAAGGACGCGGCGATCCCCACGATGATCGACACGCTGCATCTCATTCCCTCTGACATTGCGCTTGCGGGCGCGGAGATCGAGCTGGTCGGCCGCATGGCGCGGGAGCAGGTGCTCAAGCGCGCCCTGTACGGCGTGCGAAACGCCTACGACTATATCTTTATCGACTGCCCGCCGTCGCTCGGGCTGCTCACGCTGAACGCTTTGAACGCCGCGGATACGCTGCTCGTGCCGATTCAATGCGAGTTCTATGCGCTCGAGGGCCTGTCGCAGCTGATGAACACGGTGAAGCTCGTGAGAAAGAATCTGAACCCCGCGCTGGACGTCGAGGGCGTAGTGCTCACGATGTATGATTCCCGCACGAATCTTTCCGTGCAAGTCGTTGAGGAAGTGAAAAAGTTCTTCAAAAACAAGGTCTATGAAACGATCATCCCGCGCAGCGTGCGCCTCGGGGAAGCGCCGTCCTTCGGTCTGCCGATCACGCGCTATGCAAGCAACAGCACAGGCGCGCACGCATATCGGGCGCTCGCCGCGGAGCTCATGGAAAAGGAGGGCAAGTAACATGGCTGCAAGAAAGGGACTGGGCCGCGGCCTTGACGCACTGCTCGACCCGTACATGGAGGAAAACACGGAAAAAAAAACCGGCGTGCAGGAGGTCGACGTCCGGCTGATCGACACGAACGCGCAGCAGCCCCGCAAGCAATTTGAGGAGGAGGCGCTCAAGGAGCTGGCCGCCTCGATCCGGCAGCACGGCATCGTACAGCCGCTGATCGTGAAGGAGCAGAACGGGCGCTATCTCATCGTTGCGGGCGAGCGGAGATTCCGCGCCGCGCGGATGGCGAAGCTGGAAACGGTCCCCGTGCTCACGGTCGATTACGACGAGGCGAAGATCCACGAGGTCGCGCTCATCGAAAACATCCAGCGCGAGGATCTGAACCCGATCGAGGAAGCGACGGCGATCCGTTTTCTGATGCAGCAGCACGACATGACGCAGGAGGAGGTCGCGGAGCGTATCGGAAAGAGCCGCCCTGCGGTCGCGAATGCGCTGCGGCTGCTCCAGCTTCCGCAGCCCGTGCTTGCGCTCGTGCGTGAGGGAACGATCTCTGCGGGACACGGCAGGGCGATCGCGGGCATTGCGGACGCGGCGACGCAGCAGAAGATCGCGGACGAATGCGTGCGGCTGGGATATTCGGTGCGCGCGCTGGAGAGCCGGATCAAGAATCTGGATGCGGACAAGCCGAAGAAGGCGAAGAAGGCGCAGCCGGCGCTTACGCCGGTCCTGTCCGATCTGGAGGAGGGCTTCCGCGAGCGGCTCGGCACAAAGGTGAAGATCGCGGGCAGCGAAAAACGCGGCAAGATCACGATCGAGTATTTCTCCGAGGACGATCTGCAGCGGATCTACGAGGTGCTGAACGGCTAAGGGGGACGGTTTCTTTTCTTCTAAAAGGGGGGAACGTTTTCTTTTCTTGAAAGGGGTACGTTTTCTTATAAGGGGAACGTTTTCTTTTCTTGAAGAAAAGAAACAAAAGACATTGCGGGGAAGGATGTTTTTCGGAGAAAAGGCGCTTTCCCGCACGTCCTGCTTGGAGCATAAAAACGGACGGTTCACATACGAACCGTCCGTTTTGTGTAGCATGTTCGCGAAAAAGACAACAGCAGCGAAGAGCAACTGTTCCGCAGATGACTTTCTTTTGCTTCCTTTTCTTTCTAGAAAGAAAAGGAAGGGGGGACGATTTCTTTTCTTGAAGAAAAGAAACAAAAGACATTGCGGGGAAGGATGTTTTTCGGAGAAAAGGCGGTTTCCCGCACGTCCTGCTTGGAACGAAAAACGGACGGTTCGTATGTGAACCGTCCGTTTTGTGTAGCAGGTTGGTGAAAGCCGCAGGAGCGCAGAAGAAAAAGCTGTTCCGCAGTTGATTTTCTTTTGCTTCTTTTCTTCTAAAAAGAAAAGAAGACGGTTCACATACGAACCGTCCGTTTTGTGTAGCATGTTGGTGAAAGCGGCAGGAGCGCAGAAAAGGAACTCAGCCGCAGATGATTTTCTTTTGCGTGGTCGGTTTGCACGGGAAAGCTGGCGCGCAGGCGCGGCGGACACGGGCAGAGACAAGGCGGAGGAGGGAGGCATACCCGCTGCGGTATTCCGACCGACGACAACGCAGGATGTGCCTGCGTCCGTCCGTCTGAGGGCCTGCGCTTCCCGCGCAAGCCGACCGGTTTTTCTTTCTAGAAAGAAAAGGAAGAGAAAAATCACGCGTCAGTGCATGGACTTTTCCAGCCTGCGCACAGGGGGCAGGAGCGAAACGATCACGCAGAGCAGCGTGTCCACGCCGACGGTCAGCAGATTGTAAAGGAACGCGTAGACCCACGGATTCGCAATGCCGTAATCCAGCCCGCCGTCACTGAAGAAGATCGCGCCGGACACGGTCGAAACGAGCATCCGCGCAACGCCGCCCACAGCCGTGCCGAGCGTGAGCTTGTTCGGGAACAGGCTCGGCAGACCGAGACAGGTGAACGCCACGAAATAGTCAAGAATAAACTGTACGGGATGCACGATCCAAGCGCCCTGTACGATCTGCAAAAGCGCATAGGCGAACGCCGCGAGGAATCCCGCCGCAGGGCCGAACGCGCAGGCGTACATCATGAGCGGCAGCATGGAAACGAGCGTGACCGAACCGCCGAACGGCATGGAGAACAGTTTGAAATAGGACAGGACAAACGAGAGCGTCAGCATGAGCGCGCCGTAGACCAGCGTGCGTGTGCGGTTCTGCTTGGAAGCGGCGGGCTGCAGGGCCGCAGTCTTGCGATAGCGCAGCACGGCGATGAGCAGCACAACAAACAGCGCTGCCGCGGCGATGAGGAGCCAGAGCTCCAGCCCCTCAAGAGAGGCAAGTTTTTGAAAGAGTTTGAATTGCATGTGTTTTCCTTTCCGGCGGCACAAAAAAGGCCGTCTATGAGACGGCCATCACAAAAAAGAAACACGCAGGGGGAGGACAGATCCGCGACCGGACGAGGGGGAAACATCGCCCGATCCTGCCGGTGGCCCGGCATTGAACGCTCCCCGGCAGCGCAGCCGCGCCGCGCAGAGAGTGCGCGTCCGAAAGGGAGAATGCTTCAGCGCCGATGCGGCCGCCGATGCAGCGAAAAAACAGACACGCAGATCCGTCCGAATTTGCTCGCGTCACTTTCCTACGATGGCATTACCCAACAGGTTCGAAGGCTGCTTCTCAATCCCATTTTCATGGAATGCACCCGTGACACTGTCATCATAGCATAGCGCTCCAAGGAATGCAAGAGCGCATTCTTGACAAAAATGTATGAATTGCACTACGATGTGAGAAAGCGGGACTGTGCGGAGCCGTCCCGAAACGGAAAGGAATGGAGCAAATGCGCCTCGATAAATATCTGAAGATCTCACGGCTCATCAAGCGCCGCACCGTCGCAAACGAAGCCGCAGCCGCAGGCCGGGTCACGATCAACGGCAAGATCGCAAAGCCGTCCGCGGACGTCAAGCCCGGCGATGTGCTGGAGATCCGCTTCGGCGCAAAGACGCTGCGCGCACGCGTGGACAGCGTGCAGGAATTTGCGAAAAAGGAACAGGCCGCAGAGATGTATACGCTGCTGTCCGACCCTGTGGAGGAAGCGGAATGACACCCCGGCGCATTGCGGGCATCCTGCTTGCGGCAGGCAGTGCGGAGCGCATGGGCTTTGACAAGCTCACTACGCCGCTTGCCGGGAAAACTGCGCTGCTGCGGAGCGCGGAGGCGCTCGTGCAGGGCGGCGTGACGGAGCTCGTCGCGGCGGTCAGCGAGAGGACGCGCGAGACTGCGCGCTTGCTGTCCGTCGGCGTGCCGGTGCGCATTGCGGAGGGCGGCGCAACGCGGCAGGATTCGGTCTATCGTGCGCTGCTTGCTGCGGAGGGCGCAGACATTGCGGTCATACACGATGCTGCACGGTGTCTTGTAACACCGGAGATCGTGCGCGCGTCCATCGCAAGCGCGGAGGCGTTCGGAAGCGGCATTGCCGCGATCCCGCTCGTGGATACGCTCCTGCGCAGGGATGAAACGGGGCGGATCGCGGTCGTTCCGCGGGAAAACGTCTTTCGCATGCAGACGCCGCAGACTTTCCGCTGCCGGGAGATCCTGGACAGCTACAAAAGGGCGGACGGCGCGGCAACGGACGACTGCACGCTATACATGCAAGCGGGGTACACGCCGCGCTTTATCCCGGGGAGCGAGGAGAATTTCAAGCTGACAACGCCGGAGGATTTTATCCGGGCGGAACGGCTGCTCACGCGCTACGGCACGGGCTTTGACACGCACCGGCTCGTACCCGGTCGAAAGCTGATCTTGGGCGGCGTGGAGATCCCGTTTGAAACGGGACTGCTCGGGCATTCCGATGCGGACGTACTGACGCATGCGATCATGGACGCGCTGCTCGGCGCGGCAAGTCTGCCGGACATCGGGCATTTATTCCCGGACAGCGATCCTGCATATCTTGGTGCGGACAGCATAGAGCTGCTCGGGCGCGTTCGGGAGCTGCTCGCTGAAAAGGGACTGCGGCCCGTACATGTGAGCGCGGAGATCATTGCACAGCGGCCGAAGCTCGCGCCGTATCTGTCTGCAATGCGGCGGGCGCTTGCCTGCGCGCTCGACGTTGACGCGGATGCGGTCGCGCTCAGTGCGACGACGACCGAGGGCATGAACGACGAGGGCAGGGGGCTTTGCATGTCTGCCCGCGCTGTAGCGTCGGTACGATAACTTCCTTTTCTTTCTAGAAAGAAAAGGAAGCAAAAGAAAGTCATCTGCGGAACAGTTGCTCTTCGCTGCTGTTGTCTTTTTCGCGAACATGCTACACAAAACGGACGGTTCAAATGCGAACCGTCTTCTTTTCTTTTTAGAAGAAAAGAAGCAAAAGAAAATCATCTGCGGAACAGTTGCTTCTCTGCGCTTTTGTTGCTTTCGCCAACGTGCAGCACAAAACGGACGGTTCACATACGAACCGTCCGTTTTTTATTTCCATGCAGGACGTGCGGAAAAGTATCTTTTCTCAGATTGATCATCTATCCCGCTGTGTCTTTTGTTTCTTTTCTTCAAGAAAAGAAATCGTTCTCCTTGCGGACGGCAAGTCCACAGGGGATAGCCGCTTTAGCAGCGCAAGGGGGTGTAGCCACCTTGACGGAACGAAGTGACGCAACATTCTCGGTCATGCAGTATCCTCCTGCTGACGGAGAATGAAGCTCCGCAGGACGCACGATACTCCCGTTAGGAGAGTATAGAAGTGCGCCCTTTCGTTCCTAAAGGGTTTTTATCAGTTCGACAAACTGGAATTTGTAAGGCTAACTATCCAGAATGTCAAAATAACATTCTGGTGCATCATCGTGAGACAGATAATAAAGTGTTCCATCAACAGTGAATGTAGACAAGCCGTTCTTCACTGTAGTTCCATCAGAATATACGATTTCCACCAAAACGCTATTGCTACCAGGGGGAAGTAGCTTATCCTTCACTTTCTCATCGAGCCTAAACGAAGAAAGCCATGTTTTGATTTCTTCGATATATTCATCAGGAACTTGAATTCCATCATTGTGATTCGGCATAGTATAAAAGGAAATACTGCTTATATTATCTGTTTCAAACACTGATTTGGTTTTGTCAACTTTCATGGAAGAGCAACCAGCCACACCAAGTAGACAGGTCAACATTAATACGACTGCTAACATTTTCCTCATATCAGTTACCTCCTTGTCAAATCCCGATTTGTTGCTCAATTTTTGTATTCAAATTATGCCATAAAACTTGTGAACAATTCTACCGCAACTTTGGAATATATGAGAAAAGTCCGAACAGTTTTCTGCAATCTTAGCGCAATACTGTCTTACGTACACCCAGCTATCCCGCAGTGTCTTTTGTTTCTTTTCTTCAAGAAAAGAAAACGTACCCTTCCAGAAGAAAAGAAATCGTTCCCCTTTTAAGAAAACGCCCCCCCTTTAGAAGAAAAGAAATCGTTCCCCTTTTCAACCGTACCCTCAAACACATTCTCGACAGAAAACGTATCGCGGCCGTCCTTGAACAGCCCCCACCGATCCAGCTTGGGCGAATAGGTCGTCACATCCATGCGCCCGTCCTCGGGAAAAAATGTCAGCAGTGCAAGGTACAGCAGGCGGGTGTTCTCATCGGATTGATAATTGATCATGATCTGATCGACCGTGCGATCATCGACGCCATCGCCGTCGTCGTCGAACGAGACGGGCCTGTTCAGGAAGCCGCGCGCATGGCCGCAGAGAACAAGCCGCACATTGCTGTGTTTTGCAACCAGCTCTGGAAACGCGATCACGCCGTCGCCGACATAATCCCGCGAGTACATGTAGGAATGGAAGCAGAGAATGGATGTCGCGTCGGGGTATGCATCCAGCGTATCGTTCAGCCATTGCAGCGCGTCGGGGTCGCTTCTGAGCTGATGGCAGCTCACGCCGACGAGCAGAAAGTCACGTCCGGCCGCAGTAAACGGCAGCGCGGTGATGAGGCCGCCGGCATAGGAGAGCTCCTGCTCGGACGCATACGAGCCGCGAAAAGCAAGGTAATTGGAAAAATCCTTACACTTTCCGTTCAGGCTGTCATGGTTGCCGCCGAGAAGAAAGACATCCATCCCCGCATCCCGCAGCGGAGACAAGGCCGCATCCGCGGTTTGCCACGCGTCCTCACGGTTCGCCGTGCCGACAATGTCGCCGGTATGCAGCACGGACCGAATACTACGCGCATCCTTTTCCTGTAGGATCCAGTCGCGCAGGAGGAAAAACTCCTCCGGATGTGAATTGCTGATGTTTTGTGTATCGCTCATCCACACGATGGAAAACGGCGTGGGCGCGGGGGTCGCGGTCGGCGCAGGGGTCGCGGTCGGCGTCGGCGCGGCGGTCGTTTCCGCGGCGGGGTCTTGGCGGGGCGCTTGTTCCGGCTGGGAGGAAACGGTGGGCGCAGAGCAGCCTGCCGCCGCCGCAAGCAGCAGCGCAAGCATGAAGATCCGGGACATGATTTGTTTTGCAGTCGTTTTCATACAGTATGATTCTGCTTTTGGCCTCGTTTTCCTGCTTTTTCTCTTTTTTCTTAAAAGCGTTCCTCTTCCTTTTCTTTCTAGAAAGAAAAGGAAGCAAAAGAAAGTCATCTGCGGAACAGTTGCTCTTCGCTGCTGTTGTCTTTTTCGCGAACATGCTACACAAAACGGACGGTTCGTATGTGAACCGTCCGTTTTTTCGTTCCATGCAGGACACGCGGGAAAGCGTCTTTTCTCAGATAAATCAACTGTCCCGCAGTGTCTTTTGTTTCTTTTCTTCAAGAAAAGAAATCGTTCCCTTTCAGAAGAAAAAAATCGTCCCTCGATCACTTCGACAGCTCGGCGTGGATTGCGGCGGCAGCCTTCTTGCCCGCGCCCATTGCGAGGATTACGGTTGCAGCGCCGGTCACAGCGTCTCCGCCCGCATACACGAACGGCTTGCTCGTCTTGCCGGTCGCCTCATCGGCAATGATGCCGCCCCAGCTCTGGCACTCGAGCCCGGGGGTCGTGTCCTTGATGAGCGGGTTGGGCGTGTTGCCGATGGCGATGACCACGGTCTGCACGTCGATGTCGTGCTCGCTTCCCCGCTTCACAACGGGACGGCGGCGTCCGGATGCGTCCGGCTCGCCCAGTTCCATCTCCACGCAGGTCATGGACTTCACAAACCCGTTCTCATCGCCGTGGATCGCAACGGGATTCGTCAGCAGCTTAAAGACGATGCCCTCTTCCTTCGCATGGTGGACTTCCTCCACGCGCGCGGGCATTTCGGCTTCGCTTCTGCGGTAAACGATGTAGACCGTCTCCGCGCCGAGCCGCTTTGCGCAGCGCGCCGCGTCCATCGCGACGTTGCCGCCGCCCACGATCGCGACCGCCTTGCCCACCTGAACGGGCGTGTCGGTCTCCGGGAAGGTGTATGCCTTCATGAGATTGATACGGGTCAGGAACTCGTTCGCGGAGTATACGCCGCAGAGGTTCTCGCCCGGAATGCTCTGGAACCGCGGAAGCCCCGCGCCGGAACCGACGAACACTGCGTCAAAGCCCTCCTCCTCGAACAGCTCGTCGAGAGAGATGCAGCGGCCGATCACCATGTCCGTCTTGATTGTTACGCCCATATCCTCGAGCTTTCGGATCTCGCGGCGCACGAGCTTCTTCGGCAGACGGAACTCCGGAATGCCGTATACGAGCACGCCGCCCGGCGTGTGCAGCGCTTCAAACACGGTCACATCGTAGCCGAGCTTTTTGAGATCGCCCGCGCAGGTCAGACCCGCGGGGCCGGAGCCCACGACGGCGACGCGCTTGCCGTTTGCCTTCGCCGCCTGTACTGCCTTCAGCTCCTCGGGATGCGCCATGGCGTAATCCGCAACAAAGCGCTCGAGACGGCCGATGCCGACCGGCTCGCCCTTGATGCCGCGCACGCACTTGGATTCGCACTGCGTCTCCTGCGGGCAGACTCTGCCGCAGATGGCGGGCAGCGCGTTCGTGGAGGTGACGACGTCGTATGCTTCGAGGAACTTACCCTCGGAAACGAGCTTGATGAATTCCGGAATGCGCACGTTCACCGGGCAGCCGGAAACGCAGGGCTTGTGCTTGCAGTTCAGGCAGCGGCCCGCTTCTTCCATGGCCATGGCCTCATCGTAGCCCTGCGAGACCTCAAGAAAATTCTTGTTGCGCACATCGGGCGCCTGCTCGCGCGCGGGCAGCTTTTTCGGGTTCATGTTGGGCATCAGTTTGCGCCTCCCCTCTGCTGTTGCAGTTCGATGTTCTTGAGATTGCAGGCGTGCTTTTCCATGCTCTGCTGCTCTTCCTTCTTATACATGCGGCTGCGCGAGATCGCCTCGTCCCAGTCGATGAGCTGGCCGTCAAAGTCCGGGCCGTCCACGCAGGCAAACTTCATTTTTCCGTCCACCGTCACGCGGCAGCAGCCGCACATGCCCGTGCCGTCGATCATGATCGGGTTCATGGACACGATCGTCGGGATGTTGTATTCCTTTGTGAGCTTGCATACGGCGCGCATCATCACGAGCGGGCCGATGGCGATGACATGATCGTATTTTACGCCCGCCTTGAGCTGCTCCTCGAGCGCGGTCGTGACAAAGCCCTGGTGTCCGTTCGAGCCGTCGTCGGTCATGACATACAGGTTCGTGGAGGCGGCCTTCAGCTCGTCCATGAGGATCATGAGATCCGTGCTGCGGAATCCGACGATGACATCGACCTCCGCGCCCATTTCATGCAGCGCCTTGGCCTGCGGGTATGCGATCGCAACGCCGAGACCGCCGCCGATGACAGCCACGCGCTTCATGCCCTCAAGCTCCGATGCGCGGCCGAGCGGCCCGACGAAATCGAGCAGCGCGTCGCCCTCGTTCAGCAGGTCGAGCTTCTTTGTGGTGTAGCCGACCTTCTGGAAAATGATCGTGACCGTTCCGCGCTCCTTGTCCGTGCCTGCGACGGTCAGCGGGATCCGTTCGCCCTCCTCGTCGATGCGCAGGATGATGAACTGTCCGGGCAGCGCCTTTTTCGCGACTGCGGGCGCTTCGATCTCCATCAGCGTCACGGTGTCGTGCAGCGGACGCTTTGTTACGATACGAAACATTGTCAATCTTTCTCTCCTTTAACTCAGAATCAGCTCTATTAGTATAGCCCGCTTCCATACGAAAAAGCAAGTCGGAATGGGTCTTGCTTTTCTTTCCGGAGCAAAAAGAAATCGTTCTCTTCTTTTCTTTTTAGAAGAAAAGAAGCAAAAGAAAATCAATTGCGGAACAGTCATTCTCTGTCGCTCCCGCCGTTTTTGCCGACGTGCAACACAAAACGGACGGTTCGTATGTGAACCGTCTTCTTTTCTTTTTAGAAGAAAAGAAGCAAAAGAAAATCGACTGCGGCTGAGCTTCTTTTCGCCGCTCCTATCGCTTTCGCCAACCTGCAACACAAAACGGACGGTTCGTATGTGAACCGTCCGTTTTTTCGTTCCATGCAGGACACGCGGAAAAGCGTCTTTTCTCAGATTGATCGTCTATCCCGCAGTGTCTTTTGTTTCTTTTCTTCAAGAAAAGAAAACGTACCCTTTCAAGAAAAGAAATCGTACCCTTTAGAAGAAAAGGAAAGAGGGGAGCGTCGCCCTCAGCCCGCCGGAATGGGTTCGGGCTCCGGCGCAGGCATCGCCGTCTGCGAGTCCTTTGTGCCGCGGTCGATCGTCGGAACGTTCACGCGGCAGCCGTTCGGATAGAGGCGCATGAGGTCCTCAACGCTCGCCTCGACGATCTTCTTCGTGCTCAGATCCGCATAGACGCACTTGCCGTCGCCGACATAGAGCGTGGAAAGCAGGTCGTCGCTCGCGCCGCTTGCGCCGGTGAACACAAGCTCATGACCGGGAACCGCGTCCGTTGGCGTTTTGTCCGCCGAAAAACCGAGAACGGGCACGGAGCCGTAGCCGACGTCGCCGAACACCGGCTGAAACACGCAATGGAACAGGAAATGCAGCGAATAGTTGAGCTGCCCGCCGCCGAACTCCGATTCCTGAATGGGGTACTCCTTGCCGACATACGCCTTTGCGGCCTGCACCAGCAGCGCGAGCTCTTCCTCCGTCGCCTCGGTTTCAACGCGCTCGACGGATTCCGCTTCGAGCGTCGCTTCATCGAAGATGCGCCGCTTGCAACCCTCCCAGCCGATGCCGTAGCGTTCAACGGCGGCGATCAAGAGCGAGGGGTAGCACACCTGCACATAGTAGCAGGGTCCCTTGGCCGTGCGCAGGTATACGTCGCAGTACAGCTCCGTCTGCTCGCCGACAAAATAGACCTGGATGCCGTCCACATAGGAACGCTCCATATCGAATGCGTCCGGGTTCCGATCGACGACGATGCTGTCCGGATACAGGGCCTCGATGCACTCCTTCGCCTTTGCGTAAACGGCGGGGACGACGTCCTCCTCGAGCTTGTAGTCCTCCCAGCGGAAGCCGTTTATCAGATCATTCTGCTTCTGATTGTCGAGCACTGCGTCGAGACGCCTCGAAACGCTTTGCACCTCGCCCGTCGCAGCGTCCGCTCTGGCACTGAAAAGGGGCTTGCCGCCCGCCGCATCCGCGCTGCCGAAGTCCAGGCTGTAGAACGCGGCGCCCAATGCGTAGGACGTGTACAGTACGTTGATCTCGCCCTCCGGCACGGCGTCGCCGAAGAAGGAGACCGCATCGCGGGCCGCGTTTGCGGCGGCCGTGATCGCGGAGGCCTCCGTGCCGTCCGGCTGCCGCTGGCTGTACTCCGCAACGCCGCGATCGACGGCGCGGAAGGTATACTGCCGGCCGTCCGCGGACTGCACGACGATGGCGTTCGCATCCGCCGATTGCAGCAGCGCGCCAGCGCCGGATTCGGGTGGGAAGCTCTGTATCTCGACCGCCTTTGCGCCGCTGTCCGCTGCAACGGACCTCGGGCTGCACGCGGTGGTAAAGCATCCGGCGACCATCGCAAGGCAGAGGATCAGGGTCAAAATGAGAACGGGAACGTTCGTTTTCTGTTTCATAAAGGCTCCTTTCATGCGTTTCGCTGCCAGCCGCTTTGTATGGGCGCTCGCCATGGCGGGCGCGGGCTGGCGCTTGTAGGTGAACAGCGTGAGCAGGGTCACAAGGTAGGTGCGCTTCTCCTCCGGCCGGAGCATCCGGAGCACGCCCGCGTCGCAGGCGGTCTCCATATCGGCCTGCATTTCCGAAAAGGCGATGTGAACGAGCGGGTGGAACCAATAGACGCAGCGCAGAGCCGCAAGCAGCAGGAGCATCCGGTCGTCGCCGCGCCTGTTGTGCGTCAGCTCATGCAGCATGGCGTAGCGGGCGGCCTCGGCGTCGCCTGCAAGGCTGCGCGGCAGTACTACGAGCGCCGTGCCGCGGCTTCTGAGCAGCAGCGGCGAGATGCGCATATCCGTTACCGCAAGCCGGACGCGCCCCCGCGCCCCGACCGCTGCGCAGCAGGCGCGGAATTGCCGCTGCAAGGCCGTTGAGGGCCGGACTGCGTTCAGCGCCACATGCCGAAGGAAGCGTCTGCGCGAGCCGAACAGCCAAAGCGCAAGCCCGGTCGCGCCGAGCAGATATGTCGCAAACACGAGCGCCGTCACATCGACGGGCGAAGCCCTATCCTGCGGCGAAACGCCATCCCAAGCGTTCTGCGCCGTGCCGCCGTGCGCGCCGCCTGTCGGAACGCCCGCTCTGTACGGCAGCGCGGACGTGTCGAACACGGGCTGCCGCGCTACTCCCGTTTCAGCGTCTTGCTCCGCAGAGGCGGTCAAAGCTGCCTTCGGAAAGAGCGCGGGCAGATGCACGGGGCTTTCCGCCGTGACCGGCACGAGCAGGCGCAGCACGAGCAGCAGCCAGAGCGCATACTGGACGCGCGGGGAGATGCGCCGCTTCAGCGCAAAGCGCAGCAGCAGGATCAGTCCGAACAGTACCGACGCATACAGAGAGGTCTCGACAAGCCGCGTCAGGATTGCGTTCATTTTGCGCCGTCCTCCTTTTCGATCAGGGTTTCCAGCAGTCCCAGCAGCTCCATGCGGTCCGCGGCGGAGAGATCGCCCTCGCGCACCATGCTGGCCACGAGCAGCTTGACCGAATCGGATTCGAGCTTTTTGAGCAGGCTGCGGCTTTCCTCCTCCACGCAGGCCTCGCGCGTCACGGCGGGCGCGTAGAATTTGTCGCGGCCGCGCTTTTCGGAGGTCACATAGCCCTTCTTTTCAAGAAGCACCATGTAGGATTGATAGGTCTTGTAGTTCCAGTCGGCCTTATCGCCGATGGCCTCGATCGTCTCGGACAGCGTGCGGGGCGAATGCTCCCAGAGCGCGTTCATGACGATCCATTCGTTGGGGTTCAGATTCGTTTTCATCCATACCTCCTATACAACCATGCGCATTGTTGTAATCTTGTGATTATAGTTATAATCCAAAATCAAAACGGAGTCAAGCATATGCGGGCGTTTTTACAATTTGGAAACAATTGGAGGAACGATTTCTTTTTAAAAGAAAAAACGGACGGTTCAAATGCGAACCGTCCGTTTTTTCGTTTCAAGCAAGACGTGCGGGAAAACACCTTTTTCTTAGATAAATCCTCTGTCCCGCAATGTCTTTTGTTTCTTTTCTTCAAGAAAAGAAAACGTCCCCCTTCTTTTCTTTTTAGAAGAAAAAACGGTCAGCTTGCGCGGGAAGCGCAGCCCCTCAGACGGACGGACGCAGGCACATCCTGCGTTGTCGTCGGTCGGAATACCACAGCGGGTATGCCTCCCTCCTCCGCCTTGTCTCTGCCCGTGTCCGCCGCGCCTGCGCGCCAGCTTTCCCGTGCAAGCCGACCACGCAAAAGAAAATCGACTGCGGGACAGTTACTTCTCTGCGCTTTTGTTGCTCTCGTCAACGTGTTACACAAAACGGACGGTTCGTATGTGAACCGTCCGTTTTTCCGTTCCAAGCGGAATGTGCGGGAAAGCGTCTTTTCTCAGATAAATCCTCTGTCCCGCAGTGTCTTTTGTTTCTTTTCTTCAAGAAAAGAAACCGTCCCCCTTTCAAAAGAAAAGAAATCGTACCCCTTCAGTTACGCGACAAAGAAATCCAGGCTGATCAGATCCTTCGCAACGTGGAACACGAACTGTCCCGCGAGCTGCCGGGTCTCGGTGCCGGTCGCAGACGCTGCGACAGCGGAATCAAAGCTCATATCCAGCTGCGTTTGCAGCGCGGACCACGCTTCCTCCGTCAGGCCGGACACGACCTCGAAGGGGAACTGGTCGCGGAAATAGGTATAAAGCTGCTCGATCTGCGCTTTGTGCATGTCGAGCTTCGTCAGATCGACCTGGCAGTTGAGCGATGTGACCCTGTTCGTGTCATAATTCATCACAACGGAACCGATGGCCTTCGTCTCATCAACGGAATTGTTTTCCGGAATGACATAAAAGATCGACTGACCTTCATACTCCACGGTCAATACGGAGAACCCGTCCCAGCCGTTGACGTCCTCATTCATTACGCCATCCACGTCCGCATCGCTGATGACAAGATTGGAGAACGTGACCGGCTCTGCTTCCGGCGCGGGCGATTCGGTCACGCCGAGCACGACCGGCTCCTGCGTGGGTTCGGGCGTAAGCTCCGCTGCTGCGGGATCCTCGGTGGGTTCTGCGGGCTGCTGCGGTTTTGTGCAGGCCGCGGCGAACACGAGCAGCAGGCAGGCGGCCAATGCGAACAGAATGCGTTTTTTCATAAAAACATCTCCTTTTTTTCTTTAAAACTGGGAGTAAATGCGCACGGGTACGATGAGATACAGGTACGCATCGCCCTGCACAGGGCGAACGACACAGGGGCTGATGCCGGTCAGCATGTCCATATAGACCGTTTCATCGTCAATGCTCTTGAGTACGTTCAGGCAGTATTTCGGGTTGAACGCGATCTCCATGTCCTCGCCGATGATCTGCACGTCGATCTCCTCGTCGATCTTGCCGACATAGCTGTTGGCGTTGATCGTGAGCTTGCCTTCGTGGAATCGCATGATGATATTGTTGCCGCCCTCGCGCGCCATGAGCTGTGCGCGGTCGATACTGCGGATGAGCTCTTCGCGGTTCACGAGCGCGCGCGTTGCGTACTCTTTGGGCAGCAGGCTCCCATACTGGATGTAATTGCCGTCGAGCAGGCGCGCGGTCAGGCAGGTATGTCCGAGATCGACCTTGACGTGCGTGCGGGTAAAGGTCAGCGCGACGTCCTCCTCGGTCTCGTCCATCATGCGCGCGATCTCGAGCAGCGATTTGCCCGGCACGATCATACTGCACGGCTTGACGGGCGTTTTGAGCGGGAGACGCCGCAGCGCGAACTGGTAAGCGTCGGTCGCGACAGCGGTCAGCGTATCGGACAGCTCGATGAACGCGCCGGTCAGGATGGGTTTACTGTCGTCCTGTGCGGTCGCAAAGACGGTTTTCAGGATCAGATCGCGGCATTCCTCGCGGTCGAGCGTGATGGTGAAGGAATCGCCGAGAAAGCGCATTTCCGGAAACTCCTCAAACTCAAGGCTTTGGATGCTCGTTTTGACCCTGCCGCAGGCGATATCGACCTGCTTGCCCTCGATGCGGAACTCGGCCTCGCTCTCGGGCAGCTTGCGCACGATCTCGGTGAGGAGCTTGCCCGGCATGATAGCCTGGCCCTCTTCCTCAACGACGGCTGCGACGATGCACTCCTTTTGCAGCATGAGATCGGAGCACTTGAGATGCAGGCCGTCCGCCCTGGCGTCGAGAAAGATCCCCTCGAGGCTCGGCATGGTGGTGCGAAGCGGCATGGCTTTGATGACGGACAGCAGCGCCGCCGTCATCTCTTTGGAATCAACGCGAAACTTCATGGACTTCACCCTTTCCTGTAAAAACTATACGGCGTAAAATGGGATCGCGCGCCTTGCTCACCGCGCTCGGTGCGTTTGCCTGTCGGATGCTTTTTCCCCATGCGCGCGGGGCGTATCTCTATAGATTCTATCTATTGATAGAGCAGCAGTAGCCGTAGGGGCATGGATAACGTGGACAAGTGGGCGAAAGCGTTTTGAAACGGGCGTTTTTGCTGTGGGAAACGCTGTGCGTTTCGTGTGGACAGGCGCGGCGGTTTTCCACGCTGTCACAAACATACACGCTTTCCACAAATCATCCACAGGGTATCCACAGGAGTTGTCCACCTTTTTTCTTTCCGGAAAGAAACGCAGGCAAAAGAAAGTCAAAGGGTATTCCCGCCGGTATTTCCATAAAATACGGGAATTTGACGCTGCCCGGCATGTTCGGCGCAGAGCATACCGAAAGGGGAAAGCACGGAGACGAACTGCTCCTAATAGAAAACGAAACATAGGGGGAATCGGTTGCAAAAATCAATCAAAAAAGCGCGTGGAGGGCCGCTTTCTTCAACGAACCGATACGGAATCCCCGCTTTGACTCTCTTTTGCTTCCTTTCTTTCTAAAAAGAAAGGATGAGGAAAAGAAGAACCCCGCCCCCTATTTCATTCTCTTTTTGATGTCCTCGATCACGGACGCAAAGGTCGGGTCGTCGCGGATCATGTCCCCGATCTTCTTGCAGGCGTTGATGGACGTCGTATGGTCGTTGCGGTCGAACAGAACGCTGATGCGCTTATACGGCAGGCTCAGCATGCTGTGACAGAGATACATCGCGATCTGCCGCGGCATCACGATCTGCCGGTCGCGGCGCTGGGAGTTCATGCTGTCCACGGAAATAGAGTAAAACTCCGCCACCGCCTCCTTGATGACCTGCGGCGTGATCTCCCGCTGCTTCACCTCGGGCAGAATATCCTTCAGCGCTTCCTTTGTGATCGTGATCGTGAGCGGTTGGCCGCGCAGCCGCGAGTAGGCTACGACACGGGTGAGGCATCCCTCCAGCTCACGGATGTTTGAGTGAACGTGCTCCGCAATGAACTGGATAATGTCGTCGTCCACCGTGAGATTGTCAAGCCGCGCGCGGTTCCGGAGGATCGCGATCCGCGTTTCGAGATCCGGCGGCTGGATGTCTGCGATCAGGCCCCACTCAAAGCGCGAGCAGAGACGTTCCTCGAGCTTTGCGATCTCCTTGGGCGGGCGATCCGAGCTGATGACGATCTGCTTGTTCGCGTTGTGCAGCGTGTTGAAGGTGTTGAAAAACTCCTCCTGTGTCGCCTGGCTCTTGCTGATGAACTGCACGTCGTCGATCATAAGCACGTCCACATTTCGGAAACGCTTGCGGAACTCGAGCCGCTTGTCCTGCTGGATCGCGTTGATCAGCTCGTTGGTAAACGTTTCGCTCGTGACGTACATCACCGTCGCGGACGGGTCGTGCTCCTTGACATAATGCCCGATCGCGTGCATGAGGTGCGTTTTGCCGAGCCCCACGCCGCCGTAGATGAACAGCGGGTTATAGGCGGTGCCGGGGTTCTGCGCGACAGCCTGCGCCGCGGCGTGCGGGAAATGGTTCGACGAGCCGACAACAAAGCTGTCGAACGTGTATTTCGGGTTCAGCGCATAGACGTCGATCGGCTCGCTGTCCTCGGGCGTGACATATTTGTCGTGATCCTCCGGCAGCACGAGCAAAACGTTCTCGACTGCGGGATCCGCCTTTTTCGCCGCGTCCACGAGATAGTCGAAATAGAAGTCGCTCAGCGTTTTGAGAATGTCGCGCGTCGGGATCTCCAGCACAAGAATGCCGTTCTTGATCACGAGCGGCACGATCACGTCGATCCAGGCATGGAAGCTCAGACCGGTCATTTGCGGCCGTATGTTTTCGCGCGTTTTCGTCCATACCTCAGTCAAGTGATCCATGTGCGCATACCTCCCCCATTCCATCTGTCTATCATAACAAATCCGGCGCGCTTTATCAAGCGATGCGTCGCTCCGACATTCTCCCGTATCATTTTACAACAGAAAAGCGAAAAACGCCGTTAACATTCTGTAACAAACGCGCAGGTGAATTGCAAAAGCGGCGGGCGCGTTGTAAAATATTATGAAAGATTAGGATCGGGGGCCAGACGCATGGAAGAATCAATGGTAGGCCGTCTGTTTATCAATTCCGAGCAGATCGGAGATTATGTAACAGTCATGGCGCCGCTGCACCGAGCAGGCGGGGAAGAAGAGATCCGCATTCATTACTTGGAAGCGGGCGTGGGCGAGCCGCTGCTGCTCATTCACGGCATCGGCCAGTCGCTGTATACATGGCGGCGCGTGTTTGCGGAGCTTTCGGAGAGCTACCGCGTCATCGCGCTCGACCTGCCGGGCCACGGCTATTCCGCAAGGCCGGAGAGCTTCTGCTACTCCATGGATGAGATGGCGGATCTTCTCCATGCGTTCCTTGAAGCGAAGGACATTCGTTCCGCGCATATGATCGGCTTCTCGACCGGCGCCATGTATATGCTGCGCCTGCTCACGCTGTACCCGGAGTGCGTTGCAAACTGCATCGCCATCGCGCCCGGCGGGATCACACGGCAGATGCCCGGCCTCATCAAGGATCTGCAAAGCCCGGTCAAGGCCGTGTTTGCAAGAAATCTCTATTCCGCGTCCAATGTGAAGAAGCTTCTGCACGAGTGCGTGTACGATCAGACCTGCATGGACGATCGCGCGGTGCGGCAGTATTACCAGCCCATTTCGGACGGCCTCACCCGCGAGGCGCTCATGTATGCGGTGCAGAACTTTGACATGCGCTATGTTACGGACGGCCTGCGCGAGGTGGATCACGAGGTGCTGCTGCTCTGGGGTAAGGAGGATCGCTGGCATTCCGCGAACAACAGCGTCTTCTTCCAGGGCATTCTGCAAAACGGCAGATACTTCCTCATCCGGAACGCCGGACATATCGTGCAGGAGGACACGCCGGGCAAGCTGCTTGAGGTCATTTTGAGCTACATCCCGCCTGCCGCGCCGGTGTATCGCAGACGCAGACGTCCCGCACAGCCCGTGCGGCAGCCGGCGCCCGCGCAGGACGAGCCGCAGCAGACGGAGGCCTACGGCGAGACGCCGGAGCAAACGGAGGGACCGAACGCGTGATCACGGAGTTTCGGCTGGGCGACGGCGTTGTGATGAAGAAGCCGCACGCCTGCGGGGCGAACGCGTGGACGATCATCCGCGTCGGCGCGGATGTGAAGATCAAATGCAGGCAATGCGGCCGCATCGTGATGATGGATCGCGCGGATTTTGTAAAGATGGCGAAACGGCTGCTGCCAGCGGAGGATGGGCAGAAGGATTGATGGGAAAAAGACGGGGGTTCACCGAGCGGGAGCTACGCATCCTGCGCGGCATATCGGAAGAGCAGACCGAAAAAATGAAGGGGACGCGGTTCTGGCGGAACCTTGATTTTTTGCTGTATTTATTTCTCGTCGTGGTGCTGGCGTTCGGCGTGCGCAATTATCTTGTGGAGCCCGTGCGCGTGGACGGCGTGTCCATGGCGCCGACGCTTGTGGACGGCGAGCACATGCTTGTGGAAAAGGCGAGCTACTGGTTTCGCACGCCGGCGCGGGGCGAGATCATCATCTGCTATTACCCTGGCTATACCGAAAGCTGCGTCAAGCGGGTCATCGGGCTGCCCGGCGAGACGGTGCAGATCGAAGGCGGCGTCGTATACATCAACGGCGCGCCGCTGGATGAGCGGTTGTATTGGAACGATTTGATCGCGGGGGATTACCCGGCGTACACCGTGCCGGAGGGCATGGTATTCGTGATCGGCGACAATCGGAACAACTCAAAGGACAGCCGCAATGCGTCCGTGGGGGCGATCCCGCCGGAAAAGGTCGTCGGCCGCGTGCTCGGCGTACTATGGCCGCTCGACCGGGCAAGACTCTTATCCGAGGTGAAGTACAAATGAAAGCCGAAGAGCGCCGCACGGTCCGCAACCGGGGCGCGCACCGCGCGCAGGCCGCGATGGGCTGGATCCTGTCGCTCATTGCTGTGGCTTTGGTTCTGTATGTGCTCTTTGAGTTGTGGCTCGTGCCTGTCCGCATTGCGGGCGACAGCATGCAGCCCGCGCTCGCAAACGGAGATGTCGTACTGACCGACCGGCTCGCAAAATACTGGAAAACGCCCGGCCGCGGAGATGTGGTCTCGTTTTATGATCCTGCGTCGGGGACGCTGCTGCTCAAGCGGATCGTGGGACTGCCCGGCGAGGTGGTGGACATTGTATCCGGCAGGGTTTATGTGAACGGGCGCCCGCTCGACGAGTCGCAGTATGCGATCCACACGGACCAGTGTGCGGACATGGAGCCGCTCGCCGTGCCGGAGGGCGCGGTATTCGTACTGTCGGACAACCGCATCGATGCTTACGACAGCCGCGACGAGCGCGTCGGGTGCGTTGCGTTTCAGTCGATCGACGGCCTGCTCCGCTTCCGCATCCTGCCCGCGACCCGGCTCACGTTTTACTATTGATTGAGGTTTTTTGCCTTCTTTTCTCTTCTTTTCTTTTTAGAAGAAAAGAAGCAAAAGAAAATCAATTGCGGAGCAGGGATTCTCTGCACTCCAGCCGCTTTCGACAACCTGTAACACAAAACGGACGGTTCACATACGAACCGTCCGTTTTTTCGAAGCAGGCAGGAGTACGGAAAAGCACCTGTTTTTAGATTGAACATCTGCCCCGCAGTGTCTTTTGTTTCTTTTCTTCAAGAAAAGAAAACGTCCCCCTTCTTTTCTTTTTA
>OJAR01000154.1_pt1 | contig 24929 bp, 17 predicted proteins | sample 1589431 | NCBI WGS metagenome assembly OJAR01 (sample SAMN03283242) | human gut metagenome | biome: human-associated habitat; material: feces | host: Homo sapiens | place: Peru | collected 2012 | reverse complement strand
AGATCGTTTGTGTTTCGTTCCGAACGGGAATGCAAAGGTAGACATTATTTTTGAACCTGCAAACTTTTTCTGAAAAATTTTTAACTTTTTTTATTCATTTTTATTCTCGCCTGCAGCTCCCAAGTACGTATCCTGTCCTTATACAGGTTGTTAGCGTTTACTTTGTCGATATCGAGCGAAGCGTCGGAATTATCGTCCCAACGGCGACAATTATAGACAACATCGTAGATTCGGCCTATCTGGTACTCTCTGGAGACGCGAAGACCCACCGCATAGTCCTCCCCATACTTCGTCGTAGGGAAGTTGATCGTACGAAGCATCGGAACGTAGAATCCGCGCGGAGCGCCAAGACCATTTATGCGCAGAGCGTTGTTACGGCCATTCTCCGGAGTCCACTCACGATGATCGATGATTCCAGGAGGCAGAGTCTCCATCTGGAAATTCGTCATTCTATAGGTACCGACAACCATAGCGCAGTTTTGGGCATAGAAAGCGTCCACGAACTTCTGCACTGTGTTCTCATCATAATAAACATCGTCAGAATCCAGCTGGATGGCGAATTTACCACACTTAGGATGGTGCAGGGCGGCGTTCCAGTTGCCTCCGATGGCGTGATAGCTCTTGTCCTGTGCGATATAGACGAGCTTAGGGTCATCAATGAACTTCTTGATGACATCCACGGTTCCGTCAGTGGAGTTGTCGTCAACCACGATCACGTTATATTTGAAAGTGGTCTTCTGATTCAGCGCGGAAGTCAGAGCGTCGCCTATCGTGCGCACCCTGTTCTTGCAAGGGATGACGACAGAGGCCTCATATTCAAAGGAATCATCCGAGAACTCGACATGCTTGAATTTCGGTTCCAGATAGCCACCGACATCCTTAAGATGCTGTGTGCAAGCCTTTTCCATCTCGATCTGAACGGCACGGTTCTTCGGATCCACATAGTCGAAGAGTTTCTCGCCGGACTTACGGGTGTCCGTCTCGATCTCGTAGTAGAGATATTCATTGATGTGGACAAGGCTTCCCTTCTGGGAGACTTTGAGGCGCAGGTCATAGAGGCCGGCATATTCATAGTCAACGTCCATTCTGGCGACGGCTTCCTTCAACGCGGAGGTTCTGTAGATCAGCACAGAGCCGAAATCGAAGTCATCGCGGAGCGCGCCCTCCTGGCAGTCGATCACCGGAGCGAAGGCGCGGTTGCCGTCCACCTCGTTGAAATGGTCGGCATAGACCATGGCGGCGGAGGAATCCTCGGCGATTGAAAGGAAGCGCTCAAGGGCGAACTGGCCGAAACTGAGTTCCGTCGTCTTGGTGTAAATCATTGTGAAAGGAGCGGCCGCGGACTCGGCAATCTTCCTGATGCCGGTTGTGCTTTTGAATATGGCCGCGTCAAGGAACTCAACCTTGGCGACCTCGGACTCGGCGCGGAGGTTCGCGGCGGTCACAGCCACCTGCTCATCGCTCACGAACGGGACAAAACAATCGATTCTGTTCATAATATTTATAGAATATTAATTTTAGCATTTTCGCAGTCACAAAAATAGTAAAATATCGGTAAAAATTGATACTTTTGTCAAATAGTCGCCCGGGCGGCTCACATATTAATTAATATCAATGAATATGACCTTAAGAAGAACATTGATTCTGGCTGCGGCTGTCATGGCGACAGCCACGGCCATGACAGCGCAGGAAACGCCGAAATGGCTCAGGAAAAGCGCGATCTCCCCAGACGGAACGAAAGTGGCGTTCTGCTACAAAGGCGACATCTTCACGGTTGATGTCAACGGCGGAAGGGCACTCCAGATCACCACGAACCAAGCCTATGACTCGGATCCCCTCTGGACTCCGGACGGGAAGAGGATCGTGTTCTCTTCCTACAGGGCTGGCTCCAAGGACATATTCATCACTTCCGCCGAGGGTGGTGTTCCGAGAAGACTGACAGATTACCCGGGTAACGAGACTCCTCTCTGCGTGCTTGACGGCGGCAGGGTTCTGTTCCAGGCAAACATCCAGCAGGACGCCGTCTATGGCGGATTCCCGGGCAGCCCGCAGGTCTGGCAGGTTGACGAGAAAGCCGGCAGGCCTCAACTTGTAACCTCAATGCCTCTCATGGCTATGAGTGTGAACAACTCAGGAGAGGTCATCTACGAAGACTACAAAGGCTACGAGGATCCGCTCCGCAAGCACCACCAGTCATCCGTGACAAGGGACATCTGGCTCTATAAGCCGGCCTCGGCTCAGGGTGAGAGGTTCAGGGTCACCGGCGACGGGACATTCACGAAACTGACATCATTCATCGGAGAGGACAGGAATCCGGTCTTCGCCGCTGACGGAAAGACATATTATTATATATCGGAGGCTGACGGGACTTTGAACGTCTATAAAGCCTCAACCGGGAATCCTGGAGAGCCTAAGCAGCTGACACATTTCAAGGACAACCCGGTAAGATTCCTTTCCGTGGCCGGCAACGGCACGCTCTGCTTCTCCTGGAACGGAGACCTCTACACAACGACGGACGGCGGCGAGCCCAAGAAGCTCGACATCACCGTGGCGAAGGACGAGACCGAGAATGATGTTGAATATCTCACCTTCTCGACCGGAGCGTCCTCTATGGCGGTGTCCCCTGACGGAAAAGAGATCGCTGTCGTGATCAGAGGCGATGTCTTCGTCACGTCCGCCGACTACAAGACCACGAAGAGAATCACCAACACACCGGAGCAGGAGCGCAACGTCAGCTTCTCAAAGGACGGACGCGAGCTTTACTATTCATCGGAAAGGAACGGTCATTGGGGAATATACAAGACTTCGCTGACCGACAAGAAGGAAAAGAGGTTCACCTATGCCACCAAGTTCAAGGAAGAGCTTGTGACATCGGAAAGCGAGACATGCTTCCAGCCCGTTGTCTCTCCGGACGGGAAATGGGTGGCGTTCCTGCGCGACAGGACCGAACTGGTCATCAAATCGACCAAGGACGGAAAGGAAAAGTCTTTGCTTAAAGGCGTGAATTACTCCTACGCTGACGGCGACCAGGGCTTCGAGTGGAGCCCGGACAGCAAATATCTCCTTAGCAACTACCAGATCAACGGCGGATGGAACAATTCCGACATCGCGTTGATCGACATAGAGAGCGGCGAGATCACGAACCTGACCCAAAGCGGCTATTCCGACGGGAACTTCAAATGGACGCTCAAAGGCAAGGCGATGGCCTGGGAATCAGACAAGGACGGTTACCGCAGCCACGGAAGCTGGGGAGCCGAGAGCGACATCTACATTATGTTCTTCGACGGAAAGGAGATGACCAAGTTCTACCAGGACAAGGAGGACGCTGAGATCGCCAAGGCACTTGAGGACGGAGACAAGTCCGAGAAGAAGATCGAGAAAGAGGAGAAGAAGGAAAAGAAAGATTCTGTCAAGCAGGCGGAGAAGCCTGAGAAACTCGTTCTTGACTTGGAGAACAGGGAGTTCCGCACAGCCCGCCTGACACGCTTCTCCGGAAGGCTCGGAGACTTCTATCTCACCCAGGACGGCACCAAGTTGTTCTACACCACAAGGTTGGAGAAGAGCTATGACCTCTGCCAGATGGACATCAAGAAAGGTGACGTGAAAGTGATCAAGAAGGGAGTGTACGGTTCATTGGTACCGTCAGCCGACGACAAGGATCTCTATGTTTTCACAGGAAGCTCTATCACGAAGATCACGATCGCCAGCGGAGCGACGAGCACAATCTCGTTCTCGGGAGACTATGAGTTCAAGCCTAAGGCCGAGAGGGACTACATCTTCGGCCACGTCTGGAAGCAGGTGAACGAGAAGTTCTACGATCCACAGATCCACGGAATCGACTGGGCTGGTTACAAGAAGAACTACGAGCGGTTTATGCCATACATCGCCAACAACTTTGACTTCCAGGATCTTCTCTCCGAGATGCTTGGAGAGCTGAACGGCTCCCACACCGGAGCACGCTACAGTCAACGCTCAAAGTTCACAATGGGTTGGCTGGGAGCCATTTATGACTATGATTACGAAGGCGATGGACTGAAGATAGCCGAGGTGCTTCCGGGCGGTGCGTTGAATCTCGCTGATTCAGAAATCAAGGCCGGAGACATCATCGAATCCATTGACGGACAGCCGATAAAGGCTGGCGAGAGCTGGTTCGGTCTTCTCAGGAACAAGGCCGGCAAGAAGGTTGCCATCGTTGTGAAGAAAGGAAAGAAGGATGTCGAGCTGTTCATCGAGCCGGGATATTCAGAATCATCCCTTATGTACCGCAGGTGGGTGAAGCAGAGAGAGGAAATGACGGACAAGATGTCAGGCGGTAAAGTGGGCTACACGCACGTCCAGGGAATGGACTCGCCAAGCTTCAGGACGGTATATTCAAAACTGCTCGGCAAGTACAGGGCGGCTGACGCGGCTGTGGTTGACACAAGGCACAACGGCGGCGGATGGCTGCACGACGACCTCGCGACCTTCCTCAGCGGCAAGGAATATATAAGGTTTACGCCAAGGGGACAGTACATCGGCAGCGAGCCGTACAACAAATGGAGAAAACCATCCTGCGTGCTTATGTGCGAGGACAACTACTCTGACGCCTGCGGATTCCCGTACACGTACAGGACTCTTGGAGTAGGCAAACTGATCGGAATGCCGGTTCCGGGCACTATGACCGCCGTTTGGTGGGAGACCCAGATTAATGGTATGGTATTTGGAATCCCTCAGGTCGGTTCATTCGGCATCAAGGAAGGCAAATATCTTGAGAACCAACAGATTGAGCCAGACATCAAGGTTGACAATGACCCGGCATCCGTCCTCAGGGGCGAAGACAAGCAACTTGAGGCTGCGGTCAAGGAAATGATGAAAACTAAATAATAACTTTATACTATGGACAGGAAAGTCGTCATAATTCCGACTTACAACGAGAAAGAGAACATTGAAGCGATTGTCAGAAAAGTATTCTCGCTTGAAGGAGAGTACAATGTGTTGATTATTGATGACGGCTCTCCTGACGGGACCGCCGCGATTGTCAAGAAAGTCCAGACGGAATTCCCGGAGAGGTTGTTCCTGATCGAGCGCTCGGGCAAGTTAGGGCTTGGCACAGCGTATCTCACCGGCTTCAAATGGGCTTTGGAGAACGGCTACGACTACATCTTCGAGATGGACGCTGACTTCTCCCACAACCCGGAGGATCTGCCAAGACTCTACAAGGCCTGCGCGGAATGCGGAGGCGTCGCCATCGGCTCCCGCTACTGCGACGGAATCAGTGTGGTGAACTGGCCGATCGGCAGGATTCTGATGTCCTACTTCGCGTCAATCTACGTCAAGACAGTCCTTGGGATGAAGATCCACGACTGCACGGCCGGCTTCAAGTGCTACAGCCGCAAGGCTTTGGAGACAATCGACCTGGACGATGTGAGGATGAAGGGCTACGGATTCCAGATCGAGATGAAGTACACGGCCTGGAAACTGGGATTCGAGCTGGCGGAGGTCCCAATCATATTCGTGAACCGCAAACTTGGCACGTCCAAGATGAGCGGAGGAATCTTCGGAGAGGCGTTCTGGGGTGTCATCCGCCTGAAATTCAGAAAGTTTCATCGTAAAGGATAACCAATGGCAAGGATCTTACTTACCAATGCGACAATAGTGACAGGGGCTTCCTCGAAGAAGGGAGCCCTTGCCATTGATGGCGAGAGAATCGCGGGAATATGGTACCGCGGCGGTTCCGACCTGGACGACTCTGCTGCCGTTCAGGCTTTCCCGGACTCGGAGATCATTGACTTGGACGGCAAGGTGCTGATGGCCGGCGGAATAGACGCCCACGTGCATTTCCGGGAACCTGGTCTGGAGCGCAAGGCCGACATCGGAAGCGAGTCAAAGGCGGCCCTGCTCGGCGGGGTCACATCCTTCATCGATATGCCGAACACGAAGCCTCCGACAACCGACTTGGAGACTCTTCAAGACAAGCTGAACCGGGCCAGCGAACGCTCGTGGGCAAACTACGGATTCCACATCGGGGCCACAAACGACAACGCGGCGATGATCCGGGAATATCTTGCCGAAGGCCACGGCGCAGAGTTCGGTGGCATCAAAGTCTTTATGGGCTCTTCCACCGGGAATATGCTCGTGGACGATAATGAGGCTCTTTCCGATTTGTTCAGGATTCAAGGGAAGCCGATTCTGATCCACAGTGAGGACGAAGGAATCATAAAGGCAAATCTGGAGGCCGCCAAGGCGAAGTTCGGCGAGGATATTCCTTTCAGCGAGCATCCGAGGATCCGCAGCCGCAAGGCCTGCATCCGCTCCACCGCCAAAGCTCTTGCGATGGCCATTGAATATGGCACCAGACTTCACGTGCTGCATGTCTCGACAGCCGAGGAGGTGGAGATGATCCGCGCCGCGAAAATCCATAATCCGAATATAACCGCCGAGACCTCAGCGAATTACCTTTGGTTCTGCGATGAGGACTATGAGAAGTTGAAGGGGAAGGTGAAATGCAACCCGGCCATCAAGTCGGCCTCTGACCGTGAGGCTCTGAGGAAAGGTCTTGCGGAAGGCATAATCGACACCATAGGCTCCGACCACGCTCCTCACCTGCTTTCAGAGAAAGTAGACAACTATCTGAAATGTCCTTCCGGCATGCCTTCGGTCCAGCAGTCACTTTCGGCCCTGCTGACAGCCGCGGCTTTGTACAACGAAGGGAAAAACGCCGATGACGAGGCTCTGATCAGTCTTTCACGAATCGCCTCAGCCTTCTCGGAGAGACCGGCCGAAATCCTCGGAATAAAAGACAGAGGCCACCTGAAGGTCGGCAACTACGCCGACTTGGTTATCCTCGATCCCGAGCAGGAATATTCCGTCAAGAGTCACGCTGATTTGGTTCGCAATGTTCCTGAGCAGGAATATTCAGTAAAAAATGTCGCCTACAAGTGCGGTTGGTCACCGTATGAAGGTACAACACTTCGTGGTGTCATCGATCGTGTGTTCCTCAACGGCAAACAAGTCATCGCCGACAGCCGTCTCCTCCCCGACTCCCCTTCCGGTCAGGCACTGGCATTCACCGACCTATAATTCTAATTATTAATTGACGAGTATGAAAGAGAAACTTTCCACACAATACAATGATGCTGTCAAGCAGATAAAAACCGCTATTCTGCAGAGCCAAGCGAAAGCTTTGAAGGGAGTGAATCAGGAGCAACTGGCTTTGTACTACGGCATTGGACGATACATATCCCAAAACAGTCGTGAAGGTTTTTGGGGAAAGGATGCGATATCAACAATAAGCCGTCAACTCAGCATAGAAATGCCGGGGCTTAAGGGATTTTCTCCTCGTAACCTTCGTAATATGAGGCTTTTTTACGAGGAATGGAAGTGTTTCGACACTAATTTGGCAGATGCATCTGCCAAAAAAGAAGATGGTTCTGGTATGATACCTTTACTGTTGGAAGATATTCCTGTTGTAGCCTTTTTCAGCATTGGTTTGACGAATTCGTGGCCGCCAACCTCGTGGTGAATCGTCTGCGAAAACTCCTTCACGTCAGCACCATCTTTTCCGTACTTCCGTCCTTCCCGTTGCGCAAGGTGACCGTCCTCCCCGAAGCGAACGTGATTGAATATCCCGTCCCGTCACTCAGGTCCGCCACACTCACCACGCAGTCCCGCCCTTGCACCGCCGCGACCAACGCCTGCAGCGCCGAGATGTTCCCGTTCATAATCCGACACTGCTGCTCCAATGCCGTCACCCTGGATTCCAGCTCCTCGATGTCGCTTCGAACAGCGGAGTCATCGTATTTGCCGCTGGAGAAAAGCAGAAGCAGGGTGAATAAATTTATAAGATCTGCAATCTCACCTGTTTCGTTATATTCTGCATCACGAACAACATTTTCCTTGTATGGTATCTGTGGTGAGGCTACCATTTGACCTGCATTAAAACTGAAATTTGTTATCAATGATGTATGCTCCCAAGGAATCTGCATATTGTTTGTCCATTGTGCCACGGTACGCCTTACTTTCTTGAAAAGCGTCTCAACAGTCAACTGCTCGCGTCCTATATAACTGAGTAATGCTTCTGTATACACGCTGTGTTCCCCACCAACGTAATCCTTTGCTGCACAATTAGGTGATGTTGAAAAAGCTATTAAGGTTCCTGGAGGAGCATCAACGGGAGCAAAAGAATCATTACCACCCCTACTTTGCGAATGTTTTCTACATGCATCCAATATAGCGATATGAGTTTTCTTGTCATTTTTACGATATATATCCAATAGCTCTGACAATAACAAACTGTTTCGCCGCAAAGTATATTTGTCAGCTTCTCCAATTTGACATTCAATTGACGGAAGAAAATTTTCTCCATCTTCTTGGAACCCATGTCCTGCATAGAAAAATACCGACGCATCATATTGGGGAAGGTCTGATTCTAAACGACGAAGTAAATCTTCATATGGTAGTGTTTCACTGAGTGTGTCTGAGGCAAGTTCATTCAAGCCTGTAGACCTCAGATGACGATGCAAATATAATGACTTTATCTCATAGTTTCATTGTAAGACGATAATTTTGTGGTTTTATAGTGTAGCCAGACGAGAAAACCGGCTCTGCAAGGAGCAGCCCTCCAGCAACATGGCTGCGCCCACACTGGAAACAAGTGGATAGCCGAACCGCTTCACAAGAGGCGGTTCCTAAGCTTTTAGGAGGACCGTTCCGCTAAGAAAACCTTATACCGTCAATCAGGGAAAAGCTTTTTGTCAACGCTTATGTTCGGCAACGCCCTGTCGAAGGCTTTGTGATCCATAGCCACGCTGCCCATCAGTGCCAAAACCGATTCCTCGTTTGGCATGGCGGTTCTCATCCGAGTTACACGGCGGAAGTCGCGGTTTAGGCGCTCAATCCAGTTGGTAGTGTATACCATTCCATGAATTTCAGGAGCATAGTTGAGATACGTGAGATAGGCTTTGTAATCGGAGTTATCACGAAGACGCTTGATTGACAGATAGTCTTTGCCCCAACGCTCGCACATATCCTGCCACTTTGACCATGCCGTCTCCATAGTGTAGTCGCGTTGTCCTGTGCGGAATATATCGCGGAGGTCTGCTGCAAGAGCTGCTTTGTCTCCATGACGTACTTTTGCGAACATGTTGCGTTTCAAATGGGTAACACAACGTTGCAAAGGAGTGCCGGGGAATTTCTCACCGATGACGGTGTCAAGTCCCTTGATGCCGTCGGCAACCATAAGGCCAATTCGCTTAAGACCTCTGTCCTTTAGAGCCTCGAAGATTTCGCCCCAGCCGGTGGCGCTTTCTACTGGCATGTTGCCGATATAGATAACTTCGCGTGTGCCTTCTTCGGTCACGGCCAGTGCCACATAGAACGCCTCGCTTGCGACAGAACGCTTGCAGTGTATCTTGATATGAACACAGTCAACAAACACAACCGGATAGTACTCCTCAAGCCCTCTTTCAAGCCACTCGTTGACCTGGATGCGGACGCATTCAACCATGCGGCTGATGCTTGACTTCGAGTAGTGCTCGCCGTATATCTGGTCGAACACGTCACTTACCTGGTCCTGCGTAAGACCTTTGGTATAAAGGACACCAGCCAGACGGTCGCATTCTTCCTCCTGGTCGCGCAATATGGCCAAAATACGAGGATGGAAGTTGCCGTAACGGTCACGTGGAATGCGGAACTCAAGCCTCTTTCCTTGGCCGTAACTATGGCCAAGACGGTATCCGTTACCCTTATTGCCCGGATTCTCAGCCAGAAACTCACCGCGTTCAGCGAACATCAAGCTCTCGAGCATGATCTCCATTAGGTCATGAAAACCATTTTTCTTCTCAGCATGCTTGCGCATTTGCTCAGAAATTTGTTCCTTTGTAAGAAGCATTCTTTGTATGTTTTAAGTTTGGTCACCTAAAACTACAAACTTCTCGGGACTTGTCCAAAGGGACGGGTCCCGTTTTTTGAAACTTCGTTCAGACACACTCAAAGAAACAGTATCCTTCATATTTTTTGTTATCACAATCATACTCAGATACAACTGTGTATCCTAAACGGTAAAACACATCCGCCATTGACGTTGTTATTTTAACCGCATTATTAAGTTTATATGGTTCGTAATAGTTATTATTGCCTATGACTATTGCTACCCCAGTTCGGGATAAGAAATAGTTCATAAAAAGTTGGTAGTCTCACAAATATTTTGTACCCTTATGGCTGAATTACAACAAGTTACAAATTTATTTGATATGACTACCGATTGCAAAGTTACAGAGTTATTTTGTATTATAGACGAGTTTTGCAAACATTTCGATGCGGAAAATGCTGGAAATCTACTTGAAGACAATAGCGGAACCAAGCGTAGACATCGTCAAGCGTCGTTGTCAGACAGTGAAATAATGACGATCCTGTTGTATTTCCATTTCGGTACATTCCGCAATTTCAAGCACTACTATCTGTTCTTTATCAAGGTCACAATGAAATCGTATTTTCCGAAAGCCGTGTCGTACAACCGCTTTGTGGAGTTGGAAAGCCGAGTGTTCTTCCAGCTCATGTTCTTTCTTAATCTGGGTGCGTTCGGAATGTGTACCGGCATAACCTTTGTTGATTCTACGATGATTCCAGTGTGCCATAATCTCAGGCGATACGCCAATAAGGTATTCAAGGGACTCGCCACCGATGGGAAAGGAACGATGGGCTGGTGTCACGGCTTCAAACTGCATCTTGCATGCAATGACAGAGGCGAGATTATAGCCTTTGTACTTACAGGCGCAAATGTCAGCGACAAAGACCCGAAAGTATTCAATTCAAGGTTCTCGCCAAACGACTGTATGGCAAGCTGTTCGCAGACAAAGGTTACATATCTCAGAAGCTGTTTGACTTTCTCTTTGAGGATGGCATACAGTTGGTGACCGGATTGCGCGTGAACATGAAAAACAAGTTGATACCGTTCTATGACAGGATGATGTTGCGCAAGAGATACATCATCGAAACCATCAACGATATGCTGAAGAATACGGCACAGATTGTACATTCGCGCCACAGGTCTGTAAGCAACTTTATCATGAACCTTATTTCAGCATTGGGAGCATATTGCTTCTTCGACAACAAGCCAAAGGCTTTGCAGGGATACTGCATCGAAGACACCTAACAGCTGTCACTATTCTAAGGGCAAAACAACTTCTTTCTGCCTTCTGTTATTACCCACTTCTAATGGAATGGGAAGGAGGCGTATGCACGCTGCATTTATATTGGATAAGACACTCGGTTATCCCGAACTGAGGTATTGCTATAACTTTCATACCATCATTGGTTCAATTCCATTTCACAGATTTTTTACTCAATTATCATCCATACCCCATCATTATCCTTTCCTTCATGCTTCCGAACACCATTCTTCTGCAAAGCAGAAAGGTCACGTTCGATGGTGCGTTGACTCACCGACAAAGTCTCCGACATTTGTTTGCCGGTGATTGTCGGAGAATCTTTGATGAGATTCAGTATTTTCTGCTGATGCTCAGTGAGTTTCGTCTCCGACATGTCTCCGTCATAGTCTCCGACATTCGGGGTGTCAGAAGAGGCAAAAATGATGGTCTGGAATTGGGTCGGGGTTGATTTGAACTATGGCTTTAACTCGTCCTTATACCCATCCAATGCTTTGGTCTCATTGCAGATGCGTGTGAGTCCGCTACCTCGTTTCTCCATATAGTCAAGTTGAGCCATCACGTTTGCAAGTATGGGATTACGCCTTTCAGAAGACACATCTTTGGTGTCCAAATCCTGTGTCCTTTATTGTTTCATTACTGCATCATGCCACGCGCCCCTTCATAAGAGCAACTCTCAGCACCTACTTTCTGTGCTTCTTTCAGGGCTGTTTCCAAATCTGATTCTAAGAGATTGAATATTCCAAACACTAATTTGTCTTTGAACAAATAATTAATCAAAGCAGCTGCTGTCCAGTCACCTGCACCAGCGGTATCCACCACTTTTTCATTTGCAACAGGTTCCAAATGCTTCCAATCGCCATTCAAGCGATAGCTCAAACCCTTTGCCCCTTGCGTTTGGATAAACAGCTTATCCTTATAGTCTTTAAACTGGTTAATGTCTTTTATCCTCTGTTCCGAGAATTTGATTATATCAGACACCTCAACACATTTGTTGAACAGACAGACATTACCTCCTCTGCTGGAAGGCTCAAAGAATATCACCGACCCCTTTTCCTTGAATGTAGTGGCTAGCTTCAAGATGGCGGGTGAAACCCTGTCAAAGAAGAATACCTTTGGCACAAAGTCTATCCTCTCAATCACCCCATTTGCCTGTTTCAGCGTCAGCGACTTGAAGTCCAGATAGAACCGCCCGATATTGTTGCGCGATTCAAACTTATGTGTGGGAACACCATCCTTGTTAATGAAGTTACGCTGCACGATCACCGGTGTTTTACCGTCTTGGGTAGAGACAAAATCTATGTGTACATGGTGCTTTTTCATGTCATCCAATACACTCATCCCGTCTTTTGTGCCATCCAGACGGGCTATGGGATAAGCATCCCAACCCATGTAGGAGAGAATCATCATCACATTACCGCATGTGCCACCCACGTAATAGGATATGGGGACTCTTTGCCCGTCCCAAATCAACACATCCAGGCTAATAAGGCCTGCACCAACTATAATATTATTTGTTTCAAGTTCCATGTTTTAAGTATCAAGATTCAAACTTCAGGATTAAGCCTCTCCACCAACTCTGCTTTCACCTTTTCCCACGCCACCTGTGGGTCATACTCCACCTGTGGCCCAAGAATCATTTCCGTGTCAGTCAAGAATTCATCATCCTGTAGTTTCCCGTCCATATTCAACAAAAACTCTTTGTATGTTGGCAAGTGAGAGGCTGTGAAGCCCAGATACCGCTCATAGCTTTCCATCACTTTCCCCTTATCCAACTCAGGCTGCATTGAAAGTATCTTCCACAGGTCAAACAAATCACGTCCTTTTCTCCGCTGATAAACAGCTCTCAGTTTCGTCCCTGTCAGTTCTGCCAATTCATAGGTCAGCACTTCGCAAGCACCTTTGAACCACGAACTATTCACCACAAAAGGAACTCTTACCATTGGATATACCGAGAAATGCTCCTTGCAGTTAATCTCCACCTTCAAATGAATCTCCCCCGCATCCATATCCGTCGGTTGCACCTTGAACACCAGCGTATTGTTGTGCTTCTTCTGCTTCACCACCGGCTCACCCAGCCAAGCCAAAGCATCCCGCAGATGGTCAATCGTCTCTTTGATGGGTTCCGCCTGCACTTGCACAAGGTCGATGTCTTCCGAGTATCTGGGCTGCGGCTTCAGACACAGCTTACCTAATGCCGTGCCGCCTCTGAATGCCAGATGCTCCGCAAGAAATGCATCGCTATAGATAGACACTAACGCACGGCAGACTATCAAATCCTGTTCGATGAATTTATTCACCACCCACGGGGCCTGCTCGCTCCATTCCGTAATATATCGCTCTGGTATCATAACTCGTCAATCTCTATGGTTTCGTTCACAATAATTCTCCATTTGGCGTTTCTTTCGCACCCCTCGCTACTCTTTCCAGCCTTTAAAGGTACATACTGGAGTGCGAAACCGGAACACTTCAACAGACTGTACACCGACTCTGCCGCTTCTCCTTCCTCCAGCACCTCGTCCAGAATATAGCCCAGACGCTGCAGACTGGTTACAGGCACTTCCTTCACGAAGTCAGCCCCTAAGCGCTCGAAATCCAGTTTCTCAGCCAGTTCAGCCAGAACAGTGGCTGCCCGCGAAACGCTCCCTGTCTTTGCCTGATACGTCAGCAAATCCACTGCCGTCAGTTCAGGACACGACACGTTAATGTAGCCCGTCCGCGTCTGCCGTCTCTCCACGTATGTCTCAGGAATATGACTTTTGCAGAAAAAATGCGTAAGGTACTTCTCTCCCTTCTTGTCACGCATGGCGGGAGGCTCTATCATCACGCTGAACCGCAGCGGAACCTGATGCGAAGCTCCGTGATAACTTGCCGCACTCAACAGAGCCACATAGTATTTGCGTCCCAGATGGTGCATCATGTCATCCAAGTAAAACGACTGCGGCACAGCCCCGCGCAGCACATACTCATCTGGCACAATGACGTAGAAGCCGCGCAGGGGCGACATAATCCGTCCCTTGCTCACCTCCCTGGTCAGTGCCCGTGCAATGCTGCCGGCACTCATATCAGGGAACGCCTGCGCCACCTCATCGTGTGTGAAGGTGTAATTGCCTCTAAGCGGCCTATCGTATATCCAGCTTGCTATGCTCGCCATTATCTCGCATTTAATATTTCGTTTGCAAAGATAGACATTTTCTGTCCAACTGCGCAAATTAATTACGAAAAATTGGTTCTGTTACTGTATTTTTACTTTTATTGACCAGCTTTAATTTTCGTTGTATGCTTCTCCTGTAATCCAAAGCAGAAATGGTTCACTCCCCTCATTGATCCGCTTAAACACAGTAGTATCTTCAATTTCGTAGTTCGCTGAACTTACGTTGTAAATAGTGACACAATTGTTATATTCCAATCCCACAAGCAATGCGCCAAGTGATAATAATTTACTTGTCAGCAACGCAATACCAAAACACACATGGTCACTGATAGGCTTGAAGGTTGCCTGATGCCCCTGAATCATATTTGACACAATACGATACAGTTCAAACGGATTCTGCTCATCAGCGTAAGTGATATTCTGTGGCTCGGTAAACTGCTTCTCAGTAAAGAACTCATGGTATTTCAACATCAGATAGTCAGAGTGTCGTGGGTCTTTCGATGGGAAAGGCAACACGGGAAACATATCTGAAGGTTGGAAATGATTGTAGATGCTCCGTAAAATGTCAATATTCTGGTCTCCCATCAAGCTAATCAGGATATTTATCCTATCCAAATTAGACTCACGACTTGATAAAGAACGGAATCCCACCAGCGGCTCAATATTGTCTATTACTGGTGTTTTCTTTATCTGTTCATCTATCGTAACGTTTTCAGATACTGCAAAGAACAGATTCTTAGATTTATCCTTGTCAAGCTTGTTAAACAAAGCTTTGCCAATATTGAAATAGAATGCTCTGGGTAATGAACTAACATCCATTATCACGTCATTATAGGCGCTCAAGTCTTTGCCTATCACTTGGCGACTCATCTGAGCTATACGCTTGTCCCAAGGCAAACTACCATCTATTTGCAGTTCCTCATAACCAAAGCCATATTGGTCTTTCAATTCTGCCAGTTGTCGCGAATTGATTTCATACAACTTCTTGTTCTCCTTTGGATCTTTTTCATTAGGGAAGTCAAAAGCAATACAATCCAATTGCTGCTCAGGGTTATTTTCAAGGAACAATTTTAGGATATTATTCATTCTAGGATCAAAGCCCTTGCCCAATAAGAACAGCACCTTCACAGCAGACCTATCCTTATAATACTCCTTCCAGAACTCCACCAGCTTTTTATTCTGGCGATACATCACGTATGATTCCCAACGTTTTTTCATAGCCAAGAATTTAGTTTATGAAGTGTCAATGGACGCCATCCTCCACGCTCAAGTGGCAGATGTGCATATGCACAAAGCCAGCTATTCAGATAGAATATGGTCCATTTCTGGTCTTTTTTGCCTTGAGTTACGCCCTGTTTCATCAAGAAATTATAGGCAAGGCAATCTTTTAGAATTGTTGCCAATTCTTCATTATCGGGGTCTTGGAACCAAAAGCCATCCTTACCCCATTTGCTAGAATTCTCTTCCTTCACGGCAAAGCCGGTAACAGAGCGATAAGAATATGTGGGTGTGAATGTAACACTATAGCAGAAATCTATAAGTTTCATCAGGAACCCATAGATCTTATTGCCAAGTGGCAGGCGCTTGATATCCTCCAAACGAGCAAGTGCAAAGTCTCTTACAATCTTGTCTTGTTCCTCTGCCGTCAATACATAGTGAGAAGGGTCAGAGATCTTCTTGGCCACCAATAGTTCATACATCTTGGCAGACAAATCCAAGAATTGCTCCACATTCTGGCTGGCCAGATCCATAAGTGTTGAGAAACCGTAGTACTGGGGCAACTTCTTTATCTCTCCTGGCATTACCTCTTTTACTAAAGGCTTCAACGGAGTTAACATCCAGTCTAAATCCTGAACTGTATATCCAAACAGGTTCATCGCACCATTTGCACCTTGACGGGCAGCATGCATTAGCAAGGCTCGCATATTAAGCACACGTTCATACGGGTCTTGATTTTCTATAGCAGCCACACACTCAGTATAGTTGTCAAAATTGTGCAGTTCTGCCAATTGAGTCAGATACCTCTTGCTAGCGTCGTTATAAAGCGCCTTATAGTTAATTGTGGTATCACTTGCAAGCGCGCTTGCAAGGATGATACCGTCCGCAGAGAAAGCACTACGCAGCGTAGATATATTCTTCACCATTGGATTGAATATGCCCTTCTTAGTGTTTTCCAGGTGGATGGTCTGGTCATCCCTATCCTTGATATTCTTATCACTCAATATATCAGTTGTGGAGAGTGTTTCCAAACGTTCTGCAATCCAAAGCGTTACATGCATGCGCACCTCAACAGTCTCATCACGGATAATCTTTTTTTGATTCCTGGTGAGTTTATGACCGTCGTCAATCTGGAAGATGAAGTCTTCACAAAGATTCTCTCCATTATGGGTAAACCAAGATGCCTTCATTGCTTGCAGCGCAAACAATTTGCTACTGCCCTGAATACCCTCTTCTGGCATCACAAAACTATCAAGAAACTCGCATATCTTCCGTTCCTGTTCAGCAGCCCAATCCAGCAGTTCTTTTCCAGTGTACTCTGCCTTAAAGTCCCCAAGTTCTGGTATTATCTCCTCCGGTGTATAAGTAATTTCATTTAATTGAGTATATTTGATACCAGCAAGTACCATCAGGCTTTTCAGAGTGGCCAGCACAATCCTCGCATTGAGGAGTGACAGAAATATCCTTTTCTGCTCAATCTCATTAAACAGAACATCATCTTCCAAAAACTCATAGTCACGACCCAACTGTAGATAAACACCGCATTTTTTGATATGATCGCTATCTATCACTTCCAACTTTTTCAGCTTCTTATAGGCCGTATTGCGTTCTGTAATACGCTGAAGAATTGTCGGTGAGAAAAGACGCAAAAGCGTAGTCTTTCCTGCGCCAGGCGAACTGAGAATGGTAGTTATGTTGTTCCATAGTTTATCCTGTTCAAACTTTTCTTCAAGATGAGTCAAGGGCTCCGACGAGAAGAGTTCCAAGAACATCTCGTCAGTTTCTATTCGCTCAGAAGCGCGTATGGCAAATGGATTCTTATAGATATTCATACGGTCAATGGCGGCTTATACGGGGGAACAATCCATGAAATCTTTCTGCATCCTGCCAAATGATGGGCAGAGAGTTATTTGGCGTATTGTGAGCAAGTACAACAGGCAGGGCGCATTCATCAAATCCCAACCAAGGGCTGTCGTTTTTGCCAACCTTGTAGCTCTTGGATATAACACACTCTTCCACGAAGTGCTTATCCTTCTTTATTATCTTCACCAAGTCATTATCACTCTTGATGTCGTTCGATAGTTTGTCTTCCAGAAGTTGTACGATGTGGATGTTGAACTCCACTTTGTCTTGCCACCCTACTGATTTCAAGTAATCGTCAAGGTTGTCCTTTATACTGGTCTTTGCTCTTTCAGTAGCGATACAAAACAAGATGTCGATCTGTATCTTTTGCTCTGGGTTCAGAAGATAGCTCAGATGCTCTATTTTCTGTCCTTTTTCAACATAGCCTCGAGTACATAGTTCATCGATTATTTTCTTCAACTTGCCATGATATTTCCCATTGCTTTCATCATAGCGGATGAAACTCTTTCCACTGGCGGTAAAGTCGTCAATCAAGAAAATCCTACGGAAGTATGGTTTTTCTATGCTTTTCAGTTTGCCGTCTTTACGCAGTTCATCCAGCATATCCTTCAGTTTCTTCCCGTCAGGATAGTAGTTGGTCAAGACCTGCTCATTACTGAAGCCTGCGCTACGACGCAAGATGTCTGTATGAGCACCATCGCTGAGACCAACCACCAATGCGGAACGTTTCTCAATTTCAAAACGATTATGCACCACTTTGCTTGAACGTTTATATGATGGCATACCCGTTTCAGTAGTAGCCATATCCAGCAGAATAGGTCGTATTTTTGAGTCATATAACAAATCCACTAGATAGTTCATCTGTGTTGAGGATATGAAGACTAGTTTTTCTTTTATAAACTTATAAGCCTCATCGCGGTCTTCCTCTTCAATATCATTCAGCCATTGTACCAGACTGCTCATAAAGCGCATTCCCGGCATATAACGGTCGTATGCATCATACTTCATGCTACCCATGAATTCAAGGGCAGCACGTTCTGATGCCAATGTCTGGGCATCCCATTTCATGATGCTTGCAAGAAGTTGGTTTGCTAAATTACTGTTCATACGCTAAACTTACACGTTATCTTTCCTTCTTTTGCCTTCATGCGGCTTAGGTAATAAAGGGTTGCATCAAGTCCCTTAATGCCTGACGGGGCTATGTTCCAGCAACTCTCTGCATTCTTTGATACACGATCAACGCTCAATGAGTACTTACTGGTCAGCATTTCATAGTCATTGCCTTCCACGGTTCCATAATCACCTATGCACAATGTATGCTCCGGGGCTTCTATCACTCGTTGTTTGCTTACTTCATGGTAAACCACAATATCCATACTGTGACTGCTACGCCAAACACGGATGTCTTTCATCTGCTTGTCCCAGATGATTTCACGGCATGTCTCATAAACCAGTCGTGATTCCATCTGGGTCATTTCTCCCTCAATGGACAGTTGAAGGCTGCGCTCTGCAAATTTGTAGTCCACACAGCCCTCGGGGAGTCTAAGTTTCAGTTCCTCCTCCAATGCTTTCAGTTTGCTATCAAAGGGCAGTTCCCTCCACACTTTCAGTTTATCCTCTTCGCCTAAAACCAACAGGCAGGCACCATTATAGTAACCCACCTTGATTTGCGGCCAGTATTTCTGGTCTATGGATTCTTGGAACGACTCGCCAACCGACTTGCCACGACCTGTGGCTACCACTATCAGTGCTCCATTTTCTAACAATGGAATCAACGCATCTCTTATCTCATCGCACAACCTATTCGTAAAACGGCTTTTGCGGTCGGGGGCAGAGAGCGTACCATCGTAGTCGAAGGCTATGGTGGTAAACTTAACCTTGTTCAACTGGCGTACAAAACGCCGGCAAGCCACGCCATAATGCTCCTTCAAAGGGGTGTTGTCTCTACCAGCTACGCCCAGTTTGCGCAACACCGCCACATCGAGTGTCTTTTGTACGGGCAGGATACGGTTGGTCAACTTGAAATAGTCCAGGTTGTAGAGCATACGACCGTATCCTGGCACACCGGGTTTTCCGGGGTCAATGCCACGAGCCTCGCCCAAGTCGTTGACAAAACGGAATACTTTCAGCAGTATATCGATGGACGCTGCGGTGGTCTGCAACTCAGTTTCAATAAAGATAACCGGTACATTCTTGGGCAGGCAACCAATGGTTTTATAAGCCAGTTCGCGTTCAACGGGTGTTACTAATGCAATAATACAAGAGTTCTCGCTCCGCTTGTCAAACCAATGGTGACGGCCATGACCAAAGTTGCGGTAATCGCTGAGCAGGGCTGAACCCAAAGCGGCCTCTGTCAGTTTGGATTCAATATCCCATGCTACGGGTTCGCCTGCTGCCCCATAAAGAACAATGAAGTTCTGAATGTTGGCAAGGTTAAACTCATAGTTTTTTGAATAGGTTCCGTCAAAGGCTATCTTGTCGCCTACAAGTTCGCCATCGAAACTGCGGTTCAAGAGGGTGAAAGTGGCAAGCAGCGAATTGGTGGCTAGAAAGCCATCTTTCTCGCTGGGGATATCTTCACACCAGCGCAGCACCTTGGGGTATTGTTCTAGCAATTTCTCCGTAGGATTGTTCTTGCGGAGGGTCAGGCTCATCATGCCCGACTCGTTATACTTTACACCATACTTGAGGGCATTCAGTATATCCTTGTTCTTACCACTGGCACTAAGGAAAAGCAGTTTGCTGCTACGCAACAACTCACGCCCCGAATACATCATCTGTAAAGGAGTCATGGCCTGTGCCAACACGCCGTTGCGCTGCAGATTGAGCAGGACTGCATAGTGGCAAGCACTGAGCGAACCGCCAGAGCCAATGCACACCAAAGGTATCTGCTTGTTCTCTACAAACAGAAACCGTGCAAGACGCGTCACATCCTGCTGCTCAGCCCACTTTATGGTACCCGCAAGCTTTTCCAACTCTACTTTGAATGGCTTTCCCATAATTAAACTTTGAGTCCACTTAAAAAGTGGCATTAATTTGCTTGCAAAGGTACTACTTTTTCTCGAAATGGAAGCGTAAAATCATCGTTTCGCGCGTAATATAAGCAAATTTTATCTAAAACAAGGCTGTGGTATAACAAAAAGAAACGAATTGTGCTGAAAAATGACTACGTTTGCACCCACGAATCAAGAATTTGGCTAATATGACACCAAACAAGCAATTCAACACCTACAAGGAGGGACTAGATCTGGAGTTCCTGCGGGAGTACTGCATGGAGCACGGGGAACGGCGGACGTTCGAGCGGGGCGAGACGCTAGAGGAGGCGGGCAAACCGGCGCAGTGGGTGGCCTACGTGGAGCGGGAATGCTTCAAGTACATGGCGCATCGCTCGGCGCTTATGACGTTTGGCTTGTCCAAGAATGATGAGGAGGACAAGAACTACTTCACGGGCTTCGCATCCTTTCTCTATTCGTTACAACCTTTAAACTCATCTTCAGAATGCAAATAAGGGTGTTCAATATCTACCACATCATAAAATTTGGTAACTATATAGCAGTTGACTAACGTGGTATGCAAGCGGTCGCCAAGCGGTTACATACGCGCTGGCGTCACCCGCATTTTGTGAATATGGCGGCACGATGCGAAGGAAGGTAGTCAACTTGTATATATTCCCCAACTATTATTCCGGGTGAAAAAGGAGTGGTTAGACACCCGGAAAGATATCCCTGATTGGAGTCGGGTGAGGATAGCCTCTTTTTTCACCCGATGCATAAGCCCGGGATCTTCCGCCACACCTTGTCTTATATGACTACGATGGAGATTGGGTCCTTTACATACAGATTCTTATGCAGGAATACCAACGAATCACAATTACTTAAATATCAGCATCATAAGGAAAATGTTAGCCAACTCCTATATAATTTCCTAAAATTTTTCCGTGTAGAATGCCCCATGTCCAACTGGATGGAATGTTCTAGTCATAGTTAATGGCATAATACTATCCTTCAGTTTCAGCCCAGCCCCGGATGCCGATTAAGTTAGTATATACAAAGAAAGTGTGGAGCCGATTCGTTTATCTCTGAAGAGGCTCTGACAAAGCCCAAGTACAAATAAAACGGAAACAATCCCCACACCTGTATCGTTGAGTGTAGGGTACACGCAAGCGAATACAGATGAAATGGTGTTGTCGTTACCCTTGTACTATGGAAACTGTCAGATTTCTTCAGAAGGATAGTGCGAAAACACTTTCATCAAATATGTCTGTTTCGGGCCTAATGGTCTAAAACGATGCTAAGTTAGTGATATTTTCGGAAATGACAACACCGACCGGATTGTTTCCGGTTGGAAATTAGTAAAATACCACGGAAAGGCAATGCAACTTGTTCATTTAGACTCGGATGATAAGATCTTTATGTGCTATATAGAAGTTGACTAACTCTTATGGTGTTGATGTTTAAATAATTGTGGCCTCATGCCTGTCATGAATGCCAACCTGGATGTTTAACCACCCTTTTTTCACCCGAAATAACAGTCACTCGGAACTGAACCGACCATGCCACAAGCCAAGATCGATGAACGTGAATTGAATTAAGAGTGTTGCCTCTTCGTAGTGAATTTACAAAATGCTTTCAGTCCAAAGTTTGTTGGAAGCTCCAGGAAGGCACATTGACGTGAAAATCTTGCACCTTGGGCCTTGAGTCTTTCAGTCCTATCCAACCTCTGTGGGCATAGACACAATATGTGGCTGAAAGCATTTTGTAAAGTCTTGACCATGCGTAAGAAATTTTCCCTTCCCTTGCCCCGAACCAAATGTCTTGACCTTCTTGGTACACCAGAAGTGCATTTCCTGTACCAATGGTGCGTCCCGGTATATTTGGTACACAGAAAGGCCCCCCTCTGTACTTTCCTGATTTAGGTTGACTCGGGTTTATAGATTATTACTGGTATAAGTTGACTTATCGTACATTATCTATCACGGAATACAATTGGAGACTGGCCCAAAATAGAGAAAAAACTTTAAGCCAGCAAGAGTAAGTACGATTTATCATACTTTTTTAGCGGCCGCACTAAATTTCAGATTTCTTTGTGCAGCAGTACTGGGAGAGGACGATGCCGAGGACGGCGATGAGGACGCCGAGCCATTGGAAGAGGGAGAGGTGCTCGCGGCCGATGACTTCGGCGACGAGGGCGGTGGCTACGCACATCATGGCGAGGAAGACGCTGGACTTGCCCACGCCTAACTTCTTGATTGCCATGGCCCACAGAGAGAAGGCAAGGCTGGAGCAGAGGACAGCGAGACAGAGGATAGGTTCCAGGACTTCCCATGAGACGAGTCTCGCGTCGAAATTCTCGATGCCTCTCGTCAGGAAGAACGGCAGGAAGTACACGGTTCCGATCAGGAACTGGTACATCACGATGACCTGAGGCTTGTAGCCGTCGGCGAGAAGTTTTGTCAAGGAGGCGTGGCCGACCTCTGAGAAGACGGCTATCATCAGGAGCACGACTCCGAGGATGAAATTCTGCGGCACACCTTCATCTCCTCCTTGCTTGAGAAGGACCAGACAGATGCCGGCCAGGGTCACGGCGATTCCGAAGCCGTTCAGGATCGAGATACGCTCTTTGAAGAACAGGGCACCGGCTCCTACTGAGAAGATCGGTACTGAGGCGATGATCATCGCGCTGATGGTCGGCGAGCCGGTCTCTTTTATGCCGTAGGTCTCGCAGAAGAAGTAGATAAGTGGCTCAAAGAGAGCGAGCAGCAAAAATTTCCAGATATCTTTGCGGGCTATCAGGCGGAAGTTCTTTGTGAGGATGTTGAAGAGAAGAAGTATGATTCCGGCGACAAAAATCCTTAACGGGACGAAATATGAAATCGGGACTCCGAGAGCGATCAGTCGGTCGCTCCAGATGTAGGACATTCCCCAAAGCACAATGGCCAATACGGACAGCAGATAAACTACCGCCTTGTTGTCACATATACTTCTTGTCGCGCTCATAATATAATACGGAATATGAGTAATCTGTTAGTTATACTTACATTTCCACAAAGATAATCAAATTTCTCTTTTGAAAAGAAATAATATTCAAATATCCACTAACATTTCGACACCTGCCTACCGTTTTTATCCCTTTTCAGTGAAATGCCGTCACGAACCTTCCGCGCTTCGCGCTCCGTCCCTCCCAGCCTTGGCTGGGCCCCTCCCGCTTATAGCCGCGGGTGGCTAAGGTTCGTGGCGGCACATCACTGAACGGGATGGAGGTTCGACAATACTGCGACTGCAATTTATGCACTTGGCGCTTCGACAGGCTCAGCGACCATTGTTTATATATGTAGGTGCTTCGATGCTTTGACAAGCTCAGCGACCGAACGGTTTACTTTCCGGTCAAAAGACGGAGCGAGATGCGTTTGCGGTCGAGATCGACATCGAGGACGCTGACGTTGACTTTTTGGTGGAGTTTCACTTTCTGGCCACGCATCTGGGAGACGTGGATTAGGCCGTTCTCGTGGATGCCAATGTCAACAAAGGCTCCGAAAGCGGTCACGTTCGTGACGATTCCCGGCAGTTCCATACCTGGCTTGAGGTAATCAATCTCGTGGATATCCTCGGCGAAACTGAATTCCTGGGCGCTCTGGCGAGGGTCACGGCCGGGCTTGGCCAACTCCTTCAGAATATCATTGATCGTTGGAAGGCCGAACTCACCCTCCACGTAGGCCGACGGATCGATCTTCTTGATCAACTCCTCATTTCCGACCAGTTCCTTGGTGCTGACTCCGAGGTCAGAAGCCATCCTGTCAACGATGTGATAGCACTCTGGGTGCACGGCTGAGTTGTCGAGAGGATTCTCGGCGTTCTGGATGCGAAGGAAGCCGGCGCACTGCTCGAAAGCCTTCGGGCCGAGTTTCGGGACCTTACGGAGTTGGGTTCTGGAGGAGAAGCCCTTGATCGAAGAGCGGTACTCCACAATGTTCGATGCCAAAGCCGGACCGATGCCCGAGACATAACTCAAGAGGTAAGGACTGGCGGTGTTGAGATTCACTCCGACGCTGTTCACGCAGATGACCACAGTGTTGTCCAGTTTCTCCCGAAGCAGATTCTGATCCACATCGTGCTGGTACTGCCCCACACCCAATGACTTAGGGTCGATCTTGACGAGCTCCGAAAGCGGATCCATCAGACGTCGGCCGATCGACACCGCTCCCCTGACTGTCACATCCTCATCCGGAAACTCCTGCCTCGCGACCTCGGAGGCCGAATATATCGAAGCTCCGTCCTCGCTGACAGTGAACACCTTGACGTTCTCCGGAATCCCGACACGTTTGATGAAGTCCTCCGTCTCACGGGATGCCGTGCCGTTGCCGATGGCGATGACCTCGATGGCATATTCATCAATCATTGAGGAAACAGCCATTATCGACTTGATCTTCTCGCTCTGAGGCGGGTGAGGGAATATGATCTCGTGGTGCAGGAGGTTTCCCTGCTCGTCCAGACAGACTATCTTGCAGCCGTTGCGGAAACCAGGGTCAATCGCCATTGTCCTCTTCTGGCCTA
>OJAR01000149.1_pt1 | contig 25240 bp, 17 predicted proteins | sample 1589431 | NCBI WGS metagenome assembly OJAR01 (sample SAMN03283242) | human gut metagenome | biome: human-associated habitat; material: feces | host: Homo sapiens | place: Peru | collected 2012 | reverse complement strand
ATAGAAGTTGTAGCGACCGTTATTGATGCCGGAAAGTTTACCGATACCATCACAGCCGGGATACAGGCGAGGATAGTCATTGCTTTGATCTACAAGGATTTCGCCGGTCAGTCGCTGGTTATCCATGTCGATTACCTGCTGGTTGTAGGACATCTGATTGGAGTAGATGGCGTCCGTGCCGCGAGCGAAAGGCATTACGAATGCGGAGCAAGCCCACATGTCACGTTTGCCGACACCCTGGAAGAACATATCGATATCAAAGCCTCTCCAAGCGCCGCCGAGACGGAAGCCGTATTCGTAGCGAGGCTGGGTGTTACCGATAACCTTGAGGTCACCGTGATTACGTACTGTACCTACGGGAACGCTCTTGTGGTTCGCATTGGCCAAAGCCTCTGCATAACCTTCTTGTCCGGGGATATAGGTCTTGCCGTTGAGTTCGATCATATCGGGGTTACCGAAGTTGATCACGCCGTCACCATTGAGGTCTTTGAACTTGACATCACCGACACCATAGGTGAATGAGCCGGATTCGAGTGCGCTCTGGTCGTACTTGTTGGTGCCGTCAGCATTCATATCGTCTTTGGTGAAGTAGCGATCGGTTTCGAAACCGTAGATGTCACCATAATATGTGCCGGGGGTGTAGTTGGATTGTCCGGGAACCCAAGAGTAAAGTTTACCGGTATCATTACGCCATTTCTTAACTTTGGTCTTAGCGTCAGCCAAGGTGAAGCTGGCATATACCTGAGCTTCGCCGAAGGAGTGGTTCCAGCCCAGAGAAAGTTCCCAACCTTTGGTTTCAAGCGTACCGTTGTTCTGATAGGGCGAAGATGCACCAAGCACTGCGGGGAGGTCTACGCCGGGAGCAAGCATGTCGCGAGTTTCGCGGTTGTACCAGTCAAACGAAGCGGTAAGGCTGTTGTTGAGGAAGCCCAAGTCGACACCTATATCGGTGGTTACGACCTTCTCCCATGTAAGAGTGCGGGATACCAGAGTAGGCATGGCTGCATACTGGGTTGTGGCATTGGCGGCGCTCAGCCAAGAGCTGGAATAAGGACCGGAAATCACTGAAAGGAAGCGGTCGGAGCCAACGGCCTCATTACCGATAGAGCCATAAGATGCACGGATTTTACCGTTATTCCACCAAGTCTTCAGGGGCTGGAAGTAAGCTTCTTCGGAGAAGCGGTAGCCGGCCGAGAACGAGGGGAAGAATGCCCATTGGTCATCTTCGGGGAAGCGGCTCGAGCCGTCATAGCGACCATTGAATTCCAAGAGGTAGATGCCCTTGTAGTCAAAGTTGATACGGCCGAAGAAGCCGGCGGTAGCGCGGTGCGTAATGGCATTGCTAATCTCGTAGCCGGTTTTGTCCTTGCCACCGGTGGTCAGACCCAGCCAAGGCTGGTTGACATCGAGAAGCTCGTCACGCTTAGCATACAGATAGTTGTAATCTTCTTGCTCGGCGGTAGCACCTGCCATAACTTTCAGGTTGAAGTCGTTTGCAAAAGTATTGGTGTATGTACCATAAACATTCATCGACCACATGTCGTCCTTGGTGTTGGTCTGACGAGCGTCTGCCCAGCTCTCGGGAACGATGTAGCTCGGCTCCGTGATGTTGCCCCAGCTGTTGAAGCCGTAAACGGGCATGTAGGGAGTCGTGTTCAGGAGATCAACTACACTATAAGTGAAGTCGCCATGCAGAGTAAAGCCTTTGAAGATATCTGCATCGATATAACCTGTGATACGGGTTTGCGTAGCAGTATCCTTGATTTTGCCGGCCTGCTTGCGATAAGCGATATCATTGCGGAAGTCGATGATTTCGCCATCGTCACCATACCGGTATCCGTAAGGTCCGAAGTACGAACCCCAACGCCACATGTACTGGTAGTCACCACGTACGTTGTATGTGCCTTTGTAGTCCTTTTCGGAGAAGCTGAAACGAGCACCGGCACGCAACCATGAGAAGATTTCGGTCGAAATGTTGGCTGTTGCGTTGTAGCGGTACATCTTGGCGGGGTTGAATTCCATCAAGTCAGACTTGTTGCTGTAACCGAAAGCAAGACGGTAGTTTGTCTTGCCGGAAGTACCTTCAAGGCTGACGTTGTGATAGTTGCTGGGGGCAGCATTGTTGAACATAATGCCGGCAACGTCCCAGTCTGCATAGTAAATACCGGTTCCGTCAGGCATGATTTTGTAGTCACCGATGCTGCTGTCGGAAGTCCAGGGAACCATTTCGCGATAACCGGCGCGTTTGCCACCATGTTCTTTCTCCCATTGCTGAGCCAGAGGCATCATCACAAAAGGATCCATACCGAACAAGCCGAGCTCGCCGTTGGATGCGAGGTTGGCTTCGGTCAGGGCATAAATCTGCTTGTACACCGAAGGATATTCGGGAAGCGTTGTGGCCTGGCTCCATGCGAAGTTGTTGGAGTACTTAACGGAAACGCGGTCCTTGGTAGCGGAAGTCTTGGTGGTGATGAGGATCACACCGAAGGCAGCGCGTGTACCATAGATAGAGGACGATGCAGCATCCTTAAGCACGGAAATCTCGGCAATGTCGTCAGGGTTGAGGAATGTGATGTCGTCAACCACAACACCGTCTACAACGAGCAGAGGCGAAGATGCACCGCCGTTGGAGAATGTACCGGTACCACGAATTTTCATCGTAGGTGTGGAGTTGATACCACCATCATTGTTCGTAATGGTCAAGCCGGGGACTGCTCCTTGGAGTGCCTTGGAAACGTCCGTGGTCGAACGGCTGTCCATAACCTTGGCTACGTCAACGGTAGCAACAGCACCGGTAAGGTTGGCTTTTTTCTGGGTGCCGTAACCTACGACAACGAGCTGGTCGAGAAGCTCGGTGGTGGGTTCGAGATAAACGCTCATGTCTTGCTTCGCTGCCATGGTCACGGTCTTGTAACCAACCGTGCTGATGGTCAGCGTTGTACCGGGTTTCACCTTGATAGTGAAGTGACCGAAGGCATCGGTGACAACGCCTTGCGTCTGACCCTTAGGCGTAACACTTGCACCAATGACCGGGTCATTGTTCTCATCGAGGACTGTACCTGTTATGGTGACAGCCGCCTGACTTTGTGATTGAGGCTCGGGATTTGCCAGCGCGAAAACTTGTCCGCTGAAAGGCAAGCCACAAGTCAACAACAGAGTCACAAAAAGATGTTTTCTCATAAGGTTGTAGTGTTGATTGTTACTTTGATGTCCGCCGCCAAGCCTTTTTAGGGGCTCGTCAACTGACATCGGGGTTAGGGTAAATAGATTATTTTGGTGTTTGTTTTTTTAGTGTATGTAATTGTTTCGCTGTCTGTTTTTTGGGGGTAATCAATACTTTTTAGATGTTGGATTTACTATTTTAACGATTATTTCATCCGCTAAGTTAGTCAGTTTTTTTAGATTATCAGAAAATATTTGCATAATTTAACACGAAAAAATTTCCTTCGTCTTCATACGCTGACGCACTGACAAATTTAGTATATTTTAGCCATACGCGCAAAAAAATAATGATTACCTTTGTATGATATCTGTCGGCGGCTACGACCTACGCCGGATACACATTATATAATATATACGGGCGCGACACGCCCCAAAGCATATAAGCAAAGATATGAAACTGTTCATCAAATATTTGCGCCCGATATACGCGCTGTTTGCGATATTGCCGTTGCTGATGTCTTCGGCCCCGGCGGCCAAGGCTCAGTGCATACGCGGGCAGAAGTCTTTCGGCGTAGACGCGGGTTATGTTTCGCGCAACAAGTCTGCAGTGGCGGGCATACAATTCCAATACGGGTTCAGCAGTCACTTCCGCGTGGCGCCGGGGGCACGCTGCATCTTCCGCAACAACGACCGCGATGCCATACAGCTGGATCTGGACACGCATTACCCGTTCAATTTCACGGGCGACCGTGCGGCATTGTACCCCATCATCGGCCTCAATTACTCGTGGTGGAACAGCCACAACCGAACGGAGGACGCACCCGACGAGGACGTGTCCACACGCAAACGCAATTTCGGGCTTAATGCCGGCGCCGGCTTCGAGTTCACGGCCTCACCGACACTGAAGATTCACATCGAGGCCCGCTACTCGATGGTCAAGAGCAATTCGTCGGCCCAAGTGACCGCCGGCATTGCATACATATTTTAATATTTTAATACGGCTTCGTTTGGAGCATGAATAACATTGTTTTAGGAATCGAATCATCATGCGACGACACCAGTGCCGCCGTCATCGGCGATGGCCTGCTGCTGAGCAACGTCATCGCTTCGCAAAGCGTCCATGAAGAATATGGAGGTGTAGTGCCCGAACTGGCATCGCGTGCTCACCAGCAAAATATCGTCCCCGTAGTGGATACGGCCATCAAGCGTGCCGGCATTTCCAAGACAGACATCTCGGCCATAGCCTTCACTCGCGGGCCGGGATTGCTCGGGTCGCTGCTGGTAGGCACATCCTTTGCCAAGGGGCTGTCACTGGGTCTGAGGCGTCCGATAGTAGACGTCAACCACCTGCACGCACACGTACTGTCTCACTTCATACGGCGCAAGCCCGAGGACCAAGTGCCCGAGTATCCGTTTCTGTGTCTGCTCATTTCGGGCGGCAACTCGCAGCTGATACTTGTCAAGAACTACAACGACATGGAAATCCTGGGCAAAACCATAGATGACGCCGCCGGCGAGGCCTTTGACAAATGCGCCAAAGTCATGGGGTTGCCCTACCCCGGCGGTCCGCACATAGACGCTCTGGCTGCGCAGGGCGATGCCGGGCATTTCCATTTTTCAAAGCCGCACATCGCCGGGCTCGATTACAGCTTCAGCGGCCTGAAAACCTCGTTCCTGTACACCCTGCGCGACGGCGTGCATGCCGACCCGGATTTCATCGAGAAAAACCGCGCCGATCTGGCGGCATCGTTGCAGGCAACCATCATAGACATCCTTTTAGACAAACTGGACAAGGCCGTGCGCCAAACTCGCGTGCGCACCGTGGCCATAGGCGGAGGTGTATCAGCCAATTCGGGCGTACGCGCCGCCGTGGCCGAGTACTGCGCGCACCATGGCCTGAAGGCTTTCATTCCCGAACGCGCTTTCACCACCGACAACGCGGCCATGGTGGCCATAGCCGGATATTTCAAGTTCCTGGACCGGGAGTTCTGCGATTACGACAAGGTGCCCTTTGCCCGTGTATCAGTCTGAAATAATGCGGAATAGCTTTTGCCCGAATTTCGGAGTTTTAGCGGCCCTAAGGACCCTAAGGACTTTAAGGACTTTAAGGACCCTAAGGACTTTAAGGACCCTAAGGACCCTAAGAACCCTAAGGACCTTAGATTTATTTCAAAAGAATTTTCAATGAAAGCATACGTCATTGTCATAGGCGACGAGATCCTGCTGGGACGCGTCACCGATACCAATTCGGGCGACATCGCCCGCAGTCTCAACCCCCTGGGCATACCGGTCGTAGAGGTGGAGGTCGTAGGCGACGTCGCCGCAGACATCGCTGCGGCAGTACACCGCGCCATGGCTGCCGCCGACATCGTAATCACCACCGGAGGCCTCGGACCTACCAAGGACGATATCACCAAGGCCGCGCTGATGGAAATCTTTGGCGGAAGCCTGCGGCACGACCCGGAAGTCGCAGCAAACATTCATCGCATATTTGCCGCAAAAGGCCGCAAGCTCAATACTTTGACCGAAAATCAGGCTCTCGTACCCGACACTTGTACCGTCATACAGAACATCTACGGAACAGCGCCCATAATGATGTGGGAGCGAGACGGCCACGTCCTGGTGGCAATGCCGGGCGTACCCACCGAGACACGCGGGATGCTCAGACATGCGGTAGTACCTATGCTCAGCGAACGCTTCCACGGCGACAAAACACTGACGCACAACACTCTCGTTGTCACCGGAATTACGGAGAGTGCCCTTGCCGAGCGGCTTGACACTTGGGAGAAGGCCCTTCCTGCGGGCTTCCACCTGGCCTACCTGCCCGATGTACCTGTAATACGCCTGCGCCTGGACGGCGTCGGCAGCGATGCCGAGGCTACACATGCGACAGCGGCGGCCCTCACCGCCAATCTGTGCGAACGTCTGGGCTCGCTCGTCGTCGGCGAGGGCGCCATGTCCACTGCCGAGATGCTCATCGACAAGGTGCGCAGCCGCGGATACACCCTCGGGACGGCCGAGAGCTGCACCGGAGGGCGCATAGCATCGGCCATAACCGCCGTGGCCGGATGTTCGGACATCTTCGCAGGCGGCATAGTTGCTTATTCCAATGAGGTAAAACACAATATCTTGGGCGTATCTCGTCCGGTACTCGACAGCGAAGGCGCCGTCAGCCGGCCTGTGGTCGAAGCCATGGCCGAAGGCGCGGCGCGATGCCTCGAATGCGGATGCGCGGTAGCCACTTCGGGCATAGCCGGGCCTGGGGGCGCCACGCCCGACAAGCCCGTAGGCACCGTATGGATTGCGGCACGAACCCCGTCGGCACACGCCGCATCCCTATACCATTTCTCCGGCGACCGCGCCACCGTGGCCGCAAGTGCCGCCAATGCCGCGATGCTGATGTTGCTACAGCTGCTCAACGCCGAGAAGTAACAACACGTAATTCCAAGCAATTCAAGTCTTTTGCCTCACGCCGACATCATTTACCGCGCACGATATCGCTATACAGCGGCAAGTCGGCCAAAAACCGGTATGTCCCGCTGCTCGCATCGACACTCACGCAGTAATGCCGTAAACCGTTGGACACAAACAGATAAGGCGTCTTTAGCACCAGGTTGTACCGCACAATTTGGTCAAATACATGCTGATTGACAGTCACCGACGGCGCCTTGTACTCCACGATGGCCACCGGCGCAAGACTTTCGTCGTAAATCACAGTATCACAGCGCCGTTGCGTTCCGTTGAAGTGCAATCCCACCTCATTGGCCATACGTAAGGCCGGGTAGCCGAGATGCGCGACAAGGTAATGTACAAAGTGCTGGCGTACCCATTCCTCAGGCGTCAGCATCACCCAGATGCGGCGAAGATCATCGTACACCTCGATGGCACCGTCCACTTTGCGGCGGCGCAAGGCTATGTCGTAAGTAGGCAGATTGAGCGGCACAAATTCGCGCAAATCAAATGTAGGGCGTGGCGACATCTCGAATGAAATATTTGTCCGAAAACGGAATAATGCGTAAATTTACAAAATAATTTCGAGACAGACATTATGGCTTCCGCATCTACAACTTTTGCCTCGCTGCGTGCCTCGCTCAAAAAAGGCGAGTATGCTCCCGTGTACCTGCTCCATGGCGAGGAAGGCTACTTTATAGACGTACTCACCAAAGACTTCGAGAATATACTCAGCGATGACCAAAAGGTGTTCAACCAGTACATTCTGTACGCGCCGCAGACCGACATGCCGGAAGTTGTAAACATCTGCCGCCGCTACCCTATGATGTCTGACCGCCTGGTGGTGATACTCAAGGAGGCACAGAGCGTGCGTGCCGACGTGCTCGACAAATTGGCCCGATACGTGTCCGAGCCGTCACCGTCAACCATCTTGGTGATATGCTCGCGCGGCGCCACAGCCAAGGGCAAGCAACTGATGGCAGCCGTCAAGTCTTCAGGTGCCGTTGTCTTCGAATCCAAGAAAATCCCTGATTATCAGATAGGCACGCATATAGCCAATTTCATCAAGGAACAAGGACTAAACGTCGATCCGAAGGCACTGGAAATGCTCAAGGAATATGTCGGCAATGACCTCAGCCGCCTGTACAACGAGATTTCGAAACTGACCACTATCCTGGGGCCGGGCGCAACGGTGACACCGCAAGCCATAGAGCGAAACATCGGATACTCAAAGGAATACAATGCCTACGAATTGGTGGATGCTCTGGCGCAAAAGGACGCCCTGCGCGTATTCCGCATCGCCGATTATTTCCGCAGCAACCCCAAATCCACGCCGCTGGTATTGGCCTCGGCCACCATATTCGGGTTTTTCTCCGACCTGCTGGTATCGTGGTACACCCCGGACAAAAGCGACCGGGCACAAATGCAGGCTCTGGGACTGAAAAGCCCATATCCATTAAAGCGCTTTGCAGTAGGACGACGCAATTACAATGCCTCGCAAGTCATCGAAGTGATACGCGCACTGCGACAGTTTGACGCTCAAAGCAAGGGCGCCGGGTCGCGCCAAAACGAACACGCCCTGTTCCACGACCTTATGTATCATATACTCAGCGCCAAGGGATACCTCGGCGTATAGCGTATAGCTCCTCGCCTCAACGAAGGCGACGAAATAAAGCGCCAATCGTAAGAGGCCGCCGAATATTTCAATTTACGGAACAATCAACGGAAGCGACGGAAGCGCACTGTCATAGGCTGTGAGCCGAGATTAAGAGTCAATATCGAGCCGCCTTCATCGACATTCGCATGTATCTGTCCGCCAAGTTCCACTCCGTCAGCACAATACCATTGCAAATCGTAATCGCGTATAAAGGGAGTGGGCGTCAGCCTGCCCTTGATGTCCATCGCATGCCATACACCGGAAGTGTCGTATCCGCCCAAATAAACTATGGCATAACCATCGCCGTCACGCAGTGTCGCAATACGCAGCGGAGCCAAAGACACCGTTCCCTCGACACCAATATCACTGTCCATAAATTCCCATAGGCCTTCGGTCATATCGGAACTTTCGGCCAAGTACGCATCCAATTGGTCGCGGCTCATCCGGTATTTGTGTGGCTCAAAGCGATATACAATCGGAGCGCGTGCCACCACAGGCCGTACCCGACTGTCGTATCGTGCAACTATTGCACTGCCCACCGCAAAATCAATGTCCGTATCACCGCCGTCAAGCGTTAGCTCCTCGCCGTTCACGGCATACAAATGTGTGCCGTACAGGTCCTTGGCTATGCGCAACGACACCGGGCCGGAAGCATCTTTGGCGTCTATATCCCATCGAGCCAGCACGCTGTCCGTTCCGGCGACATATTCGACCGAAGCCTTGTCGCCGTAGATATTGTCACGGCTGACATCTATGGCAAGACATCGCGCTTCGCCCGAAGCGGCATCGCGCCACTCAAGTCTCCACGGCACTCGACAGCGAACGTGCACATCCGCGGCCTCGACAGGCGCCATGACCTGCGGACACAATGTGTCTGTGACCACGGCAAGTACGGCAAACAGGGATATTGCAGACATTATTTACGACAGTTATGACACGTTGCAACAGTCAATAATCTCTTGCGACAACTAATAGTCTACAGCTACAATCAATGACCGATTATCACTATTAACGATTTGATTATGAAGGCAAAGGCTAACGTCCAAAGTCGTCAAAAAGCGTTGCTCTCGCCATGAACGGCATTAAGCACCGTACGCGCTATAATCTTCATATCCAGGAAGAAATGCCAATGCTCGATATACCAAACATCATACTCGACGCGCTTCTCCATCTTCCAAACCTCGTCCGTGAGTCCGCGATAGCCGTTGACCTGCGCCCATCCGGTAATGCCGGGCTTGACCACATGCCGCACCATGTATTTGTCTATCAATTGAGTATAACTCTCGGTCTGCTTGAGCATATGCGGACGCGGCCCTACAACGGACATGTCGCCGAGAAAGACATTAATAAACTGTGGCAACTCGTCCAGCGAAGTCTTGCGCAGAAAATCGCCTACTTTGGTTTTGCGCGGGTCGTCCTTGGTGGCCTGCGCTGTATCCGCCGCCGCATTTACGCGCATCGTACGGAATTTCAAGCAATTGAACGTGCGACCTCGGTATCCCGTACGTTTCTGCTTAAAGAATACCGGCCCGGGTGATGACAGCTTGATGGCTATGGCCACCGGAATCAATATGAGCGGGAAAAACACCAGGAACGCGGATGAAAACACGATATCAAACAGGCGTTTGATGCCTCGGTTAAGCGGATTGCTCAAAGGATTGCGCAGAAGGCTCAAGACATTCATGGCTCCGATGCTCCTGCTCTCGAAATGCCGGCGCACGTAGCGTGAAATCTGCGGCACATAGTAGAACGACACCACATTGTCGTCCGCGATTTTGAGTACACGCGACAGCGCCTGAGCTTTTTCGCCCGACCAAGCGAAGTATATCTCGTCGACATTATGCTCCTTGACATAAGCATCAAGCACGTCCAAAGAGCCGATGTACGGAGCCGGCAGCTCGCCTTCGGGCTTGTCGTCATCTATAAAGCCCATGATGCAAAAACCGTATCCGGCATCACTGTTCATTTCGTGGAACAGACGATGCGCCGTGGTATTGGTGCCGACTATGACCACTCGCACAAAATTACGTCCCTGGCTACGCATATGCTTGAGCATAAAGCGTGACAGTGTCCATCCCGCCGGCCATGCCACTATCATGACTCCGTAAAGAAGGCCATACGAAGCGACACCGAGGTTGTGGCCGAAGATTTCCTGCAAGGACAAAAAAGCAAGGCAATGCAGCCCTACGGCACGGAAGGCGCGTACGACCGTGTGGTCCAATAGGATAGTGCGGTAATTGTCGTGTTTCACAAATTGCACCGCCAGCGGCAGCAGACATGCAACGTTGCACAATACCCATCCGCGACAGATATCTTCACCATATTGGCTACCCATTGCTATTGTCAGCCAATACAGCAGATTGACCATCAGGATATCCGCCATATTGAACAACGCCGGAATCCATGCGCCATATTTTCTGTATTTCCTTTTTTCAGTTCTTTCAATAAGTGATTTACTTGGCATACTCAATAGGTTTTGTCAATACAACATCTAATCCGTTGTCAAATTTGCTTGGCGTATTTGGTTTCGTACATTGATTGTCCATGGTCGATTGTTGACGGCAACGGATAAGTTACGGCTCTTTAGAGTTATAATATATTTTTCCGGGCAGTACGGCAGGTGTACTGCCCGGAAGTTATGAGATCTGTTATGAAAGTTTTTCGTCTACCAAGCGCATGCGTTGTTCGATGTCGGCAATATCGGCCTCGAGGCGGCGCATCTTGGCCTCGATGTCGCGTACCAGCGAGTCGCCGCTCTTGCTCTTGGAGGACAGAAATCCAAGGTTATTGGCGTAGGTGCGCAATTCTTGGCGGCGTGCTTCCAAGGCACGAGCCATGCGCTCGCGTTCGCGCCCCAGACGGTCTTTATCGCCCGCAATCTCGGACAGGTTGCTGTTGAATCTCTCCATGCTTTCGGCGCTCCGGCGCAGGTCGAATTGACGGCGCACTTCGTCGATACGCTTGCGGAAAGCGTCATATACCGCATCCTTCTCCTTGAAAGGCACGTGGCCGATGCTCTTCCATTGCTCTTGCAGGTCGAAAATCAGCTTGCGCGCTTCGTCTTTGGGCGTCTCGGCCGTGATTTCGTCAAGACGCTTGATGAGGTCTCGTTTGGCTTGCAGGTTAGCCAATTCGGTCTGGCGTGTGCCGCGAGTGCCGGCTTTTTTGTTTGCAAAGAATGCATCACATGCTTTTTGGAAACGCGTCCAGACGGTGTCGCTCTGTTTTTTGGGCACCGAGCCTATGGTCTTCCATTCTTTCTGCATCTCGACAAGTCTATCGGTGGTCTTGCGCCAATCGGTGCTGGTACTCAGGGCCTCGGCCTCGTCAGCCAATGCCATCTTACGCGCCAGGTTGGCAGCCATTTCTTCTTTGACTTTACGGAAGAATGCGGCCTTGGCTTCGAAGAATTTGTCGCAAGTGGCGCGGAAGCGATTGAACAAGGCGTTGTTTGCCTTGCGTGAGGCATATCCCAGTTTCTTCCATTCTTCTTGTGCCGCAAGTATCTGCTTGGTCATATCTTCCCACGCCGGGAAGGTCTTCAAGGCCTCGAAATCGAGGGCTTCTATGCGTTCGCACAAGGCTGTCTTGCCGGCTTCGTTCTCGGCTTCGCGTGCCTTACGCTCTTCAAAAAATGCTTGGTAGCGCTTATTGACCACGGCACAGGCTTCCTTGAATTTGCCCCAAATTTCTTCGCGAAGGTCTTTGGCCACGGGGCCGATTTCGCGCCATTTGCTATGGAGGCTCTGCACTCGCTTAAAGGCCACGATGATGTCCGGCTCGTCGGCGAGAGCCTCGGCTTCTTTTATCAGCAATTCCTTGGATTCAAGGTTTTTCTTGAAGTCGTAGTCGCGCAACTCCTTGTTGATTTTCAGGTTGTCGCTATATCTTTCGCGGGCTTCCTGGTAACGCTTCCATACGGCCGTCTCGTCTGTCGGCGGCACATCGCCTATGGCGTTAAAAGCGTCCTGCAACTCGCGGTATGCAGGGAAATTACGCCCTACATTGTCCGTATCATCGGCCAGGACATTGATTTTTTCTATAATATCGTTTTTGCGTTCAAGGTTGGCCAGTCGTATTGCTTCTTGTTGAGCCAAGTACTCGTTTTTCTTGATGCGTATGGCTTCTATAAGGGCCGTGATACGGCTTTCGGTATCATCTTCCGGAGCGATGAAGGCCTCGGGGGCGTTGCCCTCGGCGACCCATGCAGCACGAAGTTCTTCCTCGTGCCGACTGCGCAACGTGGAGGCATGAAGGCGCAAACGCGACACCACATCGCGCGAAATCTCGGCGGCGGCTCCGTCGGCAAGTGCTTGCAGGGCATCAATGACGCCCTCGATGGTATCCGGCAGGGTGTGACGAGGGTGTTCCGGCTCGGCAGGAGCCAAGTCGGCCGGCTGCGGCTCGACAGCCTGAGTTTCGGCAGTCTGAGTTTCGGCAGTCTGAGTTTTGGCAGCCTGAGTTTTGGCAGCCTGAGTTTCGGTTGTCGTAGCTCCTTGTTCGGCATCGGCAGACGGCGCAGCTACGGTTGGCTCTTGGACCTCGGATGCTGTCGTTTCTTTAACGCCTTCGGAGGCTTGTAGGGGTTGGTCTTGGGCTTGAGAAGCCGCGCCAACAGGATCGTCACACTTTTCCATATATCACAGTTATAGGTTTTTGGGAAGCAGACTTGGCCTGCGTCCCGGATGATGTTGTGGTTAGTAAATCGTGTGTGCCGTGCTCGTGAGCATTGCACACCCCAAAATTAACTATTTTTTTTCTAATACAGACTATATTAAGCGAAAAAAAAGGCTTTTTGAATGTCGAATAACACACAGCATACGCCAAACATCAAGGCGCGCCTTTTTTTTGAGAAGTTCTTTGTCCCTCGGGGACTTTCAGTGTTTTTTAGCGGCTTTTGAGACTTTAAGGCCCTTAAGGACCTTCGGGTCTTTATGTCCCGGGGAAGCGGCCGGCACTGTTTCACGGTCGACCGAGGCTGTCATCGCGGCGACTGCCGCTTTTTTTACAGCTTAGACTTACGCCTGTCGCGCGAGCGCGGCCGAGCTTCAGCGAGGCAAATAAAACTTCTCTCTATATTCTCTCTTGAATATATTTATTTATTATATTCTTTATTTCTTATGTTGTTGTTAGTCGCTTGTTGGAAGTCTGTTGGATGCTTGTTGGACGTCTGTTGGACGTCTGTTGTTCGGAGTGTTGAACGGATGCTCCGGCGTATTGCTAACGTGCATTTTCATTGGGACTTATGAGTGTTATTTTTGAGTGTTGGTTATTTGTCGATTTTTGCCGCGATTTTTACCCGCGATTTACCCTTATCTTCGATTGTAAAATTACGACAAAAACACCCGTTTCCGACATCCGAAAGGGATTATAAAACGCGGATGACACCATCCGAAGATGACGTCATCCGCTGTATATGATATTTTGCTTATGGTCTAAAAGCTGCACGCAAAAGTATTGCGAGGCACTCTCCGGACCCGCGCAAAACGTATTATTTAAGCGTACCGGACTCGGCCTGCTGTATCATCTCCTGACCGGCAGTGATATAGATTTCGACACGGCGGTTCATGGCACGTCCCTCGGGAGTGTCGTTGGATGCTATATAGTTCTGCATAGGAAGGCCTTGCGCCGTAAGACGTCCGGCATCTACACCGCTATTGATGAGGTAGTTGCGCACAGTATTGGCACGCTGGCCCGAGAGTTTCTGATTTACCTCGAAGCTACCTGTATTGTCGGTAAATCCATAGATTTGGACATTGGTGCCGGGGTTGTTGTTGAGGTTGGTGGCAAATCCCGTGAGGTCGCTCTTGGCTTGGGCGTTGAGCGTGTATTTGCCCGTGGGGAAGAGGATGCCGCCGTCGAAAGTAACCTTGATGGCTTGCAGTCCGTTTTGGTCGGTGGTCTGCTCTACCTTGGCCTGATTGGCCAATTGTTCCTCAAGCTGCTTCTGCTGCTTATCCATCTTGTTGCCGATGAGTGCGCCTGCACCTGCGCCGACAGCTGCACCTATGGCACTACCGATGCCGGCGCCCTTGCCGCCGCCGATGAGCGCGCCGATGCCGGCGCCTACGGCTGCACCGCCGCCACCGCCTATCAGTGCGCCTTTGCCTGTATTGGTCATAGAGTTACACGCTGTTTCACCTACGAGCATTGCGCCTGCAACAGCCGCAATGCCTAAGTAACGTAATGCTTTCATAATTAATCTGTTCGTTATATTGATTAAACTTGTATATTCCGGATATAATCCCAAACGACGCAAAGCGCCGCAGCAATACCCAAATACAAAATTAGCGTTTTTTCTACAATACCCAACGCCTTTCTCAGGATTTATTACTGAAATTATTATGCACCGGGCATAATAAACCGCTTTTTTTATGTAAATTTGCACAATTATAATTATAACAGTCGGCAAACGCCGGCAACCGGAAGGCCGCCGAAATCGGCCACCACCCTATGACAATAGAAACACCCCAAAAACATCTAAAACATGACACTGAAGACTGACAATGCGCCCTCCGGACGAGCCTCGCACAGCCCGGCCTTATGGCTGGTACATATCGCCGCACTCATATTTGTTCTGATGTGGGGCGTGTCTTTCGTGTCCACCAGAGTTCTGATATTGCACCATATGGGCCCGGTAGAAATATACGTCTACCGCTTCGCCGTGGCCTACCTGATGATTCTGCTCATCAGCCACAAGCGCTTCCGCTCGTACTCGTGGCGCGACGAATGGCGCTTTATGCTATGCGGCCTCAGCGCCGGCTCGATATACTTCATCGCCGAGAACACAGCGCTGAAATACACCTTCACCACCAACGTCTCGCTGCTGACATCGCTGTCGCCGCTGATCACGATATTCCTACTGGCGTTCATCTACAAATCCGAGAAGCCCGGCCGGGGCATGGTACTGGGCAGCTTCGTGGCATTCATCGGCGCCGCCTGCGTCATATTCAATTCGTCATCCAACAACGAGGTCGGCTTCAATCCCCTGGGTGACTTACTCAGCATTGCCGCTGCATTCTCTTGGGCCGTATACAGCATCATCCTGCGAGGGCTCAGCGCCAATTACGATGTATGGTTCATCACGCGAAAGACCTTCTTCTACGGCGTAATCACCGCCCTGCCCTTCCTGGCCTTCGGACCGCAACTGAACAACCCTATAGAACTGCTGTCGGACACGATGGTGCTTACCAACCTACTGTTCCTCAGCGTAGGATGCTCGGCCATAGCCTACCTGCTATGGTCGCTGTGCGTACGACACCTCGGCGCTGTCACCGCCAACAATTACATGTACCTGCAAGCCGTGGTCACCATGATTGCGGCATATTTCATCGTCAACGAACCTATCACCGCCATCGGCATCATCGGATGCGCATTGGTCATCGGTGGCCTTTGGATAGGCGAAAAACTCAATCGCCGCCCCAACTGACCGCCACACTATATACACTGCGGCGCCATGAGCAGACATTCCCAAGCCTGCACATGGCGCCGCAGCGTTTTGCCTAAGCTCAATCACCGGAATTGAGCACAAAACGCGCTTCATCAGCCAGCATGGACGCTACATGTCGCGTGAGCGGACACTCGCGCCGCTCCTCGGCCAAAGCCACACGCAGCCCCATGGCGGCATCCTTGTACACAAGGTTAAAAGCCAGACGTACCGCCGCATAGCGCATCAAATCGGCATCCTCGCGCCCGGACAGCTCGTCCACCAGCATCGAAGCCCACGACAGATGTCGCAACAAGCGGTGGCACAAGATGTCCACATCCTCGGTGCTGCGACATTGGCCCAGCCACCGGCGCGCACGATCGACAGTCATGCCTTCACGAGGACATATCATAGGAGCCAAAAGACGGCTCTCGCGAGTGCTGTCATTGTCCCACAACATCTGCGCCAACGTCACCGTATGCGGCGTCACGGATGCCACCTCGTCCAACTGCGGCAGCGTCAGCCCAAACACTATACGGTACGGGCAACCGCCACGCCGCAGCGCCTCGGCCACTACACCGTTGCGCAACGCAAACATGCGCCGCTTTACATTCTGCATATCGCCAAAATCGGGGTCGTCCTTATCAAAAATCATAATTTATTGCATTGACAAATAAACGTAAATACTGCATTGACAAATAAGCGTAAATACAATGCGCAGTCGAATGTCGTGACACTACGACATACGCATCGACGCCATGCCGACACCTGCGCCTGTCGCCCTGTATGGTCTGTTTATCCGCCCGCAAATTTACCACAAAAAAAAATTTCAGTGAAATTTGGCCGAAAATTTTGCTGTTCCAAAAAAACATCGTACCTTTGCAACGCTTTTGAGGAACAACATCGCTCACGGCGATGCCTCCATGGCAAGATTCGCTAGCTCAGTTGGAAGAGCACAACACTTTTAATGTTGGGGTCCTGGGTTCGAGCCCCAGGCGGATCACCCGAGAGCCAAGACCTCCCAAGGTTTTGGCTCTCACTTTTTTATCCCATACATTCACTTGTGGTGAAACGTGCCTCTGTGGTGAAACGTGCCTCGAAAAAATATTATATCGTCTGCGATGCCGGGCGGCCGCTATGAGAGGCATTCCCAAAACGAACAGCCATCGTGACGGCGGCGAAGGATGACAGTCAGCACCAGCATACAAATGCACGCCGCAGGAGCAATAACGGCCGGAGCTATCCAAACACCCAGCCAGACATAACTACCTATGGCAAAAGCAGCTGCGCAAAACCACAGCAGCCAATACCCGTAACGTTTGAAAGCCATAAGACGATTAAGCGCAAACAGCGCGAAACCGGCATACAGAAGACTGGGCGCGTTGAGCATAACAATTTTCGAGCCTACGAAGCACAGCCCGAAAGCCGAGACGGCGTAAGACCCGAAAAATATCGTACCGGCGAGGTAAAACAAATTCACCGCAAAAGGCCTGCGTCTCCAGTTCGTATCACCCAAAATGATATACGCCGAAATGGCAAAACATGCCACGGCAGCCATAGTGGAGACAAACATCGACAACGATTTATTTATACGGAATTCGCCGCTACACAGCATCATCCCCAAGGCAAAAAGCACGGACAGCACGCCCGAAATCCACAGGCTCTTACGCTTATGTCCGCACCCGCGCGGAGGCAGCGAAACCCGGTCGTCGGAGTCAAGCTTCTTGGCGACGGCATCCAGCAAATCCCGCGTCGACTTAGGCGTCTTGCCGTATACACTGTCTATATAATGCAAACTGACAAGCATCAGCATATACGAGATATCGTATTCGGAATCGTCCAAACGCACCGGCAGTATGGACTTCTTATTCTTAATGGCCAAGGCAACTTCGCCCTTGGTCCATACAGACGCATTAGAATGCTTGGACGAAAAGAACACAAAGAGGCGCGAGGCGGAAATAGCCTTGGCTATTTCCTCGGGGAACTCGTCCCCCCCGGACAAGCCCTCGCTGTCATACCATACCCTGTACCCGGCGTCCTTGAGCGCCTGCACGTAAGCATGCACCGTCTCACTATCGAGACTGGAATAGCTGATGAATATGTCGTAAGTATCATCCATTGTTTTCGGCAGAAAGCATCGCGCCAAGCGCTTGGCAGCGTAACCCCGAGCATCAGACGCCTTCGAAGCATCAGACGCCTTCGGGGACACTCGGTGACTACAAATTTAATCATTTTTCGGCGACAACACCATCCCCTGACGACAATTTTATGTAAATTTGTAAATTCAAACGAAATCAAGCGTCGCGCCACCCATCCCGGGCGCTCGTCTCCCCCTAAAAGAAACTATAGACAACACCTAATCACATGGCTACAAGCATACAGCAAAAACAAGAGCTCTTCAAAGCCATCTGGGCTACAGCCGAAGACCTGCGCAATTCGGTCGACGGCTGGGACTTCAAGAGTTATGTCCTCGGAATTCTTTTTTATCGTTTTATATCGGAAAACATCACCAATTACGTCAACCGCTTGCAGGCCGATGCCGGGGTCACGGATTTTGACTATGCCGAGTTTGCGGACGCGGATGCCGAGGCTGCTCGTGCGCAGTTGGTTCACGAAAAGGGCTTTTTCATACTGCCCTCGCAACTGTTCGGCAATGTGCGCAAGCACGCCAAGGATGACCCGAACCTCAATATAACCCTCGACAATGCCTTCAAGGCCATAGAAGCCTCGGCCATAGGCACGGAGAGCGAGGACGACCTCAAAGGCCTTTTTGCGGACATCGATGTCAATTCCAATAAATTGGGCGGCACCGTGGACAAGCGCAACGAGCAACTGGCCAAGATTCTGAACAATATAGGCAATATAGACCTCAAAGGAGAGTACAGCGAAAATCAGATAGACATCTTCGGCGACGCCTACGAGTACCTGATGACGATGTACGCCTCCAACGCCGGCAAGAGTGGCGGCGAATTCTTCACCCCGCAGGAGGTGTCGGAGCTGCTGGCGCGCATAGTCACCCACGGCCGCGAATATGTCAATAAGGTCTACGACCCGGCATGCGGTTCGGGGTCTCTGCTGCTGAAATTCGCCAAGATTTTGGGCAAGAACAATGTCAAGAAAGGGTTCTTCGGCCAGGAAAAGAATATCACCACGTACAACCTGTGTCGCATCAATATGTTCCTGCACGACATCAATTACTCGGACTTCGATATACGCAACGGCGATACGCTGCTCGAGCCTTACCACTGGAATGACGAGCCTTTTGATGCCATCGTGTCCAATCCTCCGTACTCGACCAAATGGGTAGGCTCGGACAACCCCACACTGATCAACGACCCGCGTTTTGCTCCGGCGGGCGTACTTGCACCCAAGAGCAAGAGCGACTTGGCTTTCACTATGCACATGCTTGCATGGCTGTCCACGGCAGGTACGGCGGCTATTGTCGAGTTCCCGGGCGTACTGTACCGTGGCGGCGCCGAGCAGAAGATACGCAAGTATCTCATAGACAACAACTACGTGGATACGGTGATACAGCTGCCGGCCAATCTCTTTTTCGGCGTCTCCATAGCCACCTGCGTCATTGTGCTCAAAAAATCGAAGTTCGAGAACAAGACCTTGTTCATCGACGCCTCGCAACTCTTTGTACACGAGGGCAATAAGAATAAGCTGTCGCCCGAAAACATTGATGCCATTGTGACCGAATACGCCGAGCATAAGCAGGTGAAGCACTTCTCCGCTTTGGTCGATAATAAAGTCGTGGCCGAAAACGGCTACAACCTCTCGGTCAGCAGCTACGTCGAGGCCGAGGATACCCGGCCGCAGACCGATATCCGCGAACTCAACGAGCGCATACGCCGCATCGTGACTCACGAGAACGAGTTACGCGCCGACATTGACGCCATCATCGCCGAACTTGAAGCCGAAACGCTATGACCGCCGAGCAGACAAAAAAGTCCATACGCTTTTTCAACGACCGGGAAGTCCGTGCCGTATGGGACGACGAGCGCAATTGCTGGTGGTTCTCCGCGATAGATATCGTGCGAGCCATCAACGATGAGGACGATTATGTCAAGGCTTCCAACTACTGGCGGTGGCTGAAACGGAAGCTGTCGGGTGACGGGATCCAAGTCGTGAGTGCCACTCACGACTTCAAGTTTGAAGCGCCGGACGGCAAGATGAGAAAGGCGGATGTCCTTGACAGCGCAGGCGTTAATCTATTGGTGAAGTACTATCCCAACAACAGGGCTATGGCTTTTCTTGACTGGTTTACGTATAGCGACAATACGATTGACGGACAAAGCCGCAAGAAGGCATACCAATTATACGAGAGCGGTTTGATGAGCAGTATGGAGCCGGGGACGCTGAAATGCTTGCAGCAGATACACGCGTACATCTTCGGCGGGCTGTACGACTTTGCCGGGCAGGTCAGGACCAAGAACATCTCGAAAGGAGGATTTACTTTTGCCAATTGTATGCACTTTCCCGACACATTGCAAGTCATTGAACGCATGGCGGAAACGACCTTCGATGAGATTATGGACAAGTATGTCGAGATGAACGTTGCGCATCCCTTTATGGAGGGCAACGGTCGCAGCACGCGCATCTGGCTTGACCTGATGTTGAAGCGCTCGCTCAGGCGGTGCGTGGACTGGAGCCGCATCAACAAGAACGAATACCTTGCCGCTATGCGCGAAAGCGTTGCCGACAGCACCCACGTCAAGCGCTTGGTCGAATCCGCCCTGACGCCCCTGATCAACGACCGCGAAATGTTTATGAAAGGCATTGATTACTCATACTACTACGAACAACCAGATTGACCGATGAGCAAGTTACAAGAACTGATACAACGCCTATGCCCCGACGGCGTGGAATATAAGAAGCTGGGAGAAATTGTGTCTGTATTGAGAGGTAAGCGCTTGACAAAAAACGAACTTACTTTGAATGGTCAATATCCTGTTTTCCACGGAGGTATTGAACCATTGGGAACTTATAAGTCCGCCAATAGACCGGCGAATACAGTAATGATTATCAACGTGGGCGCTTCTGCAGGAAGTGTAGGATTTTGTGATAAGGAATTTTGGTCCTCAGATGGGTGCTTTTGCTTATCTAAGAGTGAGGAGATGAGCCCAAAGTTTTTATATTATTATTTGGCTGCTAATCAGCATAATTTTGTTTGTAAAGTTAGGCATGCAGGTATTCCGACATTGGATTGTGCGGTAGTGGCTAAATTCGTCATACCCGTTCCACCGCTGGAGGTGCAGGAGGAAATTGTGAGGATTCTCGACCGCTTCGATGTGTATGCAGCGGAGCTGCAAGCGGAGCTGCAAGCGCGCAAAGAGCAATATGAATATTATCGCAATCTTTTGCTCACCTTCAACCCCGCCGGCTGCGCCGGCGAGGCCGATGATGAGCAAGAAGGCTGCGTAACTACCCGGGGAGGGCATAGTTACCCAATTCAATGGAAAACCATGGGCGAAATTGGAACATTTTATGGAGGCTTGTCAGGTAAATCTAAGGAGGATTTTACTGACGGCAATGAGACATTTATATCATATATGAATGTTTATTCTAATATTGCTCTTCAGACAGATGTCTCTGATATGGTAAAGATTAAACCGGGAGAAAAGCAAAACACCATACAATATGGAGATGCTCTTTTCACTGGCTCGTCTGAAACCCCGGAGGAATGTGGTATGTTTTAACCACTCATACAGATAAAAAACTATACCTCAATAGCTTTTGTTTTGGCTATAGACTTAACGACTCGAGCCTTTTCCTTCCTGATTTCTTAAAACATTTACTGAGATCAAAACAAATAAGGAGACAAATCTCTCGAACCGCAAATGGAGTAACTCGCTTTAATGTTTCAAAAAAGCTGTTTGCTAAGATTATGCTCCCCATCCCCCCTCTGGAGTTGCAGGAGAAGATAGTGTCTGTGCTTGACCGCTTCGAGACACTGGTCAACGACCTCTCCGAGGGGCTGCCGGCCGAAATCGCCGCCGTCAAAGAGCAATACGAGTACTATCGCAACCGATTGCTGACTTTCAAAGAAAAGACCGCATGAACGAACTTATGCCCAATTCGGGCAACTACAAGAAGCTGCTGAGCTACCGAAAGGCAGATGTAATCTATCAGATGACGTGCTACTTCTGCACGCGCTTTCTGACGCGCGGCGACCGCACTGTCGACCAGATGGTGCAGGCCGCCCGTAGCGGCAAGCAAAATATCGTCGAGGGGTGCGCGGCCTCCGCGACGTCCGCCAAGACCGAGATCAAGCTGATGAATGTTGCCAAGGCCAGCCTCAAGGAACTTCTCGAGGACTACGAAGACTACCTCAAAGTCCACGGACATCCGCAATGGGCCGAGGGCAGTGCCGAGTACGAAGCCATGCGCCGCATAGGCCGCGAGCATAGCGATGCGGCATACTTCATGGGACTGGTACAAACCCGTCCGCCCGAAACCATCGCCAATATGGCGATAATATTGTTGAATCAGGCCGACTATCTGCTGCACAGGCAGTTGGAGCGGCTTGCTGCGGACTTTGCCGAGCACGGCGGCTTTTCGGAGCGCATGGCGTCCCTGCGCCGCAAAGAGCGCGGCCACTGAGAAGCCGGGGATAAGGACCCTAAAGTCCTTAAAGACCCTAAGGTCCCTAAGGTCCCTAAAGTCCCTAAAGACCCTAAAGTCCTTAAAGTCCCTACCCTCCACTAAAAAAATTTGACAAAACAACTATGAGCAACTACGACCTAATTTCCGAAAATCCCGAGTCGACGGTAGTCGCCGAGTTCGAAGGCGGCTATTACAGCGCCGCGCAGTACCAGAACGAGGCCGCTATGGAGGCCGATTTTATCAAGCGCCTGCAAGCCCAAGCCTACGAGTACCTGCCTATCACTTGCGAAAAAGACCTGATAGCCAATCTCCGAGTGCAAATCGAGCGCTTGAACGGCATCCGCTTCACCGACAGGGAATGGGAGGAATTCTTCCGCAAGTACCTCGGCAATCCCAATGACGGCATTGTCGAAAAGACCCGCACCATCCAGGAGGACCACAAGAAAGTGCTGCAACGCGAGGACGGCTCATTTGACAATATATACCTGATAGACAAAGAAAATATCCATAACAATCACCTGCAAGTCATCAATCAATATGTGCCCGAAGGCGGCAGCCACGAAAACCGCTATGACGTCACCATCTTGGTCAACGGCCTGCCGCTGGTACATATCGAACTAAAACGCCGTGGCGTGGAAGTCCGCGAAGCTTTCAATCAGATACGACGCTACAACCGCGAGTCATTCTGGGCCGGGTGCGGACTCTTCGAATTTATACAGATTTTCGTGATATCCAATGGCACCCTCACCAAATATTACAGCAACACCACGCGCGACAGCCACGTCCGGCAGCAGGGCAAAGGCAGCAAAAAACAGACGAGCAATTCGTTTGAATTCACATCTTATTGGGCACGCCTTGACAACGAGCCTATACGCGACCTTGTCGACTTTACGCAGACATTCCTGTCAAAACACACGCTACTCAACGTCCTGACTCGCTACTGCGTATTTACGTCCGAAAATATGCTTATGGTGATGCGTCCCTACCAGATAGCCGCCACCGAGGCAATTATTCAGCGCATACGCACCTCCACCAACCAAAAGACTTGGGGACGACGCGAAGGCGGCGGATACATTTGGCACACCACCGGCTCGGGCAAGACGCTCACGTCCTTCAAGACGGCGCGCCTGGCCTCGCGTATGGACGAAATTGACAAGGTGCTCTTTATAGTCGACCGCAAAGACCTTGACTATCAGACGATGAAAGAATATGACCGCTTCGAAAAAGGCGCGGCCAACTCCAACAGCTCCACGGCCGTACTTACTCGTCAGCTGAACGATGAAAACTGTCGCATTATCATCACCACCATACAGAAACTCAGCAACTTCATAGCCCGCAACGCCAAGCATAAAATCTACACGCAGCATGTCGTGATGATTTTTGACGAATGTCATCGCTCGCAATTCGGCGATATGCACCGTGCCATTGTCCGCAAATTCACCAAATACCACATGTTCGGCTTCACCGGCACTCCGATATTTCCGGATAATGCCGGCGCAATCCGCAATGTCGAATACACCACCACCGAGGGTACTTTCGGCGACAGACTGCACAGCTACACCATCGTCGATGCCATTCGTGACGGCAATGTGCTGCCCTTCCGTGTGGACTATGTCCGCACCCTGCGTCCCGAGGACGAAATCGAACACGAAGCAGTGCCCGCCATTGACCAAGACAAAATCCTGAAAGCGCCCGAGCGCATCTCGCTTATTACAAAGTATATCCTCGACCACTTCGACCAAAAGACCAAGCGCAACGCCCAATACTACGACTTCAGCAAGCTCAGCAACATCGGGGCGATGGCCAAGGCCAAAGCGACGGTCGAAGAAGTCAAGGTCAAAACCAAGTTGCAGGGCTTCAACTCGATGTTCGCCGTGGCATCAATACCCTTTGTCAAACTCTATTATACCGAGCTTATGCGGCAAATGGCCGAGCTGCCGCCAAACCGAAGATTGAAGATTGCGACAATATACAGCTATGCAGCCAATGAGGCCGAAGAAGACTTCGGCGGCGATGAAAACTCCGAGAACACCGACGGCCTCGACCAATCCAGCCGCGACTTCCTCGAAAAATGTATAGCCGATTACAACGAAATGTTCGGGACAAGCTACGACACCTCCGCCGAAAAATTCCAGAACTACTATAAAGACGTGTCCCTGCGCATGAAAAACCGCGAAATCGACTTGCTCATCGTGGTCAATATGTTCCTCACCGGATTCGACGCAACGACACTCAACACCCTATGGGTGGACAAGAACCTGCGCATGCACGGACTAATACAGGCATATTCGCGCACCAACCGTATACTCAACAGCATCAAGAGCTTCGGCAATATCGTATGCTTCCGCAACCTCGAACCGGCCACCAATGCCGCCCTCGAACTTTTCGGAGACAAAGAAGCCGGAGGACTGGTGCTCATCAAGACTTTCGACGAGTATTACAACGGATATGTGAAAAAGGACGGCACTGCCGTGAAAGGCTATAGGCCAATGGTGGAAGACGAACTTTTGACCGACTTCCCCCTTGGCAGCATCATCCTCGGCGAAAAAGCCGAAAAGGAATTCATACGCTTGTGGGGTGCCATCCTGCGCCTACGCAACATTTTGCAAAGCTTCGACCAATTCAAAGGCAAAGAAATCCTCACTAACGACCAATACAAAGACTATCAAGGTCTGTACCTTGACCTCTACGAAAAATACCGTCCCAAGCCATCGGATGCCGTAGACGTCAACGATGACATCGTCTTCGAGATGGAACTCGTCAAGTCCGTAGAAATCAATATAGACTATATCCTGTTCCTTGTCGCACAAAAGAACGGCGACCCGAAGCACGATGCCGAGCTGGAAGTCGATATCAAAAAATCTATAGCCGCCACGCCCGACCTCCGGGACATCCGCGCGAACCTCGATTCCGCTGACTTCCTCATCGCCATACAT
>OJAR01000143.1_pt1 | contig 25804 bp, 23 predicted proteins | sample 1589431 | NCBI WGS metagenome assembly OJAR01 (sample SAMN03283242) | human gut metagenome | biome: human-associated habitat; material: feces | host: Homo sapiens | place: Peru | collected 2012 | reverse complement strand
CCGCCACTGTCTCCGATTGGGGCTGCTACGCGATGGTAGCGGCGATAGCTTATCTCAAAAAGGATCTCGATATCATGCATACCGCAGAGCTTGAGGGCGATACAATAGTCACCGCCGCTCGCAACGGTATGATTGATATGTACGGCTGGTGTATCCCGGCTATCGACGGCTTCGGCAAGAGCCTGAATATGTCGATAGTCAACCTCATGCGCGAGTGCGTCAGCTACTCGCTGAAGCTTGAGGAGACCTGCAAGACCTGGTTCGAAAAGGTCATCGACAAGGGCTTTTTCGGCGAATAACCAAAAAAGGGGTAAAAAACTATGAATGAAACGTTGTTTCTTCCTGCCGGAGATTCGGCGGTCAATGTCGAGTTCGGCAGAATAATAGACCCCGAAATAAACAAAAAGATACGCAGCCTGTCTGACTCGCTGTCTCGTAAGCCGATACGCGGGGTGACGGAATGTATACCCACGTTCCGTTCCCTGCTCGTCTGCTACGACCCCTTGCAGACGGGCTGCGAGGCTTTGATAAAGAAGCTCAAAAAGCGTATAAAATCTCTCGATCAGGCGTCGGCCGGAGAGAAGCGTGTGTTCAATATTCCCGTCTGCTACGGCGGCGAATTCGGCGAGGATATAGCCTTTGTCGCGTCCCATGCCGGACTCACCGAGCAGGAGGTCATAGACATACACACGGGCAGAGATTATCTCATATTTATGCTCGGATTCCTGCCGGGCTTCGCCTATCTCGGTGATATGGATAAGCGCCTGCACACTCCGCGCCTTTCAAACCCGCGAACGAGTATTCCTGCGGGCTCCGTCGGCATAGGCGGAGAGCAGACGGGCATATATCCGCTCGCGTCGCCGGGCGGCTGGCAGCTCATCGGCAGAACGCCGGTCAGACCTTATGATCCGAACCGCGCCGAGCCTATACTTTACAGCGCGGGCGATTATATCAGATTTTTCGCCGTCGACGAGCAGGAGTACCGCAAAATAGAGGAGCTTGTCAGCCGCGATGAATACGAGTGCAAAATAACTGCCGGGGAGGGGAACTGATATGAGTATGCATATAATCTCGCCCGGTATGCTCACCACCGTTCAGGATCTCGGCCGCTGCGGATACATGGCGTCGGGCTTCCAGCAGAGCGGCGCGATGGATCGCTTTGCCGCCGAGGCAGCAAACCTCTTGGTCGATAACAGCGAGAGGGACGGAGTGCTCGAAATGACCATGCTCGGCGTGAAGGTTTATTTTGACGAGGACAATGTCATAGCGATAACCGGAGCCGAGTTCACTCCCACAGTGACCGATTTTGAAACGGGAGAAGTGACCGAGCTTCCGATGAACCGCGCCATACGCATTAAAAAGGGCGATGTGCTCGACTGCGGCAGCGCAAAGAGCGGACTGCGCGGCTATCTCGCCGTGGCGGGCGGCTTTGATATCGCTCCCGTTATGGGCAGTATGTCTACAAATCTAAAGTGCAAAACCGGAGGCTTTGAAGGCAGAAAGCTCAAGGCGGGCGATGTAATTCCGCTTCGCCATCCGCAGGGTTGGCTATTCAGTATGGTCGGCCGCGTGTATGAGCCCGAAAAGCGTGCAGACGGCACGGTTACTATCCATGTTATACCCGGCCCTCAGGATGATTACTTTTCCGATAAGGGCAAAAATACCTTCTATTCAGAAGTTTATTCCGTCACCGCCGATTCAGACAGAATGGGCATAAAGCTCGACGGAGCGCCGGTAGAGAGCATTGACGGCGTCGATATTATTTCGGACGGCATAGTTGCGGGCTCGGTTCAGATACCGTCCGCAGGCAAGCCGATAATTATGATGGCGGACAGACAGACTACCGGCGGCTATGCAAAAATAGCGACGGTCATCACCTCTGACCTGCCCCTGCTCGCCCAGCTTCGTCCGGGCGGCACTCTGCGATTTAAAAAGGTCGACCTTCAGTATGCCGTAAAACGCATAAAGGCCGATAAAAAGGCGCTCAAAAAACTACAGACTAATATTCTCAGAGCGGATACCTTTACATCCGACTCCTGATTGGAGGCATATAAAATGGACTATTCTTCGATGAGTCCGCGTGATGTCAGACAGCTTATAAGAGAGGGTGCAATAACCTGCAACACATCGGGAATGTGTGCGGGCTATGCTCAGGCGAACCTCTGCGTTCTGCCGAAGGATCTCGCCTATGACTTCCTGCTTTTCGCTCAGCGCAACCCGCGCCCGTGTCCGATTCTCGAAGTCAGCGACGTCGGCTCGCGTTTTTTGAAGAAAATAGCTCCCGGCGCGGATATCGCAAACGATATCCCGAAATACAGGGTCTATGAAAACGGAGTTATGACCGGCGAATATACGAGCGTCGAGCATCTTTGGCGCGACGATTTTGTCAGCTTCCTCATTGGCTGCAGCTTCTCCTTCGAGTCGGAGCTGATTGCCGCAAATGTGCCGATAAGGCATATTGAAGAGGGCAGAAACGTGCCGATGTATCTCACTAACATCGAGTGCGAGCCGGCGGGAATTTTCCACGGAAAAATGGTCGTGAGTATGCGCCCTCTGCCCTATGACAAGATAGTTACCGCCGTCGCGGCGACTGCCGCCATGCCCAAGGTTCACGGTGCGCCGATACATATCGGAGATCCGTCTGTTATAGGCATAGATGATATCTCGAAGCCCGATTTCGGCGACTCCGTTACGATAAAACCCGGCGAGGTGCCGGTGTTCTGGCCGTGCGGTGTCACTCCGCAGTCGGCGCTCATGAGCACAAAGCCGCCCATAGCGATAACCCATTCGCCCGGGCATATGCTTATAACCGACGTTAAAAATGTAGAGCTTAAATATTGACAGGGGGTACGGATATGCACAAAATAGATCTTAACTGCGATCTCGGCGAGAGCTTCGGCAACTATAAGCTGGGTCTCGACGATGAGGTCATAAAATATATTTCGTCCGCCAATATAGCCTGCGGCTTCCATGCGTCCGATCCGCTCGTGATGCAGAAGACCGTCGCCCTCGCGCACGCAAACGGCGTCGCGGTCGGCGCGCATCCCGGCTTTCCGGATCTTGTCGGCTTCGGCAGAAGAAATATGAACGTCTCGCCAGCCGAGGCGAAAGCGTTCGTTCAGTATCAGATAGGCGCACTCGCCGCGTTCTGCAAGGCAGCGGGCTGCCGCCTTGAGCACGTCAAGCCCCACGGTGCGCTCTATAATATGGCGGGCAAGGACGAGATTCTCGCCGCCGCCATATGCGAGGCTGTCTATGAATTTGACCCTGAGCTTATTCTTCTCTGTCTCTCTGGCAGCAAGATGATGAGCGCGGCAAAGAAAATCGGACTCCGAGCCGCAAGCGAGGTTTTTGCGGACAGAGCCTACGAGGATGACGGCTCGCTTGTCGCAAGAGGCAAGCCGGGCGCAGTCATAACCGACGAGGACGAGGCGGTCAGCCGCGTTATCGGCATGGTTAAAAACGGCACGGTCGAGTCGATAAACGGAAAAATAATCGAGCTCAAGCCCGATTCGATATGCCTGCACGGCGACGGAGTCAAGGCAGTCGAATTTGCAAGGCGCATTAAATCCGAGCTCATGGCAAACGGTATCGAGACCGCTCCGCTTGCGCAAATAATCTGACAAAGGAAGCGATAACGGTGAAATATCATCGTATATATGCAAAGATAGATATAGACGCGATCCTCCACAATCTCGGCGAGTGCAAACGCTGCATACCCGAGGGCACGAAGGTTCTCGCGGTAATAAAGGCGGACGGCTACGGCCACGGCGCGGTCGAGCTTGCGCATCAGCTTGAGGATAAGGTTGACTATTTCGGAGTCGCCATTATCGAGGAGGCGGTTGAGCTTCGCCGCTCGGGCATAAAAAAGCCGATACTTATTCTCGGCTATACCTCGCCCTCGCAGGACGATCTGCTGATAAACTACGGTATCACGCAGAATATCTACACCTATGAAATGGCGAAACGTCTGTCCGATAGGGCGGTTGCCCTCGGAAAGACCGTTCGGTTCCATATCGGACTCGACACCGGTATGTCGCGTGTCGGATTTCAGGATAACGACGAGAGCGTTGAGCTTATAAAGAAGATAATCGAACTCCCGAATCTCGTCCTTGAGGGTATTTTCAGCCACTATGCCCGCGCCGACGAGGTTGATAAAACAACCGCGCATCTCCAATCGGAGCGCTTTGATGCGTTTATAGATAAGCTCGAAAAAGCGGGTATAAACATACCGATAAAGCATCTGAGCAACTCGGCGGCAGTAGGGGAGTTTGAGGAGCACTATGATATGGTGCGCTTCGGCATCTCGCTCTACGGGCTCTATCCCTCGGAGGAGGTCGACAAATCGAGAATCGAGCTTGTTCCCGCAATGGAGCTGCGCACGAAAATAGTCAATCTTAAAACCGTCCCCGCAGGCTGCGGAGTCAGCTACGGTCACACATTCGTGACACAAAGAGAGACCCGTGTCGCAACCATACCCGTGGGCTATGCCGACGGCTACCCCCGTGCGCTCTCATCAAAGGGCAGGGTGATAGTCAACGGTCAGTTCGCGCCGATAATCGGCAGAGTGTGCATGGATCAGTTCATGATAGACGTAACCGATATCGAGGGTGAGCTGAATATCGAGGATGAGGTCATTCTCATGGGTAGCGATAACGGCTGCACCGTGAGCGCGGAGGAGATAGGCAATATGTCGGCGAGCTTCAATTATGAGTTCGTCTGCGGAGTTGCCCGCCGTGTGCCGAGAATCTATTTCAAAGACGGAAAGCCTTATAAAGAAGTCTCTTATATTTTAGACAGAGAATAAACTGTTGACAAACCGTCCCCAAAGAGTTTATAATTAAAACGATAAAAGTTTATCGAAGTACCCTGCAACATCTAAAAGTTTACATCTGGTTGCAAGTATGATTGTGTTAAACAAGGATGAAAACGCAGGCAGGCTACCGCCTGTCAAGTTTGAAGACGCAGTTAAACGCAATCAGACGACGCAAGGCTTGTAAAGTTTTAGGTGTTGCAGGGTAACAAGGGGTGTAACAATGTCAAAAGTGAAAAAACAGCCGAGTTTTAAGGCGTATGCCGCAATGTGGATTGCCATTATCGCCGCATATGCGGTATGGATGACAGCGTTTATGCGCAAGATAGTGCTCGTCAACTACGCGACAGCAGAGGAGCGAACCGTTGACGGCGTCACTCATGCCGACATCAGCGGCATGATAGGGCGTGAGTGGCTCTATCCCGTATGGGTCATAGTCTCGTGCGTGTGTCTTGCCATGTTTATCGTCTACATAAAAGTCCTGCTCTACGGCAAGGAGCCCGGCAAGGCGATGAAAATATTCTGCCTTTTCGGCGTTATTTTCGGCTGCGTCTATGTCACGTGGTACGGCTTCTTCGGCGACCAGCCCTTCATCGAGAAGGTGAAGTTTATCACCGCGAGCATGATAGGACTCGACTTCCCGTGGCATTTCAGAGGCTGGGGCGTTATAGCGTCGGCAACCGTGTTCACCAACACGCTCTATGCCTATCGCAAATTCGGCTACCACAGCCGAGCGGGCGTTATTCTCGGCTCAATCGGAAGCGCCGCCATCTATGTTACCATCAACTGCCCGTCAATGGGCGAGGAGATTCATCTCGATTCCGCGCGCTGCATGGCGCATTGGACAGGGGCGCTCCTGTTCGCTTTCTGCTGCGCCGCGCCAATGGTGCTCCTGCTCATAAACAAAGCGAGAGAGCTCAAGGGTCGCTTTATGGTCGGGCTTATAGTTTTCTGTGCGATACTTCTTACGATGCTCGTTCTCCTGCTGACTGTCGGCAAGAGCGCTATCATTGAAAATATCCCGATGCAGGCGGCATATGTTCTGCTCTTCCTGCTCAACTTCACGAATGTTTTCCCCGTGAAGAAAGCCGAAAAAGCCGAGGCAAAAGAGGCGGCGACTGTCTGATGAAAGAGAGCAAGAAATCAGTCTCCGGCGCAGGCATCGGAATAGGCATTGCAATAGGGCTTGCGTTAGGCTTGGTCATGGGTATTGTAGCAGGCGGACTTCCCGTGTGTCTGTGTCTCGGAGTAGGCATAGGACTTTGCTGCGGCACCGTGTTCGGCGTCTCGGGAAAGGGGAGCTCAAAGCAAAACGACCCTGTTGACCCGGACGACCCCGATGACGAGGATCTGAACGAGGACACCGACGAATATAACTGAATAGCAAAGCACCGCTGAAATTGACTTCAGCGGTGCTTTTTTGTGATTTTTATTATTTGCTCTTCTCTATGGTCTGCAAGAATCCGTCCGCAAGCGCGAGCTTCTGCTCGTCAACTCCGAGCTTACCCGCAATTTTCATTGCCGTCTTGATCTTTATCGGATAGATGGGTTTGAGCAGGGGACTTGAAACGGCCTTTGCCGCAAAGTCGCCGGCGGCGTTCTTGATTATCCTGTTTATCTCATCGTTGCCGAGCACATCGCCCATTTTGTCCTCAACGGAGAGCTTGCTCGGGTCAACCTTGCCGTCGTCGGAAACGAACCAGTTGCGCACGAATGAGGAGTACTCCGCGGGCATTTTGTATTCGTCGGTGGCTTTTTCTATGCCGTTTACCGTTATCGTGTGTGCCGGGCGAGCCTTGCCGCCGCGCGCCTTGATAACATTTTCGCCGAGCTTGAGCTCAACATCCTCGAAGATGAACACCTTGTCCGCTTTCTGCGTGTAGGCCTTGCCGTTTACCTCGAGCGTGACCTCGGGGCAGTTGGAGTAGACCTTTATTTTGCTCTTTCCGGCGGGTCTGTTGACATATCTTTCGCCGGCGATGTGAACGAACTTCTTGTCGCTCCAATATGCCTTGTAAAGCCAGAACGAATCCTTCTTTATTTTGCGGTCAAAGGTAACAAGACCCTTGTTGTTTCTGCCTCTGACTCCGCCCTCGTTTCTTGAAGCCGAGCCGAAGTCGAACATATTCCAGACATATGAGCCCCAGAGCCAGTCGCGCTCGTTTATCGCCTTGATATAGTGCTCATGGAACAGTGCCTGATAGTCTTCACTGTAGTCGCCCTGGAGAGGGGAGTCGGAGTGGTATTTTGTTATACCCTCGGCGCCGTATTCTGAAAGGCAGAGCTTGCCCTCGGGATTCTCTCTGTGCCACTCATCGAGCCATTTATCAAACTCATTGCAAGAGCCCATATACCAGCCGAAGTAATGGTTATAGCCGAGAATGTCAGTGATATGATTGAGCGGAGAGGTCACCGGGCACATACACAGCTGAGCGCAGGTGGTGTATCTCGTCGGGTCAAGATATCTCGCGAGCTTGTTCATGCGCTTGAGGAAGGTTATGAGTCTCTTGCTCGCGCTTCCGCCTATTGTTATCTCATTTTCGATGCCCCAGCAGAAAATTGACGGGTGATTGTAGTTTTGCTTTATCAGCTCAACGAGCTGCTGCTCCGCGTTCTTATTGCGCTTGGAGCTGAAACGGGAGATGACCGGCACCTCTGCCCAAACGAGCAGACCGCTCTCGTCGCAGAGGTCATAGAAATAGCTGTTCTGCTGATAGTGGGCGAGACGCACCGAGTTAGCGCCGACGTCGAGGATAAGTTTGACGTCCTCGGCGTGCTGCTTCTCAGTTATGGCGTTGCCCATATTCTCTCTGTCCTGGTGGCGGGAGACGCCCTGAAGCTTGATGTGCTCGCCGTTGAGGAAAAAGCCCTTGTGGCTGTCAATGCGGTAATCGCGCAGACCCGTTCTGATATCGATATTGTCGGTAACTTCACCTATGGAGCTGTCAAATATCTCGCATCTTACGGTGTAGAGATACGGATTCTTTCTGCCGTTCCAAAGTATCGGATCCTCAACGGGCAGCTTGACGCTGATTATCGGGCGGAGATCCGCAACTGTTGAAGCTTTTTCGTTGCCTTCTGCGTCAATGAGCGTGAAGCGAGCCTTGTGAGAGCAGTCGGCGTTGTCGATAAGCGCCTTTATGCTAAGCTCCCAGCCGCCCTCACCTACGTGGCGCGGGGTGATATAGATTCCGTCCGAGCCGTAATCTTTCATGGAAAATCTGCAGTCCGGAACCTCGATAAGATTGACATCGCGGTAAACGCCGCCGTAGAAGGTGAAGTCCGCCATCGTCGGGTAAACGGACTCGTCGGGGGAGTTGTCGGCGGTTATGTCAACGCGGCAGCCGTGTCTGATATAGTCGGAGATATCGACTCTGAACGCGGAATATCCGCCCTCGTGAACTGCGACAAGCTCGTTATTGACTCTGATTTCAGCCTTTGAATTGACGCCCTTGCATTCGAGGAACGTTTTCTTGTCCGATTTCGGCAGCTCCTTGGAATACGTCGCCTTTGTGCGAAGATATCCGTTTGTGCCGTCCTGACCGTCAAAGGCGTTCCAGGTGTGCGGAAGATTGACGGTCTCGGTCTTTCCGTCAAGCGTAAAGAGCCAGCCGTCATTTATCCTTATGACATTTCTCATTGTGTGACCTCCCGTAAGATGATTTTATTATATACTGATATTAGCAGAATACACATTAAAAGTCAATCGAATCAATTTCCATAATCTATATGATACACCAAATATTTTAAACTTGTATGAACAACTTGAAGTTTGCTTGAATATTCTGAAAAAAACTGCTATACTGGTAATACCAAAAAAAGATTCGGATAAATCTTTTAAGAGAGGGGAGCCAAAATGAAAAGCTCGGTCAAACGTACTATCTGTATAGCTGCAGTGGCTGTTGTCGCCGTATGTGCCGCGCTGGCAGCGCACTTCTTTCCCGGGCGCAGCGCCGGCGATATTCCGGATATTGTCAAAGCCTCCGCCGATGAAAACGGCATGGCATATTTCGGTTGTAAGTCGGATAACGACTATGCGGGTCTTGCACTCAACAGAAAAGATAAGACCTTCAATTTCTTGCAGTCATACCGTTTTTTCGTCGCTCTGAGCGGCTCTTATGAGGAGAATGACGATTATCTGATGCTTACCGCGAAAAACGCCGGGACGGAAAATAAATTTACATTCAAAAAGCAGAAAGACGGGCTCGAATTTCTTCCCAAAAAGTCTGACCCCGTGCCGGAGCTGCAATATTCAAACAGCTCCGATAAAGCGGAGAAGTGCATAAAAAACAAAGCTCTTTTCACACCGTCGTCTGTTCGCACCGATGCTATAACCTATCTCGGCAGGAACGAGCAAAACGGCATAAAACTCTATGTTGAACTTTCTCTTTCTCCCGCAGACGGTAAATATTTCATGCACAGGAGTGACATGAGCGATTGCTCGGCGGGTACTTACGAAGAAAAGGACAGCCGCCTTATTCTCAGCGACGACAACGGCAGGGATAAATATTATTTTGAAATCAGCGGCAATGAAATTGCCCTCGATTCTGAAAAGTCGGCGAAAAGGTCTTATATTTATTCCGATGCTGTGCTCGAAAAGCTCGCGGGAGGGCAGCATCCGTCCGATGTCCTTGAAAGCTATTTCAAAAGCTGACAGTATTATAAATAAAAAACGTCCGCAAAAAAAGCATCCGCAGAAATTTTCGTTCTGCGGATGCTCGATTTATTTTTTATGCCTTTTATGCCTCGGGGCAGATGTTCGTCGCAACGATATCAACGCCGGTGCCGAGAATGTTCGCGCAGACAACATCGCCGATCTTGACCGGAGCCTTGATCTCAAGCTTTGCTATCTCCTTGACGCAGTCCTTGACCTTGTCCTTCGGAACAGCCTTTGCGGACTTGACGGGAACAACGGGGTGAACGCCGCCGCTGACCTTGACGGTCGTGGTAAGGCTTCTCTCGGGGTGGGTGCACTCGGTTCTCGCGTAGGCGTCGCCGCGCTTGCAGGTGTTGCCGGTAACGCTGAGGATCTCTCCGCTGTCGCTGAGCTCAACGGAAATCTGGCAGCCCATGGGGCAGGCGACACAAATAATATCTTTTACCATGATTATTCCTCCACCTGAATTTCGATTATGCCGTTCTCATCAAAGTTCTTGAGCATATCGCTCTTGATGATGACGTTCTCCATCTCGCCGGGAGCGAGTCTCGGGCGCTTCTTGCTGATGAGCGTCTCGCCGTTATAGGTAACGACTACCTTGGCGTTCTTGTGAACGTCGCCGACTCTGAAGAAGAGCTTAACGTCCTCATCCTCGCCCAGAGCTATCTTCTGCGGTACGATGTAACGCACGCCGTTGATGCCTCTGGTCTTGACATATTTCTTTTCCTTGTTTCCGCCGTTCTTTATATATCTCGCTGCGCCCTCGCCGGCCGTCTGGCTCTCGAGGGTAACGAAGTCAACAAGGTCGTGAACGTGCAGCACGTTGCCGCAGGCGAAAACGCCGGGGTGAGTAGTCTCTCTGTATTCGTCAACTACCGGGCCGCCGGTGACGCGGTCAAACTCGATGCCCATGTTCTTACTCAGCTCGTTCTCGGGGATAAGACCGACGGAAAGCATGAGCGTATCGCAGGGGACATACTCCTCTGTGCCGGGTATCGGGCGGCGGTTATCGTCGACCTGTGCAATGGTAACGCCCTCAAGACGCTCCTTGCCGTGGATATCGATAACGGTAGTGCTGAGCTTGAGCGGAATATCAAAGTCGTTGAGGCACTGTACGATGTTTCTCGTAAGACCGCTCGAATAGGGCATGAGCTCGCAGACCATCTTGACATGAGCACCCTCAAGGGTCATGCGGCGCGCCATGATAAGACCGATATCGCCCGAGCCGAGGATAACGACTTCTTTGCCGGGCATATAGCCGTCGATGTTGACATATTTCTGGGCGGTGCCTGCGGAGAGAACGCCTGCGCAGCGGGTGCCCGCTATGTTGAGTGCGCCTCTCGGACGCTCGCGGCAGCCCATTGCAAGAATGACTGCGGTAGCGTCGATCTCAATAAGACCGTCCTCTTTGTTGACTGCGGTGACGACGTTGTCGTCGGAAATGGAGAGCACCATCGTGTCTGTCTTTACGACAATGTCGGTGTCCTCAACAAGCTCGATGAAACGCGCGGCATATTCGGGGCCGGACAGCTCCTCGCCGAAGTAGTGCAGACCGAAGCCGGTGTGTATGCACTGCTCAAGGATACCGCCGAGGGTCTCTGCGCGCTCGAGTATGATTATCTTTTCAACGCCGCTTTCGCGCGCCTTGAGCGCGGCGGCCATGCCTGCGGGGCCTCCGCCGATAACGGCAAGATCATATTTAAGCATTAGTATTCATCCTTTCATGCTGCGAAAATTCGCAAATCACTTAGTCTTGCCGAAGAGGATTTTGGACTCTCCGCCGCATTTTGTAATGTCGTCAAGCTCCTGACCAAGCTCTCTTGCGAGTATCTCGACTACCTTCGAGCCGCAGAAGCCGCCCTGGCAGCGGCCCATGCCGGCTCTCGTGCGGCGCTTTACGCCGTCGACGTCAACAGCACCTGCGGGCGCGTGGATAGCGTCGAGAATTTCGCCTTCGGTTATAGTCTCGCAGCGGCAGATAACTCTGCCGTATGCGCTGTTCTTCTCAACAAGAGCCTTGCGCTCTTCTGCGTTCATGTGACGGAAACGCACGGGAGCGGGTCTGCCGGGAATGAAGTCCGCTTTCTTGCTGACTTCGCCCATGTCCTGCAGAATCATGTCGCAGACATAGAGACCGATAGCGGGAGCGGAGGAGAGGCCGGGGGATTCGATGCCGGCAACATTTATGAACTTCGCGTCCTTCTCGCTGGGAGCGATGATGAAATCGTCACCGGTGCTGTGGGCGCGGATACCTGCGAATGAGGTGATGACGTCGCGGGTCGAGAGCGACGGGACGGACTTGAGCGCGGTCTTGAAAACGCCGTTTGTGCCGGCTGCGGTGGTTGAGCAGTCGTCCTTTTCGTCGATATCGACGGCGCTCGGACCGACGAGCAGGTTGCCGTCAACGGTGGGAGTGACGAGGACGCCCTTGCCCATCTTGGTGGGGCACTGGAATATCGTGTGCTTGACCTTATCGCCGACAGCTCTGTCCATGAGCATATATTCGCCCTTACGGGGAATAATTGTCATTGAATTGTCGCCGATGAGAGAAGCGACCTTGTCGCAGAAAACGCCTGCGGCGTTGACGACATATTCGGCTTCGATCTCGCCTGCGTCGGACTTGAGGACAAAGTTGCCCTGCGCGTTCTTTTCAATAGCCGTAACATCAAAATTGCGGAAGAACTCGACGCCGTTCATGACTGCGTTTTCGACTGCTGCTATCGTCAGCTCGTAGGGGCAGACGATTCCGGCGGTCGGAGCGTAGAGCGCGGCGACTGCCTCGTCGCTGAGGTTCGGCTCTTCGCGGTGAATAGCCTCTTTGTCGAGAATCTCGAGTCCGGGAACTCCGTTCTCTTCGCCTCTCGCTTTGAGCTCTTCAAGAGTCTCGAGCTCCTCGTTCGAGAAAGCGACAACATAAGAGCCGATGGGCTTGAACGGGACATGAAGTGTCTCGCACAGAGCGGGCATTGCTGCCGTACCCTCAACATTGAGTTTTGCTTTGAGAGTGCCGGGCATTGCGTCGAAGCCTGCGTGGACAATGGCGCTGTTTGCTTTTGTTGTGCCCATCGCCATGTCGCTGCATTTTTCAACTAATGCGACTTTGATGTTATATCGGCTCAGCTCTCTCGCGACCATTGCGCCGCTGACGCCTGCACCGATAATTGCTACATCGTATGACATTTTTTTACCTCCAGACGGAAAAAGTATTGCTGGTTTTGCAAACAGAAGTATTATAACACTTTTTTGCCCGGCAAACAATAGCATAAAGCGACATAATCGATATTTTTGTAATTATATTTTTCGTCATTTTGTGCCATTTTAACTATTACGAAAATTTTTTGTGCCGTTTATTTTGTGCCGTTTAATAATTGCGCTCGGATTCGGGAGCAATAAACGCCGGCGTCGGCGCTTCGAAATAAAACTATAACAATTTTCCTTGCCTCCGCATAAACTGTTGCGGGGGTGTTTTTATGCGCCGAATTCGTCGATTAAATATACGCACTCTGCCGCGCGGGGCGTTTAAGGCTCTGTGCGCCTTTACGCTGGCGCTTTGCACAGTCCTTATTTTTGATGCGCGGCTTCGCCCGGCGGTGCGCAACATCGCCATGACCCGCGCCAAGAGTCTCGCCGTGCGCACGGTAGGCAGCAGTATAGAAAAGTTTATATCCGAAAATCCCGAGGACTGCGCGGCTCTTGTGAGTGTAAGCGGCAGCGGCGGAAAAGTAAATTCAATGTCGCTCAATGCCGCGTCCGTCAATCTTTTTAAGTCGCGCCTTGTCCGCGCTGTCGACGAAGCGCTCGAAGAAAACGCACGGTTTACCGTGAAAATACCTCTCGGCTCGGTCACGGGCTCCGAGGTCTTTGCGGGAGCGGGCCCCGAAATACCCGTAACCGTCCGTATGACGGGCGGCGCAAGCGCGCAGATAACCGACGAATTTACCTCGGCGGGCATAAATCAGACCCGCCACAGGGTAATGCTCAGAGTCGAGTGCTCCGTCTATGTCTTTTTGGGCGGGGACGAGGGTGCGGCGGAGTTCTCGGATGAATACTGTATCGCCGAGAATATTGTTATCGGCTCCGTTCCTCAGACGGCGGTGACAATAGACATTCCTCAGAGACAGTAAAATAAACGGTTGTTAGATATGCCGAGTTTGTGGTATAATAGCCGCAGAGAAAACGGAAGGCTTTAAAGGAGGAATCCCTTTTGACGGATAAGGAACAGAGCGCAAAGCGCGCACAGGAGCTCAGAGATAAGCTCAATTATTACAGCAAAAAGTATTATGTCGACGACGACCCCGAGATAGAGGACTACGAATACGATATGCTCCAGCGCGAGCTCAAGGCTATTGAGGAGAAATACCCCGACCTTGTTTCGCCCGATTCTCCGACGGTGCGAGTCGGCGGCAGTGCGGAAAATCTCTTTGCAAAGGTAGAGCACCGCGTGCGCATGGAGAGCCTCCAGGATGCGTTCGGCTTCGGCGAGATAGAGGAGTTTGACCGCAGGGTCAGAGAGACCGAGCGCGATGTGCATTATGTGGTCGAACCGAAGATAGACGGACTTTCCGTCTCGCTCGAATATACGGACGGTGTGCTGACCCGCGGCTCGACCCGCGGAGACGGCGACGTCGGCGAGGATGTTACCGCAAATCTTCGTACAGTGCGCTCTATCCCGCTCAAAATAAAAACCCCGCTTCCTTTTTTGGAGGTCAGGGGCGAGGTGTATATGCCGAAATCCGTCTTTGCCTCCCTTGTCGCAAGGCAGGAGCTCGACGGCGAAAAGCCTTTCAAGAATCCGCGCAACGCAGCCGCGGGCTCGCTCAGACAGAAAGACTCCAAAGTAACCGCGGGCAGGGGACTCGATATTTTCGTTTTCAATGTCCAGCAGATAGAGGGCAAGGAGCTGACATCACATAAGCAGTCGCTCGATTTCCTGCGCGAGCAGGGCTTTCATACAATCCCGTTCTACACGCGATTTGATAATATAACGGATGTAATAGGGGAACTCAAGCGCATCGGGGAGATACGCTCGGGACTCGAATATGATATAGACGGCGCTGTTATAAAAGTTGACGATTTCGTTCAGCGCAGACGCCTCGGCAGCACTTCGAAATTCCCCAAATGGGCGGTGGCTTTCAAATATCCGCCGGAAGAAAAGACGACAAAGCTCGTAGATATAGAAATAGGTGTCGGGCGCACGGGCGTGCTCACTCCGACCGCCGTGTTTGAGCCTGTTCTGCTTGCGGGCTCGACAGTCAGCCGCGCAACGCTCCACAATCAGGATTTCATCGCCGAAAAGGATATCCGCATCGGCGACGAGGTCGCCATAAGAAAAGCGGGCGATATAATCCCGGAGGTCGTGCGCGTCGTGTCGCACGCAAAAGATTCCGAGCCCTATGTCTTGCCATCGATTTGTCCGTCCTGCTCCGCTCCCGTTATCCGAGAGGAGGGTGAGGCGGCTGTCCGCTGCGTCAATCCCGAGTGTCCTGCGCAGCTTCTTAGAAATGTTATCCATTTCTGCTCGCGTGATGCCATGGATATTGAAGGACTCGGCGATGCACTCGTCGAAAAGTTTATCTCGGAGGGTTTGATATCGAATGTAGCCGATATATATGATATAACGGCAGGCGAAATAACAGCTCTCGAGGGACATCAGGAGAAGTCGGCAAATAATCTTATTGAGGCCATAGAGCGCTCGAAGCAAAACGACCTTTCGCGTCTGCTGTTTGCGCTCGGAATACGCCATATCGGTCAGAAAGCGGCGAAGCTCCTGTCCGAGCATTTCGGCGATATAGATTCGATATACGCCGCTTCCGAGGATGAGATATCGGCAATAGACGGCTTCGGCGGCATAATGGCAAAGAGCGCGGTTGAATTTTTCTCCCTGAGTCAGACCTCGGATCTTATAGCGAGACTTAAAGCCGCCGGGGTCAATATGAAGTCGCTGAAAGAAAAGAGCGACGATCAGCGCTTCAAAGGCCTGACCTTTGTTCTAACGGGCACTCTGCCCACGCTCTCGAGAAAAGAGGCGACGGATATAATCGAAGGTCTCGGCGGCAAAGCCTCGTCCTCCGTCTCGAAAAAGACTTCATATGTCGTCGCAGGCGAGGAGGCGGGAAGCAAGCTTCAGAAAGCCAACGACCTCGGTATACCCGTAATAACGCAGGACGACCTGATGAAAATGGCTCAGGAATAAGTATAAAACGAGAGAATGAGAATGATGAGAATAACAAAGATTTCGGTGACTCGAATAGCAGGAATGTTCCTGATTTTCGCAACGCACCTGTTTTTAGGCTTTTACGGAAGCTCTCTCGGATACGTCTTTAATGTCGGAGTTCCGCTGTTCTTTATAATCTCCGGCTATTTATATGGCAAAAAGGAAATAAAAGAACCTGTAATTTGGTATTTCAGACGTTTTATAAAGATATGCGTTCCGATGTATATCTTTGTCCTTCCTGTCTGGCTTTATTGCTTTATAAGATACGGCGCAAGGTTCCCTTATGGCTATATTCTGAATTGGCAAGGTCTGAGCTTTGTTTTTGTTAGAATAAAAGAGTCTTTTCTCATGCTGCCCGAGTCGATGAGCGGAATAGGTCATCTTTGGTTTCTGACGGTAATAATGCTGTGCTATTTGCTGCTTATCCTTGTGAAAAAGTCAGAAAGCACAGACTTCGTAAAAAATATTAAAAAAAATTCTAAAGTCGAAGTCGTGTTCTGTATTTTTATCGTTGCGGCACAGATAGCGTTAGCCTGTATAGGATTTCAAATCATATATTTTATCGAATTTTTTATCGGATATGCAATGAGTAAAAAAAGTCTTGATTTTAAGAGAAAAAAGGCTTTTCTGATGATGTCCGTAATTATAGCGGTTGCGTTAGGCGTAAGATTGCTTGCAAGAAAATTTGCTGACGGAACAGTGCTTTACGATAACATATTCGTTGTTTGGTCTCAGTGTATCTTGGCGCTGTGGATATACGCTTTCTTCGATTTCGTCCTATCCAATCTGCCCAAGCTTGAGCAAGCGTTGGGAAAATCAAAGCTTATAAATTGGCTGGACGGAATATCATATTTTGCATATATAACACACTACATATTTATAAAAGAGCCGTTCAACTTGCAGAAATATATTCCAAATGTTGCGGTTGCCACGCTTGTGTTTTTTGTGCTTTCATTTGTGTCGGCAGAAGTCCTGAAGCTTGTTTCAAAGCCGATTACGGGAGGCCTTAATAAATTAGCGAAAAAACTCAGCAAAGAAAACTGAAAAGCTGATACATAAAGACAAGCATCCGTACAGATTTACTGTGCGGATGCTCTATTTTTGATATTCTCGTCTGTATGCAGCCGGTGAGAGCCCCGAATAGCTCTTGAAAACCCTGTTGAAGTGGCTCAGGCTGTAGTAGCCGAGCTGCATGGAGATTTCGAGCGTAGTCATTTTGGTTCCGCTGAGCAGGAGACAGGCGTATTCGCATTTTGCGTCCCTGAGATATGCCGACACCGTCTTGCCCGCATATTTTTTAAAAGCCTCAATGACAACGGGCGGCGAAAAGTTGCTCATCTCATATACATCCGCCGCGCTGCACGTCATGTATTCCGGCGCGTGTATTTTTCAATAATATCTTCAAACCATTCGGGACAGATTATCTTCTGCGTTAGCTTCGAGCTGTTTAATATAGAGATAAAATCCGCTGCGGTCGAGCATATTACGCTCGCCGCCTTTTCGTATCCGTCGCCTATGAGCTTGCTTATGAGACTTGCGCGCGAGTCGAAGTATGCCTGCTCCTCGGCAGAGAGCACAGCCGTCAGCGGCTTCTGCGTCTCAAGCTCCCGCGGGTCTATCCCGATAGCCGAGCAGATTTCGTCAAATTTTTTCGGCGAGATGCAGATGTTCATATGCGCGCTCGAAAAATTTTCTATGCGGCTCAAGCGGTGAATGTCACCCGGGCATATCATGCAAAGCGTGCCTTTGCCTATTTCCGAGGGCTTTTCGTTTACCTCGTGGCATAAACGCCCGTCCGTGACGAGAAAAATCTCATAGTAGTTGTGTCCGTGCGCTGCCGTACCCGACGAGCCCCAACGGTGAAAGGACACGGAATATTTGCCGATTATCGGGTGCGTTTTGTAGTCGATAATATTCGTCATATCTGTGCGATTCACTCCTTCTCGCCGTACTTACTTAAAAATACCACAATTTATTGCTGATTTCAAGAGCTTATATTGACTCTCGAGACATAAAATTAAAAAAATCACTCATTACTGTTAAAAAATAGCAAGAAAAACAAAATGTACTGTTTTATAATAATGATGAAATTATTTTTATGGAGTTTGCACAAAATGCCAAGTTCCGATATATTTTATTGAAGAGAAAAAGGAGGATAACCGATGGAACCTTCAAACACCTTGAACCGAAAACGCACATCCCCCTTCCGCTACGGCTTCGGTATGTTCGGCACATCTATTCCGATAAATATGCTGAAGTCATATGCGGCCGCATATTATGTACTGAAGCTCGGTCTTATCACGACCGACCAGATGGCGAAAATACTGTTTATCTACACCTTTGTCGATGCCGTTGACAATCCTATCTACGGCTTCTTTTCGGACAGAACCAATACGCGGTGGGGCAAGCGCAGACCTTGGCTTGTTATCGGCACTCCGCTGATGGCTTTGGCGTTCGTGCTGTTCTTCAATATGCCGGCAAGAGTGCAGTCCGACTCGGGAAAGGCGTATTTGTATATTTTACTTATGTACATACTCGCAGGTACTCTCGACTCACTCATGTACGCAAACTACAGCGCACTGTTCCCGACTCTTTTCAAAACCGATGAGCTCAGGGCAAAGACAAGCGCCATAAGGCAGATTTGTCAGCTCGTCGCAATGGTCATTTCTATTGTTCTCACTCCCGTTGTCACCTCGAAGATAGGCTACGGCGTCACGGCTGTTATATACGGCGCGATAGCTCTGGTGGTTATATTGTATACTGCCTTCGGATGCTATGAAAACATCGAGGAAGAGAGAGCAGAGTCGGAAAACAGCGAAAAGCCCGATCTCTTTAAGGCGATATTCGCTCTTATCACCAACGGCAAGTTCTGGATATACGGCTTGGCTTTTGCGCTTTATTCCGCAGCATTTTCGCTTATTGCTCAGGCTGTACCGTTCTATGTGGAATATACCCTGAAGCTCGGCAGCTCCATGACTACCGTCATGCTCGCCGTAGTGTTCGGCTTCGCCCTTATCGGCATAATCATATGGTCTAATGTCGTAAAAAATATCGGCATAATGAATGTTTTCCGTCTCGGATTTATCATTATGACCGTGGGCTTCATTCCGTTGTTCTTTGCGAAAAAAATGTTCTTTGCCGCCGCTGTAATGAGTGTTATGGGTATAGGAGTTGCGGGTATACTTGTTACCCTCGACTGTATCAGCGCCAAAATAATCGATGACGACTATGAGCGCCACGGAGTAAAGCGCGAGGGAATGCTGACGAGTCTTATCGGCGTCATGGGTCGCCTGAGCGGAATTTATGTTTCGCTCGGCTATAAAGTTATCGGCTCGGCGTTCGGCTTTGAGAGCGGTTTGAATCCCGGAACAAATCCGGATATGGCATCGCGGTTCCTGCTCTGCGTGTTCCCGTTTATCGCGCTGGCAGTGTCCACCGTCTTTACGCTGTTCCTGCATTTCAAAGACGAGGATAAAGATTGGTTCGTTTTAAAAAAGAAGAAAGAGAAAAATGCAAATGGCTAAGCATCTTATAATCAATGCCGATGATTTCGGCTACAATCCACAGCAGACAAAGGCGATAGACGAGCTGATGCGCGGCGGGCTGATAACCTCGACCTCGCTTATGACCGTCGCACCCGACGCTGCAAACGCCGCCGAGCTTGCGAGGCTCGGCGGTTATCCCGTCGGCGTGCATCTGACGATAAATTCAGATGACAGCAAAAATCGCTGGCAGAGCAACAGCGGCGCCCCGTCGCTGTGCGAAAAGGGGATGGGACTCTATGAGAGCCAGGTGGGACTCGCTCTGCACGCCCGCCGCCGCGATGTCCGCACGGAGCTTGAGGCTCAGTATAACTTCATCAGCTCAAGGGGCGTTGAGGTCGACCACGCGGACAACCACTGCGCCACGCTCTACGGAATAAACGGCAGACGTTTTTATATTGACGCTTATAATTTCTGCGCCGAGCATTCTCTGCCCTACAGGTTTCCGAAAACACCCGGCTTTTTGTCGAGGCAGATTGACAGGGAAGCCCCGGGAATAGTAAAATGCCTTCAAAAAATTATTGTCGGAGCGGGCGAGCGGCGCGGAGTTGCCCAACTTGATGACCTTGTGTCAAATCCCTGGTCAATGGATCGTATAAAAGATTACGACACCTTGAGAAAATATTATCTTGACGCTGTCGAAAACTGTATCGACGGAGTGACCGAGATTTTTATGCATCCGGCGTATCCGATAGACGACAAGCCCGGCGAATGGACAAAGCGCGTCTATGAATTTAAGCTCCTCCAAAGCGGCGATCTCCTTGAGGCCGCGCATAAGAACAACATAGAATTAGTCTCGTGGTCGGTGTTCAAGGACCTCGGGAAAATATAAAAGAAACGAAGGATGAAAATGATGAAAAAACTTCTGAGCGTTCTCCTCGCCTTTGCGCTGCTGCTGAGCTTTGTAACTCCGGCGTTCGCGTATAAGGGTGCGGAGACGGCAAACACGCCCGCACAGGCGGAGGAAGCGCACGACCCCGCAGCCTGCAATGTTACCCCTGTGGTTCTGGTCAGGGGAATGGATATGATGGGGCTCTATATCGACAAGGATACGGAGAATGAGCGCAACGCCCTCAATTTCAGCATTAAAGATTTGCTCTTTATGCTCTGCAAGGGCATTTACGGGGCGGTCAAAGAGAAAAACTTCGACCCCTTCGCCCAAGCCGTTATAGATTATGCGGCCAAATTGCTCGACGGCTATGCAATGAAGGAAAACGGCACGTCAAAGTACAATGTCAGCGTCGATCAGTATCCCGAGAGTGCGGAGAATCATCCGGAAATTTGGGAGGATTACGACTCCGAGGGTGAGCGCGGAATGGCTCGCGCCTGCGCCGAGAATCTTCCCGCCGACCATACTTTTTTCTTTACATATGACTGGCGCAGCGACCCCTATGCCGTGGCGGACGAAATAGCCGCGACTGTTGACAGGGCGATAGCAAAGTCGGGTCATAAAAAAGTCACGATAGTCTGCGCGAGCATGGGCGGCATAATGACCGTCGCCTATCTCTCAAAGTACGGCTACAGCAAGGTTGACCGCTGCCTGTTTATGTCGTCGACCATGTGCGGAGCGCAGGTGGCTTCGGACGTTCTTACCGGAAAGATAGCGATAAAAGCGGATGAGATGTATAACTACTTCTCGGGTCTGCTTGCCGATGTTACCGGCTCGAACGAGATTGTGTCCGCGATGATGAAGACGCTGAACTTCGTCGGCGTGTTCAAGCTGCTCCAAAAAGTTACGGATTGCATTATCGACAACTACAAGGACGATGTCTATGAGCGCGTGCTCATTCCCGATTTTGCCTATATGCCCGTTCTGTGGGGACTTCTCCAGCCGGAGGATTACGATGAAGCGGTGGACTTCATTTTCGGCGATAACGCCTCTGCCCATGCGGACTTCCTCGCTTACGGCGAGCGGCTTCAGAAGATGATGGCGAACCGCACCGCGCTGATTGAAAATATGATTCGCGACGGCGTCAAGGTCGCTGTGGTTGCCCATTATGACAGACCGCTTGCGCCTCTCTATGAGAACGCGAATTTCAACGGTGACGGCGTGCTTGAAACATATCAGATGTCCGGCTATGCGACTGTTGCAAAGTACGGCCAAACCCTCGGCGACGACTATGTTCCCACTAAGGCCGAGTATCTCTCTCCCGACAGATGCGTCGACCTCTCGACCGCGCTCTTCCCGGAGCATACCTATATAATCAAGGGTGCGCCCCACGTCGCCGCAGCTTACGGGACGGAATACAGCCGGTTCTTCCTCTGGCTTCTCACCTATGACGGCGACTTCCGCGCCGGAAAGTATGAGGCCTATCCGCAGTTCATGCTCTCGGGCTTCGATCAGCATCTCAGCAAATGGGAAAGCTGACCCCGTAGAATGAACAGCCCCCGATTCTAACCGAAAAATCCTGCCCGAAAGAAGTATCTCGGGTAGGATTTTTTTGTTTCTTCGATGTATCCGTAAGGTGTGAACACTGTAAATAAATATGTTTCGCAGATTTTACTTTTTAGCTTTAATGCGGTAGATTTATCTTTTCAAGTGTGATAAAATATTCCTATACTGTTTTTGAGGATTGACGGCTTAAATGGATGACAGGCTATTCACAAACAAAGATTTGCGGGCGATGATAATTCCGCTTTTTGTCGAGCAGTTTTTGCTGCTGCTCGTCGGTATAGCGGATACGTTTGTCGTCAGCTTTGTCGGCGACTCCGCAGTTTCGGGCGTGTCGCTCGTCAATTCCTTTAACACCGTCATAATTTTCCTCTTTTCCGCCCTTGCGTCCGGCGGCGCAGTCATAATCAGCCAGTATATCGGCAGCAGGGATAACGTGCAGGCGGGCAAGGCGGCAAGTCAGTTGTTGATGTTTTCGACCATCAGCTCCGTCTGTGTGTCCGCGCTCATACTGATTTTTACCCGCCCTCTCCTCAATCTGCTTTTCGGCAGGGTGGAGGACGATGTTATGGCGGCGTGCGTCGAGTATATGTGCATAACCGCGTGCTCTTTCCCGGCGCTCGCGGTCTATAATGCGGGCGCGGCCATGTGCCGCAGCGTCGGCAGAGCGGATGTGTCGATGTACATATCCGCCTTTGCAAATGCCGTCAATATAATCGGAAATATAATAGGCGTGTTTGCGCTCAAGGCGGGCGTCGCGGGTGTCGCTTATCCGTCGCTGGCAGCGCGGATTATTTCCGCCATTGCCATAACCCTCTATTGCTTCATGCACAAGAAAACGCCTGTCAGATATACTTTCTCTGGCATATTCGCATGGCACGGCTCACTGCTCAAAAAGGTGCTCGGTATAGCTGTTCCCAACGGCGTTGAAAACGGTGTGCATCAGCTCGTTAAGGTCGCTTTGAGCAGCATGGTCGCGCAGTTCGGAACATATCAGATAGCCGCAACGGGCGTGTCGCAGAGTATATGGTCGCTCGCGGCGCTTATGGGCATGGCTATGGCGCCCGTCTATACTACCGTTATAGGTCAGTGTATGGGGGCAGGAAATACAGATGCCGCCAATCACTATTTCAAAAAGCTCAACAAGCTGACCTTTATCCTGTCTTTGGTGTGGAACGCGGCAGTGTTTGCGATGACGCCGCTGTTTTTGAAGTTCTTTGCGATATCCGACGAGGCGAAGCATCTTGCGCTCATTATGGTGCTCATAAATAACGCCATAAACGCATTCGCATACACCTTTGCCGGACCTCTCGGCAACGGACTCAGGGCGGCGGGCGATGTCAAATTCACCATGACAGTCTCCGTTGTGCTGACTATTGCCGCGCGGCTGTTCTTCTCCGCGCTGTTCGGACTGTGGCTCAACATGGGCGCTGTCGGCGTGGCGATAGGCACGAGTATGGATTTGCTCTTCCGCGGGGCGATATTCTTCGTGCGCTATAAAAAACAGAAATGGACAGAGTTTAAGCTCATATAAAAAGAAGGCATCCGCGCGAATACACACGCAGATGCCTTTTTTAACTTTCGGTTTATCAGTCTTCGACAGTGACTGTTCCGTCCTCGTCAACGGTGATAGTCATGCCGTCCTTGACATAGTTTAAAAATTCCTCGCCGAGGCAGTCGACTGTGGGCATCGGGCTGTCCGTCCAGACTGCGGAGAGAATAGCTCCGGCAGCCGCGAGCGAGTCTATATGCTCCGAGAAGAGCAGGCAGGCGGGAGTTCTGCCCATGACCTTTGCGCAGTAGAGAACCATTCCGCCGGTCGTCGAGCCGATAGTCTGGGGCAGGCAGAGAGCCGTGCCGACCATGGGTTTGCCGAAGAGATCGGGGTTGTTCTGATCGCCGCACTTAGCGGTCTTGTCGCCGAACTGGAGGCTCTTCTGGAAGGAAGCAAGGGTATTGAATCCGTTGTGAGAAACGAGAGCTTTTGCCGTGCATTTGCCTGCGGCAACAGGGCGTCCTTTGAACTGTTTCATTGTTACTTTGCCTCCTTTGTGATGATATCGAGAATCTCGGCGCTGGTGTAGTAGCGCGAGGTAGTATATGTTCTGAGCTTGTTGGAGTTGGTGATGACGGGCATCTTACCTGCAAGCGGGTTGTTCATATACATCAGCGGGCATATGTAGCTGAGAACGACGCCGGTAGCCTTGAGCTTTGCAGCGTTGGGCGTTGCGTTGAACTTCTCGACAACAGCCGGAGCGGCGGTGAATACGGTCGGTATCGAGACCTTGCTTCTGCCGTTCTTCTTGAGCGCCTCGGAGACGTTCTCCGTCCACTCGACGAGCTGATCGTAGGAGAGATGAGGGCAGCCGACAAAGCAGAGCTTCGGAGTTGCGTTCTTATCCTTCCACATGACGGGATAGTTGTTCTTAACCCTGTCAAGCTCGGCGTCGTCAATGACATAGACCTTTGCGCCCTCGGCGATAAGGCTCTCGCCCTGCTCGACCGCTTCGGGAGTGAGTCCGTCGATGTGATAGAGACCGACAGCACCGTTGGAGGCGGTAGCCGCACCGAAATCCTTGAGGTACGCCTTTGCATCGCCGTCAAGCTCCGTGCCTATCCACTTGTCAAGACCCTTGCCGATAGCCGAGCCGAGAATCTGAGCCTCGGGCTTCTTCGTTGTCTTAACTTCGACTATCCATGTGGCCTTTCTGCCCTCGTCGGTGACAAGTCCGAAATAGGGGACGCGGCCGATGATGGAGCCGAAAAGCTCGATTATGCCGGAGTTTCTGTTGCAGCGCGCGCCGAGAACGGAGTTTGCGTAGACAACGGCGGAGGATTCTGCCCATGAGAGCACATCGCCCTTGTTGGGGATGTTGCCGACCTCATCCATGTAGCAGGTGCAGGTGTAGGACTTGCTGTCGACAAGACCGAGCTTTGCAAGCTGCGCGTCGTAGCTGTCCTGCATATTGTACATGAACTTTTTGAAAACGATGTTCTTCAGGAAGCTTGAGGGCACATTGGGGTCGAGGGGCTTTGGATCAACGGAGAACTTCTGGCTCGAAACGGCGCCGCCCGCGATAAGCTGATCCATAAGATCATAGACGGGCTGCATAACTCCGAGACCGAAGCTTGTGACAAGGTGTCCCATCTTGCTTGTGACAGGCACCATTTTTGTGGCGCCGAAAGCGTCACCGTACATGACAAGGGTCTTCATGACCTTCGCCATGGTTTCGCCTTTCCCGCCGTTGAGGATGTCCTCCTCTTCGGGAGTAAGGTGCATTTTGTAATTCATGTATATCCACCTTTCAATAAAAATTTCACAGTAAGCAATCTGACAAATAAATAGTATCACAAATCGCAAATAAAATGATTTGCAATTTAGAAAAATAAACAATTAATAAATAAAAAAATATCGAAAATTTGTGCCAGATCCGACCGTACACGCGTCAAACGGATATTTCTTGCAAAATCCTATGCTTTGTGATATTATTTTAGCCCGCAGCAATCGAAGGAGGGGAAATATATGATAGGACTAAAACGCGGAGACGTAAGCCTTTATGACCATGAAAATGAGTGGGATACGGAGGGCGAGCGCACGGTAAACGAGCTTTTAGAAATTCTCGGCGGCGACGCCCGCGACATTCAGCATATCGGCAGCACATCTGTAAAGAGTATAAAGGCGAAGCCGATAATCGATATCGCAGTTGCCGCAGACAGCTTCGAACGTATTTTATCGCACGAAAACGAGCTGCTGCAATCGGGCTATCATTATCGCCCCGATAAGACTACGGACGGCGAGCAGCTGCTCTTCGCCAAAGGAAGCTACTATGAGGGCGGCGATATGCAGACGCACTTTATTCACGTTGTGAAATACAACAGTATGCAGTGGCGAAACTACATAAATTTCCGCGACTTTCTGAATGCTTTCCCGGAGAAAGCAAAGCAGTATGAGAGCGTGAAAACGGGTCTTGTCGAAAAGCTCGGGAGCGTCGGGAGCAGGAACGGTTATGTCGAGGGAAAGGCGGAGTTCATAAGCCGCATTCTCCGCAAGGCGACGGCGTGGTCGTTTCTCGGAAAGACCGCTACAATGGAGACCGACCGTCCAATCGGATATGTGCACAGAAAATCCGGCTATGAGCTTGTCTATCCGCTCAATTACGGTTACATTCCGGGTGTTCTCGGCGGC
>OJAR01000134.1_pt1 | contig 26593 bp, 26 predicted proteins | sample 1589431 | NCBI WGS metagenome assembly OJAR01 (sample SAMN03283242) | human gut metagenome | biome: human-associated habitat; material: feces | host: Homo sapiens | place: Peru | collected 2012 | reverse complement strand
TGCCGCCGTAGTTTATCGCGATGTTTACGGTCGTTCTGGTTTTGTCGGCAGAGCCGCGTTCAAGCTCATCGACAAGCTCGAGAATATCGTCCGCCAAACCCTCGCGCTCTCCTATATATCTTATTCTCAAACCCTTCCGAGCATTCTCCTGCTCGCGCTCCTCGGCCTCGCGCAGGTAATCTCTGAAAAGGTTCATTATGCCGCTGACTTCCTCGGGCGGTCTGCGCCAGTTTTCCGTGGAAAAGGCGTAGAACGTCACGTAGCGTATCCCTATATCTGCGGCATATTCGCATATTCTTTTGAACACCTTCGCGCCCTGCTTGTGACCCTCGCTGCGCGGAAGCCCGCGCTGCTTGGCCCAGCGGCCGTTGCCGTCCATAATTATGGCAACGTGCTGCGGAAGATGCTCGTTATCCGGTGTCTTTGTCATGGCAAAAATCCTTTTGTATTTTAGGCAAAAAGGCGTGACCGCCCAAAGCGCCCAGCCTTTTTGCCGAATAAAATCCGAAGCAAATCAGATTTCCATTATTTCCTTTTCTTTTTCTGCGGCAACACTGTCCGCTTCCTTGACGAACTTGTCGGTGATATCCTGTATCTCTTTCTCGCCGAACTTGAGATCATCCTCGGTTATTTCGCTGTTCTTCTGCATCTTCTTGAGCTTTTCCATGCAGTCTCTGCGGATAGAGCGAACGGCAACCTTGCAGTCCTCCGCCAGCTTCTTGACATCCTTGACTATTTCGCGGCGCTTATCCTCGGTCAGGGGCGGGAAAGTAAGTCTTATCACCTTTCCGTCGTTCTGCGGGTTAATTCCGAGATCGGAGGTCTGGATAGCCTTCTCGATGGGATGCAGAGTAGAAACATCCCAGGGCTGAATGCAGAGGATTCTCGCCTCAACTACGGAGATAGCCGCAAGCTGATTTATCGGGGTGGCAGTGCCATAATAATCAACAGTTATCCTATCGAGAACCGCCGCGGTAGCTCTGTTTGCTCTTATCGTACCGTACTCGCCCTTGAGCGAGGCGATGCTCTTGGTCATTTTATCGCGTGCTGTTTGAAATACTGTTTCCATAATTTCAATCCTTTCTTGAAGAGAAGATCATATTTTTATCGGCCTTTCACCGATTATTTTACAACTGTTCCTACATTCTCGCCCTTTATCGCCTTGACGATATTCTGCGGGTCGTCAAGATTAAAGACGAGAATCGGTATGGAATTGTCTCTGCAGAGAGAGGCTGCGGTGCCGTCCATAACTCTGAGATCGTGGCTGAGGATTTCGTCAAATGAAAGAGTGTCATACTTCTTCGCGTCCTCGAACTTGTTGGGATCCTTGTCATAAACGCCGTCGACATTTGTCGCCTTGAACATGATATCGGCATCTATCTCGAGAGCGCGCAGGGCTGCTGCCGTGTCGGTGGTAAAGAACGGGTTGCCCGTGCCGCAGCCGAAGATAACGACTCTGCCCTTTTCCAAATGGCGCACTGCCCTGTTGCGGATATAGGGCTCGGCTATCTGCTGCATGGCAATGGCGGTCTGCACTCTGACGGGCACCTTGAGATGCTCAAGCGCATCGGCGAGGGCGAGGGAGTTCATGACGGTGGCGAGCATACCTATATGGTCGGCTCTGGTTCTGTCCATATCACCGCTCGAGCGTCCGCGCCAGAAATTTCCGCCGCCGACAACAAGACCGACCTCAACGCCCATATCGACGCATTCCTTGACTGCGGAACAGATATTGAGAACGGTATCGTAATCAATGCCCATGCCCTTTCCGCCGGCGAGCACCTCGCCGCTTATTTTCAGAAGTATACGTTTATACGCAAGCTCCATATTTGTGCCTCCATTCAAAAAAACATATTTTTCCGCTACTATTTTACTTTATTTTACGCAAGCTGTAAAGACAAAAAGGCAAATTCACAGCAATTTAACAAAAAAAGAACACGGGAGACAAAATTCGCTTTGTTCTCCCGTGTTTTTCGCTTTATTTACCGTCTGTCGAGTGCTGCCTGCGCCTCGGAAGTGAGCTTTGAGGTCTGGCGCTGAGCCATGACAAGATTATAATAAACCCCGCGCTTTTTGAGAAGCTCCGCGTGCGTGCCGACCTCGGCGATTCTGCCGTTTTCAAGGACAACAAGCCTATCCGCATGGCGCAGAGTCGAGAGTCTGTGGGCAATGGCTATTGTAGTCCTGTTTTCGGTGAGCCTGCCGAGCGCCTGCTGAATATAGCTCTCGGTTTCGGGGTCGAGCGCACTCGTCGCCTCGTCGAGAATGAGTATCTTCGGGTCTCGCAGTATCGCTCGGGCTATCGCCACGCGCTGGCGCTCTCCGCCCGAAAGATTGTAGCCGTTTTCGCCGACGACTGTATTATATCCGTCCTTGAGCTCCATTATGAAGCCGTGGGCATTTGCCGCCTTTGCGGCCGTGAACACCTCCTCGGGCGACGCGTCCGACTTTGCATAGGAGATGTTGTCATAGATAGTGCCGGAGAAAAGATAAGTCTCCTGGAACACAACGCCTATATTCTCGCGCAGGTAATACTGGTCATAGTCGCGGATATCCCTGCCGTCTATTTTGAGCGTTCCGCCGTCAACGTCGTAGAGGCGCATGACGAGGTTTATCATCGTGGACTTGCCCGCTCCCGAATGACCGACGAGGCCTATCATCTCGCCGGGATTTATCTTCAGATCTATATCCCTGAGCACCGGCTCGTAGCTCTTATAGCCGAAATCGACGGAGTCAAACTCCACCTCGCCCGTTATAGGATATTTCCCGGCATTTTTCGAATTGCCGACCTGCGGCTTTTCATCGAGAACCTCGTATATTTTTATAAGGCTCGTTGTTACCTCCGCTATCCAGCGCGGCATATTTGCAAGCCAGTCGAGCGGCTTATAGATATAGGAGAGCAAGAGCACAAAGCTCCAAAGCTCGCCTGCGGTCATCGTGCCGTTTATAACCATTCTGCCGCCGAAATAGAGCACGAGGAAGTTGCCCGAGTTCATAAGGAAGCCTATGACAGGGAAGATAACCGCCCACGTCCTCTCGTTTTTGACGGAGATATCCGCAAGATCCTTGCTCACGGACGAGAACTTTGCAACCTCGCGCTTTTCGCTGCCGAAGGTTTTGACAACTCGGATACCCCTGATTATATCGTGGAGAATCGAATTTGCGCGGCTGTCATACCGCCACTGTTTATCATAACGCAAATGGATGTACCGCTTGAAGCTGTTGAGCGTGATAATGCAAAACGGCGCGGGTATGATTGCAAGCAAGGTCAAAAGCGGACTCATGCGTAGCATAAATATTCCGACTACAACGAAAAGTATAAGCTGCTCGAGCGCATAGCGTCCTTTATCGACAAAGAAATTCTGAACGGTGTTTGTGTCGCGCGTGACGCGTTTTATCAAGTCGCCCGCTGTTTTTCGGGACATGGACGAGACGGACATACGCTGAACTCTGTCATAGACAACGGAACGCAGATATTTTGAAAATCCGAGCCCGACGCTGTTTGCTGTGCGCCCCGAAAATATCTGAAAGATGTTTTCAAACAGATAAGTAAGCGCCATGGCAACGCCGATAAATATAATATTTTGATTTACGGAGAGTCCGTCGGAGTAAAATGCGGACGAGAAGCCGTCAACGAGCTTCCCCTGAAGCACGGGCTGCACTGCCGACATAAGATTTGCAAAAGTGACGAGCACGCTTGACAAAAGGAGCTTTGGAATAAACTGCCGGAGCATTTTAAAAGTCCTTCGCCATATGTAGCTCTTATCGACACAGAACATACAGACATCCGTGCCCTTGGGATAGCGCCTGCCGCAGACGGGGCATTTGTCGGCGCTGTCCGCTATCTGCTCGGGCTCCTCGCCTGTTTTTATCCTGTGATTCACAGCCTTGCAGAATTCGCCTATATCCTCGGCGGCGCTCATCGAGAAGCGGCAGACGGTGATATTCTCGGCGCCGTCGTAATCCGAGCCGCTTTTCTCCGCAAACGGGGAAATTTCAAGGCTTCCGCAGCCGACATCGGTATACTGCACAAGCTCGCCTATATTTTTAAGAGAGAGAGAAAACACCTCTTTGCCGTCTTCGAGCGCGTAAACTGCGCCGTCTTTATACCGCAGAACACCGCGGCACGGCTTTGAATTTAAATCAAGGTCATATTTTACCTCGGTCATGGTTTTTAACCGCACGGCGCGCAGCCGCTCCTTTCTTTAAAATTTCGGCAAACTCAATACAAGAACGGCTCTATCTTCCTGCGCATTCTCGGCTTGAGGGCGTTGATATCGGGAATAATGAATCGGTTGCCGTCGGAGTCGTTGAACATAACGGAACCCGAATCGAGCATTTTGACATTGCGGCTGATATCTTTTACGCCGAAGGTCTTTTTGAAGCCGTCTATCGACACGTCAAAGTAAAATGAGCCCATCTTCTCTTCTATCGAATATATCTGCGATATTTCGGGGCAATAGTAGCGCGCCGCAAGGTCTTTTTCGATTATCTCCCTGCTTTCGCTCGGGAAATCAGCGGCGTTTTTTATTATGCCTATCTCGTTTTTGTCCATATCGCTGACGCTGATATACTCGAACGGTCTGTGCAGGGGCAAGGTTCGGAGAAGCCGCACACGGCGGTAGTCTTTGTCCTCGGTTTTCAGGGCTGCAAAGCCGTTCGGATTCAGATAGAATTTGCACTTTTCGGGGTCAAGGAAGTTAATTGACATAGTATTGAGCTCTCCCATTTTAACCCTCCTCAATCGATTATGCCGACAGCCTTGAGAGCCTCGGCCTGTATTTTATATAGCTTATAGAATTCGCCGCGCTTTTTCAGAAGCTCGGCATAGCTGCCGCATTCAACAACCTCGCCCTCGCTTATAACTGCGAGCATATCGGCGTCGCGCAGGGTCGAGAGGCGGTGCGCAATGGCAACCGTAGTTCTGCCCTGCATGAGCTTGGTAAGAGAATACTGGATATTGCGCTCGGTCTCGGTATCCATGGCCGCGGTAGCCTCATCGAGGATGAGTATGCGCGGATTTTGGATTATCGTTCTGGCTATTGATATTCTCTGCCGTTCGCCGCCCGAGAGGTCGTGACCGCCCGCTCCGACGCGCGTCTCATAGGCATCGGGCAGCTTCATAATAAAGTCGTGCGCGCTTGCGGCCTTTGCTGCGGCGATTATCTCTTCCATTGCGGCATCCGGCTTCGCGTAGCGGATATTGTCGGCTATTGTGCCTATAAACAGATAGATGTCCTGCGACACGAGCCCGACATTCCTTCTGATAATGTCAAGCGGCAGGTCGCGCACATCGACTCCGTCGATTTTGACGCACCCTGCTTTAGGGTCATAGAGACGCGCTATCAAATTGGCTATTGTCGTTTTGCCCGCTCCGGTCTTACCGACTATTCCGAGCATCTGACCTGCGTTCACCTTGAGGTCAAGATTCTTTATTACGGGACGCGCAGGTTCATATTCAAATTCGAGACTTGAAATCTCAATATCTCCGCGCACCTCGCCTATATCTATCGGATGTTCTTTTTCGACTATCTCGGGCTGAGCGTCCACTATTTCGAACACGCGCTGAGCCGAATCCACGCACCGCGCCCACCAGTTGGAGACCCACGACAGAAAGTCGATGGGGCCGACGAGCATGGTGAGATATATCGTAAAATTAAGGAGCGTGCCGACGGTCATTTCACCTTTCGCAACCATGAGTCCGCCGCAGGTCAGCATGAACACGGCGAGAACCGAGAGCAATACGGTCAACAGCGGAAAAAACGTAGCTTCCGAATTATTGAACTTCAAATCCGCATCATAGAGGTCGCCGCTGACCTTATCAAAGCGGTCGAGCTCCTCATCCTCTTTCGAGAAAGCCTTTATTATACGCTGACCGTTGATATTGTCGCTGACCATTGAGGTGAGTCTCGCGTTGCGCGCCCAGCTCCTGTGATGCAGTATTCTGAAAAATTTGCTGCCGAAGATGAGCAGTATAAGAAATATCGGAGCCGCAGCGCAGCAGAGAAGCGCCAGCTTCCACGACATAACGAACATGATTATCAGGACGCCGACAACGGTTATAGTATTCGTTATGACATAGGGCAGTCCGTCGACAAAAAACCAATAGATATTATTGGAATCCCTTGTCACGCGCTCCATGAGCGAGCCCGTCTGTTTGGACGAATAAAAGCTGACGGACAGGCGCTGCATGGCGGCGAATATCTTGACCTTTATATCATATATGACGCGCGGCATTATGCTGCCCATAAGGAACTGGAACGACACCGTCATCAAAAGTCCCAGCAGCTTCATGCCGACAACCGCACCTATTAAGTAGCCGAGCGTAACAAACAGCTGCTGCGCGGGAGTTGAACCGACATTGCTCAAAACATCGTCGAAGAGCGCCTTTGTGCTTATCTGCGGCATTGCCATATTAATTGCCGTGCTTATAAGTATCGCCGCAACAATTAGCGTCATTTGAAGCTTATAGCCGCCGAAAAACGAGAACAGGCGCTTGACCGTCGATTCGTTTTTGTCACACTTTGGGCAGGAATTGCGCCCGGGCGGATAGGGTCTTTTGCACTTAGGGCAGACTCCGCCGTCCTTACTGTCTCCGTCATTCTTTAATATCGGCTTTCCGCTTTTTAAGCTGTTAAACGCCTTGCAGAACTCATCGTAAGCGCCGAGAAAGTTGAGGCTGAATTTTATCAGTCCTATGTCGTCGCCGTCCTTTTCGGCTATGAGACGAGCCGTGGAAACATACTGCTCGCATTTTAGCGAATCAAAATCGGAGAGCGGATAGGAGCGAATCTCTCTGAGCTCGTATTCCGCTTTGATTTTCTTGCTTCCGCGCTTTTTTGCTGTTTTTTCGTCCCCGAGGATGAAATATATACCCTCGCTGTCAAGAGCCGTCCACGCAGTAAGATAGCAGCCGTCGAAATCCATATCGCTTTCAACAACTTTTATAAATCCGTCTGTCGCAAGCCCGCTGCTTTCGACTGCCGCCTTTACATCGTCGGGCAGTCGGTCGAAGCGTTTATGCTTCGGCGGCTCGTATTTGCCGAGCATACGGCGCAATATTCTTTTTATTTTTCTTTTGAAGCTATTCATAGTCACTCCGAAAAAAGAATCAGGGTCTGCTCAAATCGAACATCAGTCGATGTAATCGAGTATCATCGGCTGCGCCGCAGGCTTCTGTGCGCCTATAGAGACGGCCGAGAGATAGCGGGTCTCCGCGCCGTCAAGGCGGCTTTTGTCATTAGAGAAAAGCGTTGCGAGCAGTTCTCCGCGCTTTACAAAATCGCCTGTTTTGGCGGATATCACAATACCCGCCGCAGGGTCTATATTGTCCTCTTTCTTCTCTCTGCCAGCTCCGAGCAAAACGGCGGTCAGGCCTATATTCTCGGAATCCATATGAGTTATATATCCGTCCGCGGGCGCATACACCTCGCGGGAGAAAGAGGCTTTTTCGAATTTTGAGGTGTTCTCTATATATGAGACGTCGCCGTCCTGCGACTTAACCATCATTTCAAAGCGTCTGAGAGCTTCTCCGCTGCTGACGGCCTCATCAACGAGCTCGGCGCATTTCTCTCTGTCTCCTATGCCTGCAAGCATAAGCATTCTGCACGAGAGCTCGCGGCAGACAGTCCAAAGGTCGCCGGAAGTATTGCCTTTAAGTATATCGACAGACTCGATAACCTCGAGCGAATTGCCGACCGCTTTTCCGAGCGGGGCGTCCATGTTTGTTATTAAAGCGGCGGTCTTAACTCCCGCTCCCCTGCCTATTTCGACCATTGTTCGCGCAAGCAGACGGGAATCGTCGAGAGTTTTCATAAACGAACCGCTCCCCGTTTTTACGTCGAGGAGAATGCAGTCCGAGCCGTCGGCAAGCTTCTTGCTCATTATGCTCGAGGCTATGAGCGGTATGCTGTCAACTGTGGCGGTGACATCGCGCAGAGCGTACAGTTTTTTGTCCGCAGGGCACATATTACCGCTCTGACCCGTGACGCTCAAGCCGCACGATTCAACGGTTTCACGCATTTTCTGCGGGGATATCGAGGTTTGGAAACCCGGAATAGCTTCGAGCTTGTCGACCGTTCCGCCCGTGTGCCCGAGTCCCCTGCCGGACATCTTTGCTACCTTAACACCGCACGCCGCGACTATGGGAGCCACTATGAGCGTGGTTTTGTCGCCAACGCCGCCCGTCGAATGCTTATCGACCTTGACGCCGCTTATCCCGCTCAAATCGGCCTTATCGCCCGAATCGCGCATGGCGAGCGTGAGAGCCACCGTCTCGGCCTTGGTCATTCCGCGGAAAAACACCGCCATGGCGAACGCCGAGAGCTGATAGTCCGGCACCTCCTCGGAGACACAGCCGTTTATTATATAAGATATTTCTTCGGCGGTCAGTTCGCCGCCGTCACGCTTTTTGCGGATAAGTTCGGGCATATACATAAAAAGCTCACCTCAGTTAACGGAAAGAATTACACAGTTGAGCAAGAAAAGCGAGGACAGCTCACTCTCATCGCCGAGGACTGTACTTTTTGCGTCATCGGCCGTGACCAGCGACGATATCATTGTCGGATCGGCCTTGATACGCGCTGCTATAGCATCGTAATCCGACTGGGTGAACTGAGTGAATGCCGAACGCGAAAGATCAAGCCGCACACCGTCGTCGGCTATGCCGAATTTCACGGAGCGTCCGCCGCTGAAGCTGCCGTTTTTCACCGACTCGAGAGCTCTGTAAACGCTCATGGAGACCGACTTTTCCGCAGTTGTCAAAACAGCGTCCGACACATAGGATTTATCGGTATCGGCGCCTATGACCCAGCTGCCTATGTTGCGTTCAGCCGCACTTGCAACCGCGGCAAATACTCTCGTGCCGCAGGCAAAAATCGCCTGCGTGCCGGTAGAATACCAGAGCTTTGCGCGCGCTTCGGCGTCGAGCTCGGTTTCATCGCTCTTGAGGAATCTCACTTTTATATCGACCGACACGGCTCCGAGGTTCATATCCTCTGCGGCGCGCTCCGCACCCTGTATAAATCCGAAGCAGTAATTGACATAATTATCCGACGGATAGCTGCCCTGAAATCCGAGACGCTGAAAGCCGTTAAAAACAGAAGCATATCCCGCAAGATATCCCGCGTCGAGAGTGGAATAGCTGACGGCGAGCACATTGTCGGGCAAGTCCTTCTCCGTGCTGTCGACAATTATAAACTTTACATCCTCCCAACGCTCGGCCGCTCTTACTACGGCATCGAGGAACTCGTCTCCGTGGCAGACCACCGCCTTTGCGCCGTGCTTTATCGCTTTTCTTATCGCTCTGAAGAAGTAAGTTGTGCCGCGCTGAGACGGTCTGTAATATTTGCAGCTGACTCCGTAATCGGCGGCGTAGCTTTTTACGCCGTCCCAAACCACGGAATTATACGACCTGTCATATATATCGCCGACATCGGTAATAAACACCGCTTCGTATTTTTCGTGTTTTGCGCAGGCGCAGAGACTAAAAAGCATCGCCAATACGCAAAGCGCAGCTGTTATACGCCGAAAATTTTTCAAGGCTGATTCTCCTGTTTTAAATTTGCCGGTCCGAATGAGCCGGGCAAAAGTTCTTTGAGCTTAAACGAACGCAGTCCGTTTTCCGTGTTGCAGATTATTTCAAAAGTTTCCGTATTGCAGAATTCCGCCATGACCTGACGGCATACGCCGCAGGGAGTGCAAAATTCAACACCGTCTTTTCCTCCGGCAACGGCTATTGCGCAAAAGTCGCGTTCTCCGCTTGAAACGGCTTTGAAAAAGGCCGTGCGCTCGGCGCAGACTGTCGGAGTATACGCGGCATTTTCGATATTGCAGCCCGTATATACCGTACCGTCGGAGCAGAGAAGCGCCGCGCCGACGCTGTATCCGGAATAGGGAGAATACGAATTTGCGCGCGCGTCTGAGGCTTGAGAAAACAGCGCATTACGCTCATTGTCGGTCATACGTCCGACACCTCCCGCAGAAAGCTCTCTCCGCTTTTAAGCGCGGGCAAGCCGAAGCAATCGAGCACAAAAGCGGAAATATCGGCAAAGGTCGGGCGGGTTCCGATATTAATCCCCGCTTTAACCTTATTGCCGTAAACTATTATAGGGATATATTCGCGCGAATGGTCGGTGCTTGCGGTCGAGGGATCGCAGCCGTGGTCGGCGGTTATTATGAGCACATCGTCGGGACGCATATTTTCAAGGAATTTTCCGAGACGGCAGTCAAACTCCGTCAGCGCTTTCGCGTAGCCGTCAACATCGTTCCTGTGCCCGTAGAGCATATCGAAATCGACGAGATTGACAAAGCAGAGCCCGTTGAAATCCTCGTTTTGAAGCTCGAGGGTTTTCTCCATGCCGTCGGCGTTGTCTTTGTTTATCCCCCTGTGGTCCGTGATGCCGCAGGAGGCGAAAATATCGTTTATCTTACCGACCGATATTACATCGAAGCCCGAATTTTTCAGCCTGTCGAGCATCGTCTCCCCGGTCGGTTCAAGAGAGAAATCATGCCTGCCAGAGGTTCTGTAAAAGTTCGGATATTCACCCTTAAACGGGCGGGCTATGACCCTGCCCACGGCGAGCTCGTCTTTGAGCATACCGCGCGCCTTGCGGCAGATACCGTAAAGCTCTTCGAGCGGGACTATATCCTCGTGGGCGGCAACTTGAAATACGCTGTCCGCCGAAGTATAGACTATGAGATCGCCCGTCTCCATATGCTGTCTGCCGTAGTCGAGAATGACCTGCGTGCCGGAATACGGCTTATTGCAGAGCACTCCGCGCCCCGTCAGGTGCGAGAACTCGTCTATCGCATACTGCGGAAATCCGTTCGGGAAGGTAGGCATGGGCTTTTCCGAGACTATTCCCGCAATCTCCCAGTGACCCGTCGTCGTGTCCTTTCCCGCCGAACGCTCGGCAGCTCTGCCGAATGCGCCGCGCGGAGACGCGACCGCACCCTTGGGTGATACCCCGTCGATATTGAAAAGTCCGAGGGACTTCATATTCGGCACATCGAAGCATTCCGAGCGGCTGACCGCGCCGAAGGTATCGCTTCCGCAGTCATTGTATTTCGCGGCATCGGGAAGCTCGCCGACACCGAAGGAATCGAGGACTATAAGAAAAACTCGCTTTGTTTTCAAGGGTATCACCCCGTTTAAAGAGTATTGAGAGCTATTTCTATCATTTCGTTGAAGCTCTGCTCGCGCTCTGCGGGCGAGCATTCTCCGCTCTCCTTGTTCATGGGCAGGTCGGATATGGTGCAGATGCACAGCGCGTTTTTGCCGGAGCGTGCGGCGTTCATATAGAGCGCTGCCGCCTCCATCTCAACGGCCAAAACACCCATTTTCTGCCACAGTTCAAAGCTCGGGATGTCCTCATAGAAGGTATCGGACGAGACTATATTGCCGACTACGGGCTCCTTGCCCGTTTTTCTCGCGGCGGCCACCGCCTTTTCGAGCAGGGAGAACGACGCTATCGGCGAAAATACGCCGGGCAGACCGTACTGGTGGGCAAAATTCGAGTTTGTGCACGCGCCCGCTCCTATGACCACGTCGCGCAGCTTCAGAGAGGGAGCTATGCCGCCCGCCGAGCCGACGCGGATAATATTGTCCACATCGTAGAAATTGAAAAGCTCATAGGAGTAGATGCCCATCGACGGCATACCCATACCGGAAGCCATAACCGAGACGGGCTTGCCGTGATATGTTCCGGTATAGCCCTGAATGCCTCTGACATTGTTTACGAGGCGGGCGTCGTCGAGAAAAGTTTCGGCGATATACTTTGCTCTTAAAGGATCGCCGGGCATGATGACTGTTTTGGCGAAGTCGCCTTTGTTCGCGGTATTGTGTGCTGTTGACATATTGACTCTCCTTTCAATATCCGGACGCATCAAGACCCTTGGCGAGCTTGACAATTCTGCTCGTGCCGAGCCTGTCGCAGCCGAGGGATATGAATCTCTCGGCGTCGTCAAGGCTGCTGATGCCGCCTGCGGCTTTCATTTTTACATTGCTTCCTATATGCTCCGAAAAGAGCTTTATATCATCGAAAGTTGCGCCGCCCGTCGAGAAGCCGGTCGAAGTCTTTATATAGTCGGCACCGGAGCGCGTGACTATATCGCACATTGCTATCTTCTCGTTCTCGGTAAGCAGGCAGGTTTCGATAATGACCTTCAGGATTTTCCCCTCGCACGCGGCGCGAACCGCCTTTATCTCATTTTCGACATAGACGGTATTGCCGGACTTGAGCTCGCCGACATTTATAACCATATCTATCTCATCCGCGCCGTTTTCCACTGCGTCCTTTGTCTCAAAGACCTTGACGGCGGTAGTGTTATAGCCGTTGGGGAAGCCGATAACGGTGCATATTTTCACCTTGTCTCCGACATAGTCCTTCGCTCTTGTGACAAACGCGGGCGGGATACACGCACTCGCCGTGCCGAACTTCTCGGCGTCGATGAGTATCTGCTCGATATCGCTCCAGCCGGCGGTTACTCCGAGCAGGGTGTGATCGACCTTTTTAAGAATTTCTCTGATGTCCATTTTCCGTTCCTCCGTTGTATTTTCTGCGGCAAAAGCAAAGCGCGGGGCTTTGTCAAAAATCCGTACAAATCATATGATGTACAGAGGGATTCCTCATAAAAAGCAAGCTAAAGGAGTAATGTTTTGATATGAATTATAACACCCGAAGCGTCGGGGGCTGCTCCTGCCCCATGCGCGAGGCGGCGACTCCGTTTCCGGAGGAATACAGTGTCGCCATGGCATATGTTCCCATGCAGACGGATATAAGCGTATACGACGAGATGAAAGCCTTTGAAGTCGGCACGCTGTTTCCCGTTCTCAACAAGCCGTTCAACCCTGCGAGGTGCTTGAGATGACTAAGCGCGAGACCATGCTCAGGCGGTTGAGCGCCGCCCAATTCACGCAGTGGGAGCTGCATCTCTATCTCGACACTCACCCGTCCGATCTCCAGGCGCTTGCACTGTTTAAAAAGTGCGACGCGCGTTACAGGGCATTAAAAAGCGAATATGAATCTCAATTCGGCTCGCTCACGGCGCTCGACGCAACGGGCGCCGAGTGGCTCAAGAACCCGTGGCCGTGGGATGAAGAGGAGTGTGGCTGCTGATGTTTGTATATGAAAAGAAGCTTCAATATCCCGTTAAAATAGCAAATCCGAACCCGAAATACGCGAAAATAATACTCGACCAATACGGCGGGCCCGACGGAGAATTGGGCGCGTCGCTGCGCTATCTCAGTCAGCGTTTCACCATGCCCTACGCTCAGCTCAAGGGACTGCTCACCGATATCGGCACGGAGGAGCTCGGACACCTCGAAATGATAGGCGCGATAGTCCACCAGCTCACAAGAAATCTCACACCGGAGGAGATAAAGAAGGGCGGATTTGAAGCATATTTCGTCACCCATACCGCGGGAGTATATCCCGCCGGGGCAAACGGTATGCCGTACAGCGCGGGATCCATGCAGTCAAAGGGCGACACAATAGCCGACCTTATGGAGGACATGGCTGCCGAGCAGAAGGCGCGGGTAACCTACGACAATATTCTGCGCCTTGTTGACGACCCGGATGTCCGCGACCCGATAAAATTCCTGCGCGAGCGCGAGGTAGTCCACTTCCAGCGCTTCGGCGAGGGGCTGCGCACCGTCACAGACAGGCTCAACTCGAAGAACTACTATTCGTTCAACCCGTCGTTTGACAAATGCTGAAGTTATAAACTCAAGGGAGCCTCAACGTTCAACGCGCCAAGGCTCCCTTAAAACTGCTTATTTTACGAAGCTTACGGCGACGTTTTCAAAAGTCTCCTCGCCCGCAAGGAAAGCGGAAAAATCGTTTTTTACCGTGAGTGTTCCGCCGCTCTTCATGGAATTGACAAGCTTGGCATACTCGCTCCCGGTGAGCTTTTTAAACTTTGAGGTTGCAAAAGGCAGACCGACGGCGTTATCGTCAACGCCGAGATTGGACATAAGTCCGCCGACGAGCACCCATTTGCCCGCATAGAAAGAGGTAAGCACCTTCTGCGCGGCGGCGCTCAGTCCTTTCATAGCCGAGGTTATGACCGTATCGGAGACGGAGGACTGATCGACATCGACGCCTATAGTCTTGCCGTTATTGTCCGAAGCGGCCTCAAAGACGGAATCGCACATTTCTCCGCCGCAGGAAAACACGCACTGCGTGCCGGACTTGTACCATCCGTCGACCATTTTCTGAAGCTCGGGCGACGCGGAGAAGCTGTCTCCGTAGAGATAGCTGTACTTCATCTCGACGGAAGCGCCCGTTATCTCGGCAGCGTCGTTTGCGCCCTGTACAAAGCCGTAGCCGAATCTATTGACGGACGGATTGTTGCCCGCTCCGCCGCCGACAAAGCCGAGCTTTGTATTACCCTCGGTAACGGCGGCATAGCCCGCAAGATAGCCGCACTGCTCCTCCATGAAGGAGACTGCAGCGACATTCGAGAGAGTTTTTCCGTTGCCGTCCGTGAGCACATATCCGTCAACAAAGACAAACTTCGTATCGGGATTCTCCGCAGCGGCGCGCTTGAGAGCCTTTTCCTGCTCGTAGCCGGTAGCGACGATTATCTTTGCGCCGCCGCTTATAGCCTCAATGAAAGCATTGTATCTGTCGTCATCCGAGGCCTTATTGCCGTTTCTCGGCTGATAATATTTATATGATTTGCCGTTTTGATAGGCAAAGGTCTTTACTCCGTCCCATGTGCCCTGGTTGAAGGACTTATCCTTGAGCCTGCCGACATTTGTGACCATCGCTATCTCGTATTTTCCGTCTTTCGAGGTCATGGTGTCGGCTATTTCGTCCGCCGAAATTATTTGAGCATCGTCTCTGTCGTTCACAAGACCGGTTTTGTTGCATGCGGTAAGAGCGGCGCAGCCGAATATCATAAGCACCGCGAGAAGCACCGCAAGGGTCCTCTTCATGGTAAAACCTCCTATATATCTCCTATATATGACTCACGCGTCCGTTTCGATTGTTTATTATATCATCACTGCGGCTTTAAATCAACAAAGTTTTGTCAATTTTTTATACTCTATATATAGTTATAACCGCAGAAGAAAAATATATTACTTTTTATAAATCGGGCAAAGTAATATATAAGAGATTGATTTTAGAACGCACAGATGATATAATCAATAAAAATATCAAGCGAGGTCTTTATCAAATGCACCCTTTTGCCGCTTTTTGCAGACGCAATCTCAACGCGCTCGGACTCGAGCTTTACAGTCTCGCATATCCCCTGCTCCCGAAGGACAGGCGCGACTGGCTGTTTGAAAAAAATGTGAATATCGTTCCCGCCGAGACGGGCGTTAAAATAATCGAAAGAGACGGCGAGAGCGTCACTATCGGCAAGTTCAACAAGGACGGCACATATTCGGACAAGCCGTTTCGCATTCTCACCGCGACCGACCTCCACCTCGGCGACACGCCCTCTCTGCGCCGTAAAACAATGCAGATGCTTGCGAATCACATCTCCCAGGCAAAGCCCGACCTTGTGATATTCACGGGCGACGTTATACTTTCAAAATATCAGCAGCTTGACTCGGTTCAGTTTGCGCGGTTTATGGAAAAAACCGGGGTCTACTGGGCTATTGTGTTCGGCAATCACGAGGTACGCGAGGAAAAGGGCTTCTACAAGTGGCTTATGCTCGACTCCGTGAGACGCTATCCGCACTGCCTTGCGCTCCACGGAAACGACAGTCTCTACGGCTACGGCAACTACAGAATAGACATCAAAAACGGCGAAAATTCACTGCTCCAGAGTCTCTATTTATTTGACTCGGGGCGCGATATACGTGAGAGATATTATAAAGATTACGGCGTACCCGAGGATATGAAGGGCTATGATTTCTTAAAGCCCGAGCAGATAGAGTGGTACAAAAACTGCGTGCGAAGCACAGAGGAAAAATACGGGAAAGTCAAGTCTATGATGTATTTCCACATTCCCCTGCCGGAGTTCGAGCACGTTATGAAGTTAGACGAGAACGGACATTATGTCCCGACGGGCGAGGCGAAGATTTTCTACGGAGGGATGTATGAATCCGTCGGCTGCTCGCCGTTCAACAGCGGAATGTTTGACGCCATATGCGAGCTCGGAAGCACGCAGGCTGTCTACTGCGGTCACGACCATATCAACGACTTCTGCGCAAACTACAAGGGAATATGCTTCATATACAGCCAATGCGGCGGATATGAGACCTACACCATGGGCACAAACTTCGGCTGGCCTGAGGAAAAATGGATGCAGGGTGTGACGGTGACGGAAATTCTCCGCGACGGCAGCATAACGGTCGGCAGACGCTTTAACCGCGACTATCTCAAGAGACCCGAGCAGTTCAACGCCGAAAAGCAGGCCTACGAGGAAAGCAGGAAAAAATAAAATGGCATCGAGCAAAGAATATCTCGACTATGTGCTCGAACAGCTGAGCGAGACAGGCGACGTGACAAGCCGCGCTATGATGGGCGAATACATACTGTATTTTCGCGGAAAAGTAATCGGCGGAATATACGACAACAGGCTTCTCATAAAGCCCGTCAAGGCGGCTCGCAGGATGATGCCCGACGCTTCGGAGGAGCTGCCTTATGACGGCGCGAAGCCGATGCTCTCGGTCGATAACATCGAGGACAAAGAATTTCTGAAAGATCTGTTTGAAGCGATATACGACGAGCTGCCGAGCCCTAAGAAAAAATAAGAAATGCTCCCGATTATTTTAAAAAACGGGAGCACTTTTTGTTTTTAATTCGGAGAGACGCAATTACGCCTTTGACGGGACTGTGATATACTTATCGATAAAGCTCTTGACCTTAGCCTCGTATGCGGCGGAGTCGGTCGGGTAGCTTTCGGCGTGACCCGCGCCCTCGACAAGGAGTATATCTTTGTCGCTGCTGCACGCGTCATAGAGTTCGTTGACCATATAGGTCGGAACAAAATCGTCCTTTGTGCCGTGGATAAAGAGCATGGGAACCTGCGCGTGCTTGACGCTCTCGATCGAGTCAACCTTTTTGAAGTCGTATTTTGCAATGCGTTTATTGAAGAAGTTAGCGCCGTCAAGCAGAGGCGAAGAAGGAACATGGGCGTTTTTGAGCTGATAATCGAACTCCGCCCACGGGCTTGTATAACCGCAGTCGGCAACGGTGAACTTTACATTCTTCGGCAGATCGGGGTTGCCGCTCATCAAGGTGACGGTGGCGCAGCCCATAGACACGCCGTGCAGGATTATCTGAATATTGCTGCCGAAGGTATCGTTAATAAACCTGAGCCACTGCATACCGTCTCGAGACTCATGCGAGCCGAAGCCGATATATTTGCCCTCGCTGTCGCCGTGAGCCTGATGGTCGACGATAAAGACGTTAAAGCCGAGGTCGTGATAGAACTTTGTCATGAGCCTGAACTCGCGCTTGCCCCAGCAGCGATAGCCGTGGCTTGCAAAGACATAGACATCGGACGGCTTGTCCGCCTTCAGAAGATAGCCTTTGAGCTTATTTCCGTCCGCATTGGTTATGGAGTAATTTTCAAAGGTCTGCTCATTGAGCCACTCCTCGCGGGGATCGGGAATGAACTTTTCGGGATTTGTCTCCATCATCTTCTTTTTTGCGTCGGCATCCATCTTCCCGGGTATTTTTGCTTTTCGAGCTATGACCTCATAGAAGACAACATAGCTTACTATGCCGAAAACTATTCCGGCAAACAGGAGAACGGACGCCGCAACTATCGCTGTTATCTCAACAGCATTCATTATTATCACCTTTTTTCAATATTTTCGCGTGCATATGCACAGCTTTAGTCCAACAATATTATAGCTATCTGTATGAAATAAGTAAAGAAAAATTTTTATTCTGAATAAGCATTGTTCCCGCCGTTTTTTGTGATAAACTTTGATTGTGTTTAAGGATAAAAGGAGGAGAATTATGACCAGATACGAAAGCGCAAGAGAGATATATGCTTCCCTCGGCGTTGACACCGAAAAAGCTATAGAAGCGCTCCGCAGCACGGCGGTTTCCGTCCACTGCTGGCAGGGCGACGACGTTACGGGCTTCGACTCGAAACAGGCGCTCTCCGGCGGAATACAGACCACCGGCAACTACCCCGGAAAGGCGCGCACGCCCGAGGAACTGATGCGGGACTTCGACTTCGCCGCAAGCCTCATGCCCGGCAGAAAGAAGCTCAATCTTCACGCGAGCTACGCCATATTCGAAGACGGCGAGTTCGCCGACCGCGACAAGATAGAGCCGCGCCACTTTGAAAAGTGGGTAAAGTTCGCAAAGGAACGCGGCATGGGGATAGACTTTAATCCCACCTTCTTCTCGCATCCCATGGTTAAAGACAATCTCACGCTCTCTTCGCCCGACGAAAATGTTCGCCGTTTCTGGATAGAGCACGGCAAGCGTTGCATAGAAATATCGGAATATTTCGCAAACGAGACGGGCGTCCCCTGCCTTATGAACATCTGGATTCCCGACGGATATAAGAATATCCCCGCGGACAGACTCTCGCCGCGCAAGAGATTTAAGGCTTCTCTTGACGAAATACTCTCCGTGCCTTATGATAAGTCAAAGGTTTTCGTCTGCCTTGAATCGAAGGTTTTCGGAATCGGGCTTGAGTCTTATACCGTCGGCTCCGCCGAGTTCTGCATGAACTATGTCGCCTCAAAGGGCATAACTCCCCTTATGGACAACGGCCACTATCACCCGACCGAAGTCGTATCGGATAAGATATCCTCCATGCTCCTTTTTAACGACCGCATCGCCCTGCACGTCACGCGCGGCGTCAGATGGGACAGCGACCACGTTGTTATCCTCGACGACGAGACTAAAGAGATAGCGAAAGAGATAGTCCGAAACGACGCACTCGGCAGAGTGTTCATAGCGACCGACTATTTCGACGCTTCTATAAACAGGATATCCGCATGGGTCACGGGAATAAGGAGCGTACACAAGGCTCTGCTTCTCGCTCTGCTTGAGCCGAACGAGAGAATGAAAGCGCTGCAGGACGAGAGCCGCTTCACGGAGCTCATGGTTTTGCAGGAGGACATGAAAACAGCGCCGTTCGGAGACATCTGGGACGAATATCTCAGGCGCGAAAATGTTTCCGGAGACTATATATCGCCCATACTCGACTACGAAAAGAATACACTGGAGGCAAGAAAATGAAAGACATTCTGACTGCGCCCTTTGTGCAGGAAATGATGCAGACCACCGCCAATATGTACCGCCTCGGTTGGGACGAGAGAAACGGCGGAAACATAAGCTATATGCTCGACGAAAAGGAAGTCGGCGAATATCTCGACCTCGGCAAGGTCATCAGAACCATTCCGACCGGCTTTGACGCAAAGCCGCTTATCGGCAAAATATTCATTGTCACGGGAACGGGCAAATATTTCAAGAATGTTCAGTTCGACCCCGAAAACAATCTCGGCATCATAAGAATCGCCGAGGACGGCACTACCGCGGAGCTTCTCTGGGGCTACTCCGACGGCGGCAGATTCACAAGTGAGCTGCCCGCTCATCTGATGAGCCACATGGCGCGTCTCAGCGTTGAGCCGGAGAACAGAGTCGTCATGCACTGCCACCCGACAAATACGCTCGCCATGAACTACATCCATGAGCTCGACGAGAAAAAGATAACCCACACCCTTTGGGAGATGTGCACCGAGTGCATAGTGGTTTTCCCGGACGGCGTCGGCGTTCTGCCGTGGATGCTGTGCGGCACGAACAGCATAGGTGAAGCGACAGCCGAGAAGATGAAGGAGTTTCGCCTCGTCATCTGGGGAATGCACGGAATCTACGGCGCGGGCAAGACAATGGACGAGACCTTCGGTCTTATCGAGACGGTCGAAAAGGCCGCACAGATATATATGCTCACGGCGCATATGCCGAGGATTAACACGATAAAGGACAGCGAGATGCAGGAGCTCGCCGAGTTCTTCGGAGTCAAATACAGAAAAGATTTCCTGAATCTGTAAACAAACAGCAAGCCGCATCAGACAGTGCGGCTTGATTTTTTAGAGGTGTCAAATGGACAAAGCGATAAAAATTTTTCGCAATCCCCTCTTCATGATAATCGCAGGCGCGGTCTTCGGAATATTGGCAAAATACGGCGACATCGCCTATGCAAACAGCATATTTTCATTTTTCGGGCTGCTGACCTCCGGGTTTGCAATATGGCTCGTTATCGGAACGGCGATAATTTATATTTCAAGCAGCCGCAAACAGCTGTCCGTTCTTCTGTCGTCGTTCATGCTGCCGATGCTTTTGGCATACTATATTTTTTCCGTCCTTGCCGTAAAATACTTCAATATAAAAATCGCGCTGTTCTGGTGCGCGGCTTTTGCGTGTTCGCTCGCAATCGGAAACATCATTTTTCCGAAGCGGCACACCCGTCTGTTTGTGACTCTGTTCATTCTCGCGTCGGCGGCTTTTATTACGGCAGACGCGATAATGATAAACGGAGTGAACCTCCTGCTTATCCTTTGCGAGTCCGCACTCTGCATTGCCGCGGCAATATTAATAAGCAGGAAGATAAAGAGCAAAAGCTGACTTTCAAATAACCGAACGACCGTCGGAATTTCACCCGACGGTCGTCTTGTTATTTTATCATCAGGTCGGCTATCGTTATGCCGTCGAAGAAGTCGTTGATGAGCTTATCGAGCTTTGTCCACATCGTGCGGGTACGGCACGAGCCTGCATTCTCGCACGGGGCGCAGCCGCCCTCAACGCACGAGACGGGCGCAAGCGAGCCCTCGGTAAGCTTCAGAATCTCGCTGACTCTATATTCCTCCGGCTTTCTTTTCAGGCGGTATCCCCCGCCCTTTCCGTGCGCGCCCTCGACGAGCCCCGCTTTTGAGAGCGTTGTCATAATGCTCTCGAGATACTTGAGAGAGAGCTCCTCGCGCTCGGCTATCTCTTTTAACGGGATGAACGCGCCGTCCTTTTCGTTTTCCGCAAGATCCGCCATGACGCGCAGGGCGTATCTGCCGCGGCTTGATACCATCATAGTTTTATACCATGCGGCAGCTGCAGCCGTCGCAGTCTCCGCACTCGGGGAACTTGCTGCGGTCATACTCGATGCCGTTCTTGTCATAATAGTCCTTAACTGCGGCTTTTATGGCTTCCTCGGCGAGCACGGAGCAGTGCAGCTTGTGTGCCGGGAGTCCGTCAAGCGCATCGACGACCTGCTTGTTGCTGACCGAAAGCGCCTCGTCAACGGTTTTGCCCTTTATAAGCTCGGTAGCCATGGAGGACGACGCAATAGCGCTCGCACAGCCGAAGGTCTCGAACTTGACGTCGTTGATTTTTCCGTCCTTTATCTTGAGATAAATCTTCATGATATCGCCGCACTTAGCGTTGCCGACCTCGCCGACACCGTCCGCATCGGGAATCTCGCCGACGTTGCGCGGATTTTTGAAATGATCCATAACCTTATCGCTGTATAATGCCATTTTTATTACTCCTCTCAGAAAGTGAATTTTCTCTCGCCGCTCAGAAGCTCTTTCCACACGGGCGAAAGCTCTCTGAGATATTTGACGACCTTCGTTGTCTCTTCGATTATATAATCGACCTCTTCCTGCGTGTTCTCCTCGCTGAGCGTCAGGCGCAGAGAGCCGTGGGCGACCTCATGCGGGCGGCCGATAGCGAGAAGCACGTGGCTCGGGTCAAGCGAGCCGGAGGTGCAGGCGGAGCCGGAGGATGCGCATATGCCCTTTGCGTCGAGCAGCAGAAGAAGCGATTCACCCTCGATACCCTCGAAGCAGAAGCTGACGTTTCCGGGCAACCTCCTTGTGCGGTCGCCGTTCAGTGCGCTGTGCGGTATCTTTTCAAGACCCGCTATAAGCCTGTCGCGCAGGGCTGAGACCTTTGCGGCGTTGGCGTCGATATTGGCGTTAGCCTCCTTGAGAGCCGCAACCATACCGACTATTCCGGGGATATTCTCCGTGCCCGCACGCTTGCCGCGCTCCTGCGCGCCGCCCTCGATGATATTCGTAAGCCTTATCCCCCTGCGGGCATAGAGCAGTCCGACGCCCTTTGTGCCGTGAAATTTATGAGCCGAAAGGGAGAGCATGTCGATGTTCTCTTCCTTGACATTGATGTGTATATGACCGACCGCCTGAACCGCGTCGGTATGGAAAATAACGCCTTTCTCCCTGCACACCGCGCCTATCTCGGCGATGGGCTGAATGCTGCCTATCTCATTGTTGGCGTACATGACGGTCACGAGGCAAGTGTCCTCGCGGATAGCATCGGCGACCTGCTGAGCCGAGACCATGCCGTTTTCATGCACGTCCAAGAGTGTGACCTCGAAGCCCTCTTTTTCGAGCTTTTTGAGCGTATGCAGAACCGCGTGATGCTCAAATGCGGTTGAAATTATATGCTTTTTGCCCTTTCTTGCGCCGATTGCCGCCGCGGAGACAAGAGCCTGATTATCCGCCTCGCTGCCGCCGGAGGTAAAGGTTATCTCGCTCGGCTCGCATCCGAGCACCTCTGCCGCCTCCTCGCGCGCTGTTCTCAGCGCGTCCGCCGCAGCCTGTCCGACGGAATGAAGGCTTGAAGGGTTGCCGTAAATCTTATCAAAATACGGCAGCATGGCGTCTATCGCCGTGCGGCTCGTCTTTGTCGTGGCCGCGTTATCAACATAGATAGTGGTCATTTATATCAAAACTCCTCTCAATAATCAAGTATGTTCATCGGAAACGGTGTCATTCGACATTCCACCCGATTTCGCAATGATTATATACCTATTTACATACTATGTCAATAGGTAAATCAAAAAAAGATACAGAGCAGAGGATAATCCCCTGCTCTGCTGATATTTTTTTGATTATTCGGCTTTCTTTGCGCCGTTTTCAAGAGCCGCGTCAGCCCACGAGGCGATATACTCCTCAACCTCGTCGCGGTTGATCTCGTTGAGTATCTCATGTCTGCCGCCGTCAAAGAGCTTGAGGGTGACATCGTGGCCCGTCGCCTTGAGGTCATCGGCAACCTGGGTCACGCCCTTTGAATACTCGCCGACGGGATCCATCGAGCCGGAGACAACGAGAACCGGGATATCGGTTGAGAGCTGCTCGTACCAATCCTTGCCGGAGACGGAGTTGAGAATCGAGAACAGGTCTTTGTAGCCTGCCGCAGTGAAGAGGAAGCCGCAGTATTTGTCGTCGATATACTTCTGAACCTCGGCCTCGTCTCGGGTAAGCCAATCGAAGTCGGTCTTGACATTGTCGAACTTCTTGTTGTAGTTGCCGAAAGCGAGGTTGTTTATAAACTCGCTTCTGTGACGGCTGCCGCGGCTCTTGGCGACAAAGCCTGCAAGCTTTATGGCGATAGGCGCAGCGGGATTCTTTCCGCTTGTGCCGCAATAGATAGCCGCCTGAACATCGTTATATTTTGCGGTATAGTTTCTCGCAATGAACGAGCCCATGCTGTGGCCGAAGAATACGACGGGCTTGCCGGGATACTCCTCGCGGGCAATATCGGTAAGGGTGCGGCAGTCGATAACAAAATCTCTCCAGCCGTCCTTCTCGCCGAAATAGCCGAGGTCGTCATCGGACTCAACCGATTTGCCGTGGCCGATATGATCCTGCGCAAAGACCGCATAGCCGTGCTCGCAGAGCCTCTTTGCAAAGCGGGCATAACGCTCGCCGTGCTCCGCCATACCGTGGGTTATCTGGAATATGGCCTTGACGCTGTCTTTGTCTGCGGGCGCCCAGCTGCGGGCATAAACATCGCTGAGACCCGTCGCGGACTTGAATGAATATTCTTTTCTGACGATTTCCATAGTAAATTAAACCTCCGATTTTTCGGTGCTCCTTAATAATTAGACCAAAGCGGTCTTTCATACGAAGTATTATACCATATTATAAACAATTTGTAATCCTTTTGTAAGTAAATAAGCAAAAAGTCTACATATCTTACAAAATAAACAGAGTTTGTTTGTACACTATATACAAGTATACGGCTGCTGCGGTTATCGCTGCGATTTTGACACCGATTTTACAAAAAACGGCTTTTTGATTTTACAACGCTTTCGTATGATGTAAGCGTAGGGTTTGCGCCCGACAAAAACTCGATGTTAAGGAGAAAAAACTTATGAAAAAGATTATCTGCGTTTTGTCCGCCGCTCTCGCTGTGCTTCTCATATTCGCCGGCGGCAAAAAGCGGAATAGCGGCCGCAGTCGTACTCGGCGTCGGCAGGGCCATAGGCGAAGCGATGGCTGTTATGATGGTCTCGGGAAATGCTCCGAATATGCCGAGCCTTTTCGAAAGCGTCCGCTTTCTGACAACGGCGGTGGCAAGCGAGATGTCATATTCGAGCGGGTTACAGCGTCAGGCGCTCTTTTCGATAGCGCTCGTTCTCTTCCTGTTTATCATGCTGATAAACGCCGTTCTCAACTTCTTTTTGAAGAAAGGCAGGGATGAATAGAGATGAAAAGCAAAAGTCGCACAAAGCGAAAAATATACGGCGCCGTAATGCAGGCTCTCGTTCGCATCGCCTCTGTCGCGGTTTGTCTGCTCGTAATTTTCATGACGGGATATGTGCTGATAAAGGGCATTCCAAATATCTCATGGGAGCTTATATCCTCGTCCCCGAGCTACCTTTCCGACAGAGTAGGCATACTGCCCGACATACTTAGCACACTCTATATAATTCTCGCCTCGCTCGTTATTATCCTGCCCCTGGGCGTCGGCGCGGCGATATATCTCAATGAATACGCGGCAAACAAAAAGGTCGTGGCGCTCATAGAGTACGCCGCAGAGACGCTCTCGGGCATTCCGTCAATTATTTACGGACTTGTCGGTATGCTTTTCTTCTGCCGGTTTTTAAAGATGAAAACCTCGCTTATCGCGGGCGCGCTGCCGCTGAGCAAATAAAAAAAACGGACTGCCGCATTCAAAAGAGAATGGACAGTCCGTTTGAATTTAGGTTATTTATTATCAAGATAACAAGAGCGTTAAAAGCATTTGAAAAAGCTCTGCTATTTTGAGAACACTACCGACGGATCGGTTTGGAAATCGGTTGAACCCCACGCTTTTTTATTGCTTCCGGGCACATCGTCCTTTGAAAACACAAGGTATAAATCAGAAAAATTCTTCCCGTATATTTGAGCAACCTTTTCATTGTACAGAGCCTCTGCAACATCATAGTCAATAAAGCTCTCTGCGTCAGATGGCTTTCCGTACTGCTGAGAAAAGGTTTTAACACATACGGTATCACCCGACTGTGAAAGATAGAACTCCCTATAGTGTCTTCCGCCGCTTCCCTGATATACTCCGTTAGCATCCTCTACCAAGTTGCAGGTCCCGCTTTTTTTTGTAGCGTAAAATGCAATTCTTGAATTGACAAGATACATCATATAGATTTCCGTAATTTTACCGTTGACAACGGTATATATATGAATTTCAAGATTTTCGTTCTCCGGCCTGCCTATTGCAATCATATCACTTTTTCCGTCATGCGTAACATCCAACAAATAAACCATATCTTCGGATGTGTAATGCCTGTAGAAAAAATTTTTGTACAGCTCATAAGTTGAATCCGTTTTTACGGCTTCAGTTGTTTTGGCAGGCTGTTCTTTTTTCTCAAAAGAACCATCGGTTTCCTTATTTTGCGCAGCGATTGAACCTTCGACACTGTCGAAAGTCGTCGCAACACCGCTCTCTCTATTAAGGGGCTTTATGTTATTCTTTTCGCCTTTTTTAGAACATCCTGCGCCGGAAGCAACAAAGATGCAAATCAATACGGCTGTCAATAGTTTTCTCAATATTTTTTTCAATCTCCGCACCCCCGATTTTATTCACTGTCGGTACCGCAGCAGTAAAGCTCAAAGCGGTAATTTGTCGCCACTTTTATTATATATTTTTCTCATGCAATTCAGAGAGGCGTTCCGCCTTTTTTCTGACTCTTCTGCGGCGGTCGAAGCAATAGACAAGCGCGCCGAGCGACACTACGTCAATAACAATGACCATGTCGAAGAATATGCCGAGCACAACCATTGCCGCAAACGCGATAATCGCCAGAACCCTTTTGTTGCCCTTGAACGCGGTTTTGATAGCCTTGAAGCGAACCTTCTTCCATGCGGTGCAGATAATTATAACGGCGAGAGTCGCAGTGGGCACGCGCATTATAACGGGATGAGCGACTACGGAAAACAGGATCATTATAACGGCGGCAAAAATTCCCGTCATACGGGTCTCTCCCTCGGAGCTCTCATCGCCTACGGTCATTCCGTCGCACATCGGGCAGATTATCGACCTGACGCCTTTAAACGCAAGCGAGCTGCGAACGGCCGAAACCCTGTTTTCTCTAAGCAGCGTGTCGGAGACAAGGACGACCACAAGCGCCCAAGCATATATGAACGACGGGAGCAGCTTTTCGGGAGTGACGTCAAAAATACTGATATCGCCGACGAGCATGAAGCTCGGCGAAGAGACAAATGCGCCGACTTCGTCTATGGCCGTGCGCTCCGCGACGGGATTGAGAATGAGGTTCAACACAGTAGTCAGCACGAGCGCCACGGCAGGCGCGGGAACCTTGCGGCTGAGCTTCTTGAATTTTATCGGGTAGGTTATCATTATGACGAGGG
>OJAR01000132.1_pt1 | contig 26673 bp, 25 predicted proteins | sample 1589431 | NCBI WGS metagenome assembly OJAR01 (sample SAMN03283242) | human gut metagenome | biome: human-associated habitat; material: feces | host: Homo sapiens | place: Peru | collected 2012 | reverse complement strand
TGTATTATTGACCTTATCTGAAAATAATGAATAAAGGATAACTTACAATTATCTAATAATTTACAATTGGCAAAGCAATTTATTAGCTTGGAGAAGGAAAAATGATAAAAAATAAAATTAATAATTACATTAGGAAAAGTAAAGAATATTCAAAAAAAGTTGTAATTGCAATTGTGGGTAATGCCAAGGAAATTACTAAAGTCGATGAAGATTACACAAACGGTACATCTATCGTTTCAGAATATTATGCTTTGCAAAAATTCAATCAGATTGTCGATACTTTAAAAAGCGAAGGCTTTGAAACTATTTCATATTATGATGAAATGGATTTCATCTATGATGTTTTAACACATCGGATACGTAATAATTATTATAAACCTATTATAGTGTTTAATTTTGCACAAAAAGGCATTGTCCATGGAAGGAAGTCTCTAATTCCGTTGTTTTGTGAAATGAATAGTATTATACATACTAACAGTGATCCTATGGTTTGTAGTCTGACAAGAGAAAAGTATTTTTGGTACAAACTTTTAAATGGTATATGCCCAGTTTGCCCTACCTGGGAGTATGATGCAAAATTAAATTGGATTTCTGGAAAACCAGAAACAGGAACAAAAGTAATTGCCAAACTTGAAAACCAGTGTTCAAGTATCGGTCTTACATCTGAAAATGTATTTACCTTTTCAGATGCAAAAATAGATTTCTTATATAATTTATCCACTAAATATAGTTGCCGAGTTATCCTTCAAAAGTTTATTGAAGGATATGAAGTTGAATTTCCGTTTTGTTATGATGGAAATGAAGCATTTTGTTTAAAGCCGCAGGGGATTAAGATTAAGGGCGAAAATTATATAGGAGAAAAAATTCTTGATTATGATGCTCGCAGAACACATAGTTACGAGTTTTATAATTTTGATGAATTCAATCCAGAATTATCGCAAGATATTTCATCAAGTATTGTTAGGGTTGCGAAGATAATGAATTTACAGGGTATGGGAAGAATCGATTGTAGAATAGACAAGGCTGATAACTTCTTTATTACCGATATTAATTCTAACCCTCATCTCATAGAAATTGCTTCTCCTTCTGAATCATTAAAGCAACTAGGATTTAGTGAGTATTCTGATTTACTAAATCTTATTATCGGAATAACTATCACTCGTCATCCCAATCAAATAATGTTGTAAATAAAAAGCCCTGCTGATGTAAACAAAAATAATTTTTAATTGACTCTACATTACTTTTATATGCATTCATCCATTCGGAAGCAGAACTGCATTTATCAAAGTTTTTGATAGTCTTAATAATGGTATTCAATTCTGTCGATCTTTCAGAATAATGTACATCTTCTTTTGAAATATACACATCACTTAATATTTTTAGTGCTCTTTCTTTATCTTTATTTTGCATAAAATCCAAAATTGCATAGTTGCAAAAAACTCGATATTTATAAACACCTTCTTTGTCATTTTTGACAGATGGGTCATTGTATTTATCCTCAAGTAATGAAATAGATTTTTCTATTTGATCAAATAATGCTAATGAAATAGCATAATTAGAGCAAATAAATATATTATCCGCCATTCCCATAGTTTTTTCGTATAATTTCTCAAAGGATGTACATATATCATATTCTCTATCACCATAGATTAATTGATATATTAAACCATTATTCTCATACACCTCTTCTCTGGGAAATCGATAATTAAAGTGTTCTTCTCTTAATTTTTTTATTTTCTCTATATTTCTGAGTGCATCAATTTGATTACCGTTTATCAAATTTAGTGCTAATGCGTTGTTAAGTGAGATATATGTTTCTTTGATATAATTTGGATTCTTTGAAAAATATTCTATGCTTTTGTTAATTGCAACAATACTGCTTTCGTAGGAGTGTATATTACTATATTTTCGATATATAACATTTAGATAATACTCAATACCAGGACTATGGTTTTCATTTATAATGTTTAGAAATTTATTCTCCATCTTTGTGCTTTGAATTTGCGCTTGTTTGTAATTACCGTTGTGTATAAGGGCTGCAATTTTGCGAGTTTCGATTCTATATCTAAGGTATTCATCGATATTATAATTTTTTTCATCGTAGTTTAAAATCTCAATTGCTTCTTTACGATCTCTTCCATCAATCGACTTAATTAGAGACTGGCTTTTTAGCAATAAAAATTCTTCCTTTATTGGAGATGTAAGTATATGTACTTCGATAATGTCATTTATTGTTTGTATAGAATCTTCGTAATTGTTGTTATTTGCTTTTGAGTATGCTTTAAAATAGTTGTCGACAATAACGTATTCATCTTCTGATAAAGAAAATTCTTCCTTTCTAACATTCCCCTCATTTCGTATTTGTTGAAATATAGCTTGAAGTAAATATGTATTTGCTTTTCGATTGTTTGCGAGTTTCGCAAATGCATATTTTTCTTGATATTGATTTGGATAATAAGCATTTATTAGTTTTACAATATCGTTATAAATTTTTATCTTTTGTTCTTTCGGAATTGTTGAAAAGATTTTTTTTATTATCCCAAATATGATTTGATAGCAATTGTTAGATTGATTTACATATTTATTTTCATCTGCGAAATTCATATAATAATCTATTATATTCACTTCTTCTGACAACAGGAATGATAAGTCTAAATCAGAAAAGTATTTATTGCTAATTGCTATAACATTTAAAATATATTTTAATTTATCAGAAAATTCTTCTAAATTAATTTTGTTGTTTACAAGTTTTTCTATATTATTATTTATGTCAAGCAAATCTAGATCTTCATCTATTCTTTTGTGGTTAATATCATTTATAATTGACGATATCAATTCAATATTTCCATTTGCGTTTTTAAGTATAAAACACATTACCTCATTGGTTAGATTAATATCAGAATTTAGATTTAATGCAGTAAAGATGCTACGAGAGTTTTGCTCATTAAAATTAAGTTTATCGAAATAAATATCTTTTCCTATAATATTATTTATATCATGTTTATCTGGAATAAAAATACAAACTAATCCTTTTTTTAATCTATTTTTTATCTTGGAAGAACGTATCTTATTGATTAGAGCTTTTGTTCCGTTATCCAGATCATTAAAATTCTCAACAACTAATACAATTTTATATTTTCGAGAAGCCCTTTTGATATTCTTTATTAAATGATTTTCTAATTCAAATAATTCTTTCCTTTCAATACCAATAGAAAGAATATCTCCTATAGAGAATTCGGGCGAGATTTCATATGAATTTAATGTTAATACTTTTATGTTTTTAATTGCAGTTAAGAAATCACTACAGTTTTGATACTGATTTGTATATGGTACAATACTAATAAATAAGCTTTTTTCAAAATTCAAACTAGATATAACTGTTTTTCTGCCACTTTTAGGTTGACCAATAATCGTTATTGTATCGGTTGTCTGTAGTGCTAATTCTAAATGTTTTAAGTTCCTAATTTGATATTCCAAAAGCATATAGAATCACCCTGTTTTAAGTTATAGATAATTGTAAGTTATCCTTTATTAACATAAGAGACTAAAGTTAAAATTTATAGGGATAAGTTTTAAAATGAAAAACCACAATCGCGAAGATTGTGGAAAATACTAATATTTGAATGATTATGTAAAGTATCCTTTGTGAATGTGTATGGTTAGAATTGTTTTTAAAAATTTTTTAATGCTACTTGTAATGGTAGCATTAAAAAGTAATCTCACAAAAAATTAAATCAATTAAAATAAATTAGGTGTATAAATATGAAAATTGATCTGCATTGTCACACGAAAAAAGTAAAAAAAGGTGATAATGAAAAAAGAAATGTTTCTTTAGAAGTGTTTAAGCAAAAAATTTCTGATGCTGATGTAAAAATTGTTGCTATTACTAATCACAATTTATTTGATTTGGAACAGTATAACATTTACTCCGAAGCCGTATCTGATTATTGTAAATTGTGGCCAGGAATTGAAATCGATATCCAAGAAGAAAACAGTAGTAGATATCATTTAATTGTAATAGCAAATCCTGAAAATGCTGAAGAATTTTCTTCTATAACTAAGGAATTATTTGATGGACAAGATTTGGATACATACACATTGAATTGCAAAGAAGTTTATGAAAAATTAAACGCATGCGATGTTATTTATATACCGCATTATCACAAAAAACCAGGTATATCTGAATCGGATTTAATAAAACTAAAGACGGTTGTAAATGATGATTCGAGGATTTTTTACGAACCTTCTGACCATAGATCTTTGGGTGTATTTGCAAACTATAATTATAGTGTGATGATTGGCAGTGACGTTCAAGATTGGAGTAAATATGAAAAAAGTACATTTGCAGATTTAAGGTTACCTGTTGAAACTTTTTCACAATTCTGTATGATGTCAAAAAGAGATAATGTGGTTATTAATACTTTGCTGAATAAAAAAGTATCTTATCAAATGATTGCTTCTCCTCATAGTTCTGTAAAACTTAATTTAAAGATTTATGAGGACGTTAATATTATTTTTGGACAAAAGGGTACTGGTAAAAGTGAAATATTAAATTCGCTATATACTTCAATGCTTTCAAAAGGAAAAAGTTGTGAAAAATATATTGGCACAGAAAAAGATTATGAATTTAAAAAAGTTTTGAAGAATATAGATATGGAAGCAGATTTATCTCTTTTAGGACTTGAAGATTGTGCAGATGATTTTAAAGCAATAAGTATGTGGACAGATACTAATCCTACTCAATTTTCTAACTATATTAACTGGTATGAAACAAAAGATAATAATAGGAATAAAAGAAGAATGAAAATCACTGAAGCATCAAAACTTATTGAAAACAAACCTAAGCAATATGATATTCATGAAAAAGATAAAAAAACTATAAAACAAATATTGAAACACTTCAGCGATATAGATATTTCAATGTACTTGAATGCTGAGAAATATGAACAACTCTTATTATTGTTCAAAGAACTCACAGATAAAGTTTTTGAAGAATTTAAAAATGACGTGATTTCTAAATATTCTTGTGAATTAACAAATTATAGTATCGAGAATATAAAAAATATAGCTGATAAAAATTCTAATACTATTTCAAAACCATCTTCTACAGGGTTTGGGGAGTTTGCACTGAAACGAGTAAAGTTGTGTAAAATAATAAAAAATATAATAAACGCTTTTTTAGTAGTTTCGTTTAATGAAAGAGAATATATAGGTGAATTAGAAGAAAAAGGGAAGATATACATAAATAAAAGATATCGAATGCTTTGTGATGAATCAAGAACTGAAGAGTTCTCTAAAGGAATACAAAAATTGAAACAAATAAAAAAGCAATTATATTTAGTGTTAAACCACATATATAGTGATGGATTAAATGATTGTTTGTCTGAATTAAAAACAATGATTGATGAAGAAAGTGTTGAAAATTTAAAGCCTTTTTTGGGTTTATCAAAACAGGTTGTCACGGAAGATGGACAAGAATATTCCCCTTCTAATGGTGAAAAAGGTATTTTACTTCTTCAAAATATATTAAATAAAGAAGCGGATGCATATTTTCTTGACGAGCCAGAACTTGGTATGGGAAATTCATATATTGATCAAAATATTAGACCAATAATAAGTGGTTTAGCAAAACGCAGGAAGGTAGTTGTTATTGCAACACACAATGCCAATATTGCAGTAAGAACACTTCCGTATATGACTATTTTTCGAGAACATAAAAATGGTATCTATACTACTTATGTTGGAAATCCATTTAATGATATTTTGCAAAATATTGATGATGAAAATGATTACAGAAGCTGGACTACTGAAAGTTTGCACACGCTAGAGGGTGGAGAAGAAGCTTTTTATGAAAGGAAAAATATTTATGAATCAAAAACAGATTGAAGTGTTACTCACAGTGGTTGGAGAGAGTGATGTTCTAAATTTTATATTAGATCAAGAAAAACCAGATGAATATGTTGTAAATTTAAATAGTGATACAAGTCAGTCTGAACTGAAAAAAGTATTTTCAAAATTGCTTGAATTAATAATTGAGAATGATGTTAAATTGGTGCTTAAAATTGCTGAAGGATACTCAAAGGTGTTATATATGGATGTTTGTACCGTGTATATTGATGATTTAAACCGTGAAATATCAAGTGTAGCTGAATCAGTACGTAAAGATGTTTCGTAAATATTGTGCATTTGTAATGGGATAGAAGTTTACTATTATTTGATAAGGTGATTATATGGTTAAAAACAATGATTATGATAATCTACGTGAAGAAATTTTGTATTCTAGAAAGGCTCAGGATACATTCACAATGTTTTTGTATACGTCAGTTATAACCATATTAGGTTTCGCTTTTGAACTGCAGAATTTATACTTGTTTCTTTTGCCAATCATTATAATCGTTCCTGTAGCTATTAAAGTTGCTGATTATAGAAGAACGATTGCATATATAGCTGCATATATGATTGTATTTTTAGAAAATGATTATAATAAATGGGAGACTGATAATTTTGAATTTTCGAAAATATACCCTAGAAAAGGTATGGAAAAATTAATTCACATTTTAGAAAACTATGACGCATTTTTTCTAAATGTCGTATGTGCTTCCGTTTTTATAGGAATGGTTGTATATAATATAATTAGTAGTAATTTAACAAACCTGTTTTTGGATATTATATTAAGCATAATAGCAATATTTACTTGTGTACTTATTTTTATAGTAACTAGAACTTATTCGGATTATCAAAATCTTAAAGTGCTTAAGTTATCTGGATGGTTAAGATTTAATACTATTAAGATGAAAGAGGAAAATGAAAATGAGTAAATCATATAGTTGGCTTCAAATCTCTGATTTGCATATTTTTGAATCTACGGATTGGAATATTATGTTAAACGCATATAGAGATCTTTCTAAAGTGATAAAACCGGATTTTTTAGTTGTTACAGGGGATTTCTGTCATCAGAAAAAACATCCTAGTTATGACAATGCATTGAATTTTTTGAATCAAGTTGTTATAATGTTTAATTTAAAAAAAGAAGATGTCTTTTTAGTGCCAGGAAATCATGATGCAAAAAGTTTTGAAATGCGTAAGGAAATAATTACAACAATAAGGACTAATGTTGAAACTGATGGCGATGTATATACACAATATATGAATGGAGGAACTTCCGATTTAAGACAATCTTTTATTGAGTATTCAAAATTTGTTTGTGATTTCTATAATGGAGAAGTCAATGATGATAGAGTAAAAAAACCAAGTGATGTTATATGTGTTAATTGGAGAAATAGATTAAATATTGTTATATTAAATACCGCATTAATATCTGATGGAGACATAAGTAAAAAAGGAATTGTTGATATAAGAGAATTTAGTAAATTAGAACCTATTAAATTACAACCCACAATTGTATTGGCACATCATGATATAAATAGTTTAACTGAGTCTCATAGCATACGTGTTGAAACTATTTTAAATAAAATTAATGCGTCAGTATATTTATGTGGTGATAAGCATAAAATTGCAAAAAAAGGTATAGGCAAGTATAATGTTCCAAATACGACTATACCCATGATAGTCTGTGGTAAATCTGCAATACAAACTGGTGATGATTTTTCGGATCTTTGCGTAATTCAGTATAAAAGCAATGATACAAAAGAAGTGTTTGTTCAAGTATATAGATATGAGAAAACTGGTTTTAAAGAATCCAATGATTTCTACTACGATGTAAATAAAAAGTTTAGTTTTCCTATGATAATTGAGGAAAACCCTAAAAGTGTGACCAAGAGAGGAGTAAAAAGAATAGAGAATGAAAGAACACCATTATCCATTTGGCTCCCTGATGCAGAATTGGCAAAAGGCAGACAAACGAGGTTTAATTCATTTACTACGACAGATGTTATTAATAAGTATTTTGATAGTGAATCAGGGTATTTAGGTATTGTTTCTGTAAAAGGTATTGGCAAGACATTTTTGTTGCAGGTAAAGCGTATTAAGTCAGCTCGTAAATATTATTGTTTACCTCGATGCTCAAAGCCTTCAATAAAAAACAATTGGGCTACAGAACGTATTTCTTTTGATTCGTATAGAAAATTGAAAACTGAAAATATTTATGATGACCTGGTTGTATTATGGAAGTTTGCGATAAAGTGTTATGTTATTAATAGTTTGAAAAATGATGAAAATGTAAAAACAATAAATGAATATGCGGAGTACAAAAAAATTAATAATGAAGTTGCCAGTTTGTGTTTGGATGAGAACAATGATAGTTTAGAAGCGATAATGAGTAATATTGTAAATTTTGATCGTTGGAACGAGAAAATTACACAGTATACTACAAATATTAGCAATTTATGCAGAATAGTTTTGCGACGTAGAAAAAATAAAAGATCTATTGTAAAAGACATAGCAATATTTATTGATAAAGTGGATCAAGCAATAAAACAAACAAATGCAGAACCTCCAGCAGATTGCGTTGTTTGTAAAAAGAAGAACTATTATAATGAATGTACGAGCAAAAGAAAAAGTACATCATATTGTAGTGAAGATTCTGGTTGCCAAAGTAAAAATTGTTGTTATGGTTGTGAATTGTTTGCTGGAGAAAGATCTAATGACGGATTACGAATTTATGAAAAGTCTAATGTTTCAAAATTAATACATGTGAACATTTGGCAGTATTTGCAGTTAGCGTTGATGAGCGCTGCTGGTCAAATCTTTGAGGAGTTTAACGGTCAAATAAATGTTTTTTATACTATAAGACAAGAAGCCTTCAGTTGTGAGGAAAATCGATTAGGTGAACAAAATCAAAAAATTGCCGGAAAAATCGTTAATTTGTCCTATTCTGTTGAGGAGCATAAAAAGATTTTTTTAGATTGCATTCGAGCACAAGATGATTATTATTTATTTAAACCAGAGTTTAAAGATGAAAACGGATTAGAGGAGTATGCATTTGTGGGAGTAAATAATCTTTGTCATCCTTATTGTTTAAATTCTGATGGAAGTCATCAAAATGAATCCGTATTTATGAGTATATATAGGCATTCATTTGATAGAAGTCGAGATATACAACGCTATGGGGAAAAACTGACTCAAAATATTGATCGCATAAAAAGATGTAAAGCTGCCCATGACAGAGAAGAAATTGTAAAACAAATAATTGAAGAAGAAGCATCTGTTTTAGCATATTGCTCCAAACAATCCGAGAGTACTGTTAATCCATCATACTATACTGAAAAGATGCATTATTTACCAAATTACTGGGCAGATAATGATAATTTTGAAAATTTGCTTTCCTTGATTGATAGAAATTTATTATTTGAAGATGATATCAAGTGTATTTGTAAAAAAATAAATGGATATGAAACATGTCCTAATAAAGGCTGTCAAAGTGAAAAATGCAAAAGACATCCGTTTTCAATGCTATACAATATGGGATATTTAGGCTATATTGTTTCCAATTCTAATAATGATAATTGTGAACCGCAGCAGTTTTTAAATGCTAGTGAAGTTAGTTATTTTATTGAGTCTGATGATTTGATGACTGCAGATAGGGTTGCATATATTATTCATCCAGCCCTAACAAAAGTGATTGAGAAAAAGTTTAATAAATCTTTTATGCATTTTTCTGGATTTATTTTAGGCAAAGGTTTAAGTGTAGAAAGTGAAATAATATCGAAAATGGTTGAGGATAGAAAAAAACTTGATAACGATGCTTTTTTATCTAAATATTATTATAAACCATAGTGTTAATCAACGGAACTGTTTATTTACTTATTTAAAATAGTTACTCGCATATGTAAAACTTTATGTAGTCATTATTAAGAGAGATTAAGTAATTTCATAATTCATTGAATTCTTTACAAACTGTATGGCAACAGTATATCTATTATATTATTTATTATATTCTGCGTATATTAAACATAATAAAAAATTAATAAGAGGTATTTCATGTCAATCGCCAGAGCGCATGACTGTTAATCATGATGTCACTGGTTCGAGCCCAGTTGGGGGAGCCAAAAAGAAAGCCAGTAAATAAGCTAAAAACAGCTTGTTTACTGGCTTTTTGCTTTATCCATAGCATTTTTGATTTTCAAAAATATTTATCTCTTTTTATGTCTTTTAATCTCTTATACTACAGATATACTACAGATTTTACACTGCAAAAGCCGCCTGAATTTAATCAGACGGCTTATTTTTATGCTAATAATTTGATTGCTTTGTAGAGGGTGTCAACCTCTTGGATAATGTAGTGGTCAATATCAACCTTGTAATCTGTATGCCCCATAAGTGCAATAATATCTTCCTCTCTTGCGCCTGCGGCAGACATTCGGGTTGAAAAGGTTCGACGGCAACTATGAGGGGTAAACTCATTGCCTAACCCGATAGCTTGCATTGCCGGTCGAAAAGCGTATTTCAGAAAATAATCTTTATTCATAGATTTTCCGATTTCTGAACCCGCATGAATTCTGCAAAAAATGGTTTCGCCATTGTTTTTAATACAGTTCTCTACCATTTTTAAGATTTTTGGGTGAATCGGTACGATACGATTTTTGCCTGCCTCTGATTTTATGCCTGCAACAAAGTAAGGTATGCCTTGCTCACTGACGTGATATTGTTCGGTAGCGAGTGACAAGAACTCGGAAACCCTAAAATTGAGATAGCACATTATGTAAATATAATCGGCATAAGGCACTTTACCTATATTTTGTTTTATTAACTCTAATTGCACATCGGTAAAGCGCGTAACGTTTATCTCTTCGGGCTCGGGAAGCTCGACAAATGTGCCATAGTCCTTATTAACTATATCCTCTTGCATTGCAAAGTTATAAAGGCTTGTAACCAAACATTTGATTTTGTGCAATGCCGAGTATCCTAATCCCTGACACATTTTCGGGGTGTCGGTCACTTTATAAGTGCCTTTGCCGTTTGGCAAAAGATATTTTAATTTACCACCTGCGCCGACCTCGTGATGTGGGTTATCGTAATAATCTATTATGTACTGATAATCTGATGTTCGCAAATCCCTAAACTTACGCTTGTACAAAGGTTTTAGCTTAATGTATGCGCTCGCATAGTTGCTCTTTACGCTGTCACCAAGTTTTTTATAGGACTTGGTCTTTGTCCATTTATCATGCAACTGCTCAAGTGTCATATTAAAGCCGTTGACGGGATTGTATTCATAATCCTGCTCCGTCTGTTTCGCAGAATCCGACACCGCCGCCTAAGGCAGAGCCAGCACCACAGCCTGTGCAAATTGAAAAAACTCCCGAGCCTGTACCGCCTGCACCTATGCCACAGGATGACAAGTCTGTCAATATCACCGAGGGCATTCTAAAAGCCCTTGCCGACCTTATGAAAGCTAACGGAGTTGACGAAAGCGAAATCAGGCAGGCAGTATTTACACAGGGGCATTATCCCTATGATACACCGATTACAAACTACGACCCACGATTTATTAACGGTTGCCTCGTGGGAGCGTGGAGTAAAGTTCTTGAAGTAATTCAAAGTAACCGTGACTTACCATTTGAATAAGAAAGACTAACTATTAAAAGTCAAGCCCCAAAACCAAAAATCTGTCGCCCTTGACAAACAGAACTTGAATGCAATGAAAAACACAGCGAAGGCGATGGAAGACACGACAAAAAGACGCAGCAGCCTTCGTCAAAAAATTGTAGCATTCAAATTCTTCGGTTTGTCAAGGGTACGCTGCGCCGACTGTTCGGCGAATCGAATTTTAAAGCTCAGGCTCAGGATGACAATTTTTGCGGCTGATATGTTTCCCCTGTAGTCTCAAGGTGATAAAGAAGCCTGACTAATTTCTTTGCTGCATGGGAAAGAGCAACATAATAATGCTTGCCTTCGGCTCGTTTCTTTGCAAGATACGCTGCAAAGGTCGGCTCCCAATTGCAGACATAAGAAGCTGCGTTCATCAAAGCCTATCGCAGGTATCTTGAACCGCGTTTTTCCATTTTCGCATGAGAAGAATAGAGCTGCCCGGACTGATATGTAGACGGAGAACAGCCTGCAAATGCAAGTATCTTGTCCGGATTATCAAAGCGGGAAAAGTCGCCGATTTCGGCAAGAATGATTGCGCCGATATTCATACCGATTCCCGGAACAGATAAAATCGGAGAATCAACAGCGTCCATTATCTTTTTGATTTCTGCTTCAATTTCCGTAATTTCATCGTTTAATTCAGCAATAAGCTTTATCGTATGCTTTAATTCAAGTGATTTGGCAGGAAGAAAAGAACCAACAGAACACCTTGCGGCTTCTCTGATTTGGTCAGCAGACGCTCTTTTGAAACGACCTTTTGAAGCTGTATCCAAAAGATGAGTAAACCCGTCTATGTTGTTCTGTATTGGAAACACATCGTACAAAACCTCACCATCGAAATTAATAATAAAGCAGTCATGCTTGTCCTTTGCAACGTCGATTCCGACATAAATCATAATGATACCTCCACAGAGTTTATTTGACACTGTATGAACCCACAGGGCACTTTGCGTCTTGTAACCTCGTTCTAAATAAGCCGTCGTGCGGTAGGAAGTGTTACCAATCCACAGTGTCCATTACAGTATAGCATTTTTTGTCCTTGGAGAGGGACATTAATAACTACTACTTTATTATACGAGGAAGATGTATAAATGGATAGAGAAGCGTGGCAAAAGATGATAGACCATCGATGTCATTAAAAAAACAGGAGTTTATAGTAATGGGTGGACGAGGCTCTTCGAGTGGTATAAGTGATAAGGGCAAGAAGTACGGTACAGAATATCACACAGTGTATCAATCAGGTAATATCAAGTTTGTGAAATATAATGACAGTAAATCTGCAAAAACACCAATGGAAACAATGACTAATGGCAGAGTGTATGTTACGGTAAATCACAATGATGAGTTGAAAGCTATTACATACTATGATAAAAACAATTTGCGTAGCAAACAAATTGATATTAGCGGTAATGCTCATTTTGTGAATGGTGTTTATATTATACCTCATACGCATAAAGGTTATAATCACAGTGAAAAGGGTACATTTGCACTATCAGAAAAAGAGTATAAAATGGTTGACAGAATAAAAAGAATATGGCATTATTATAATAGCAAGAAGTAGTTTAAGAGTGAAAACCGGCAGGGCTGAAACTGTCGCTTAGAGCGAAAGGCAAAAAAGCCTATTTAAACGATAGGATAACAGAGCTGATTTCAGTACACCGATGACGGTTGAAATCCGTCCGCTTGTCATAAAGACAGTACAGCGATGTGCTGTCTTTTCTTTTGCTGATTTTTTTAGAATTTTTAATAAAGAGAGGTGGTGACGGTGGCAAAAGGAAAGTACGAAAAGTGGCTGAAAAATGAAAATCATATCCTGCTTGAGGGTTGGGCGAGAGATGGTTTGACCGATGAGCAGATTGCTAAGAATATGGGCATATCAGTAAAGACTTTATTTAACTGGAAAACAAACTATTTACCAATCTTACAAGCCCTAAAAAAGGGCAAAGAGGTTGTTGATTATGAAGTCGAAAATGCTTTACTTCAAAAAGCACTCGGAATGACAAAAGTGATACAAAAACCTTTTAAATTAAAGGAAGTCAAGTATGAGAACGGTAAGCGCATAAGCGAGAAAGAACGCATTGAATACGCAGAGGAAGAAGTATTTATTCCCCCTGATACTACGGCTCAGATATTCTGGCTTAAAAACCGCCGCCCTGATAAGTGGCGTGATAAGTCAAGAGATGAAGCTGACACAACAACCCTTGACAGACTCGACAACATTTTAAACGAAATCAAGGAAGACGCAATAAAGAGTACTAAAAACAATGCCGTACACGATTAAGCAAAAAGAATACATTGCAAACGCTGTACACCGCTGGAATATCAAAAGCGGTGCTGTGCGTTCGGGCAAAAGTTTTGTTGATGTCACCTATATTGTGCCTATGCGAATTCGTGAGAGAATCGGCAAAGACGGCTTGTGCTTTATCATCGGTGTGTCAAAGGAAACTATCGAAAGAAATGTACTTCAACCTATGCGTGAAAGGTATTCGTCCAATATTGTCGGAACAATAAACAGCCGTAATATTGCAAAAATCTGTGGAGAAGATGTTTATTGTCTTGGTGCTGAAAAGGTCAGTCAGGTTGCCAAAATTCAGGGTGCGTCAGCCAAATATATTTACGGTGATGAGGTAGCAAAGTGGAACGAAGATGTTTTCAATATGCTTAAATCCCGACTTGATAAACCGTATTCGTGTTTTGACGGCAGTTTAAACCCCGAGCACCCCACTCACTGGCTGAAAAAGTTTATTGACAGCGACGCTGATATGCAGTTTGGCAGGCTTGACTGGGAGTTTGAGAGCGGAGAGCGTGCAATATATATTGACCCTGCCGCATTAAAGGACGGCAAAACCGACAGACTTAACAAGCGTCTGTATCGTGCTGTTGATGTGGATATGGGAGATGAAGAGTTGTTCAAGGACTTTTCGCCAACGCTCAGACAGTCCGATATTACGGACGGCTTGAATACATATTTGCGTATGATTGAGTTTGCAGTTGGGCTTGCTTACGGTGACCTGTCAAACCCCGAAACAGTCGCAAAGACTGCAACGGAAGTCAAGTCGGCAAAGGACAGGAAGTACAACACCGTGTCCGCTATTCAGAAGCAACTCCGTTATTGTCTTGACGATTTGGTTTATGCTCTTGCATTTTACAATTCGCTGACAACAAGCGGATACACATTCGTTTGCGATTTCAAGGACAGTATTCTGACTGACGAAGAAACCGAACGAAAGCAGGACATTCAGGACCTGAGTCTTGGAATTTTAAGACCGGATGAATATCGGGCGAAATGGTATGGTGAGGACATAAAAACGGCTGAAAAAAACCTTCCTCAAAAAGCGGAGGTGATGGATTAATGAATATTCCGATTGCAATTACAACGATTATATGCATAACCGTGCTTGCCCTTGCTTTTATCACCGGAAAGGATAAGTAATGTTTACTCCCGACGAACTTGAAGCTTTGCCGATTTCTCTTGTAAAATTATTTAATATCTTAGAACTCGATGTAATGACCGATATAGCCCGCAAACTGTCAAACTTAAAAGATATATCTGCTTCGGCTGATTATCAGATGAGTAGGTTGTATGAACTGGGTGTAAGCAAAATTGTAATACATGAGCTTGTGCGGGACACATTGCAAAAATCCGATAATGAGCTTGATAATATCTTTGATTATATGATAGACAGCGGTTATGCACGCAATGAAGAGATTTATCAGCTTACAGGTAAAAAATTTATACCATATAAAGAAAACGATTCATTGCAACAGTTTGTTAAAGCTGTTAAAGCTCAAACCAAAAACGATTATAAAAATATCACGCAGTCGCTTGGTTTTGCTGTTAAAGGAAATGACGGTAAATTGGGCTTTAAGCCCGTTGCAAAGTTTTACCAACAGACCCTTGACAAGGCTACAGCAGGCATTATCAGCGGCACGTTTGATTACAGCACGATAATTAAACAAGCCGTAAACGATATGACTAACAGTGGATTGAGGACGGTTGATTACGAAAACGGCCGAAGCAACCGTATTGAGGTTGCCGTTCGTCGAGCAATACTCACAGGGGTTAATCAAATAACAGCGCAAATTAACAATGAGGTTGCCGAACAGCTTGGTACGGAGTATTTTGAAGTATCATATCATAGAGGAGCAAGACCTGCTCACCAAGTCTGGCAGGGCAGAGTTTACAGTAAGCAAGATCTTGAAATTGTTTGCGGACTTGGTACCGTAACAGGGCTTTGCGGTGCGAATTGTCGTCATAGTTATTCTCCGTTTGTGATAGGCATATCTCAACGTACATATACAGATGACGAATTAGAACGTATGAACGATGAAGAAAATACGCCAAAAGAGTATAACGGCAAACAATACACGTTGTACGAGGCAACTCAACGGCAGCGCAAACTTGAAACGCTTATGCGAAAGCAACGTGAAGATATAAAATTACTTGAGGCGGGCAAGGCCGGTGACAATGAAATTAATGCTGCAAAGGCTCGGTATTTCAGCACCTCTGACGATTATGTGAAGTTTTCAAACGCTATGGGGCTAAAGCAGCAGAGGCAGCGTATCTTAGTTGGTGATAAAAGTGTTATTAAATCTGATCTTTCTGTTGCAAAGTTAGATAAAAGTGGTATAATTAAAGATAAGAATTTAGCAAAAGCTTCTGATGTGTTTGACTATACGGATGTAATAGGTGAAATTACACCTGAATCGATTACTAAATTACTTGAAAGTAATGAAATAGGACAGCAAACAATTAAAATGCTTGAAGAAAAAGGCGTAAAACCTTTGCTGGATTATGGTTATCACCGCTTTTCATACAGAGGAGAACAACATGGCAAGAATATTAAAATTTTTGTAAGAAATATTCCAAACACAAAAGTTGCAGCGCAAACAGTTGTCCACGAAACAACACATCTGTATTTTGATATTGGCCAATGTCAATGGGCAGAGGCGGTTTGTTTTGCGAGAGAGAAAATGTTTTTAACTGGTAAAAAACTAACTGTTCCCGAATTGAGATATATTGTCAATTTGGCAAAACAAGCTTACCCTGAATTTAATTGGAAAAAAGGTGGTTATGGTTATGGAAAAGGAAAAAGATTTAATTGAAAGATTGCAGGACGGCGAACATATACTTTGTTATAATTGTCAAAAATCCTATTATGTTCCTTTTTCTGCTCCGGCAAAAAAGTCCTTGGAATTTTATTGTAAGAACTGCCACAGTGTAGTTAGAGTAACCCCAAATATAATTGTAAACTAACCACTCCTTGAATGAAATGACCATATAATCGAAGATAAGAAAGGTGTGTCCAAAAATTAGGACAATCTTTACAAATAGAATAAATTGTTTATAATAATAGTAGAATAAAGATAGGCTATTCGAGGTGGAGGAATTCGTACAGCCCACACGCCGATGGTACAGACAGGGGGCTATACCCCGAGAGACGCAGGAGAATTGTACGCCTGCCGAATAGCCATTACTTTGAAGCCGTCTTGAGCAATCAGGACGGCTTTGTTATATGAATTTAAGCACTTTACATCTTGTAAGGTGCTTTTTTTATACCCAAAATTGACCGTTCCGAAGTCGTAAAACTATGGATAGATTGAGGTGCAACCTCGTTAAAAAGCGTATCGAAAGGAGCTATTATGCAAAGAAAATTTTTAGAGGGGTTAGGTCTTGAAAAAAGCATTATCGATAAAATTTTGAATGAAAACGGTACCGATATTGAAAAGGCTAAGGAAAGACTTGAAACCGAAAGGGACAACTACAAATCACAGCTTGAAACTGCACAGACTGCACTCAAAAAGTTTGAGGGCGTAAATGTCGAAGAACTCAAGGGCGAAATCGAAAAGCTCAACGGCGACCTTGCCGCAAAGGAAACCTGCCGGATATTGCCTTCTTACATTTTTATTATCCGTTGTTACATTGGGATTCGGTGTTCCTTGGGCCTGTTGCCTTTTAATACACTGGGAAACAAGTCATACCGTTATCAACGGGAAAAGGCTGTATTTTAACGGCTCTGCCGGACAACTGTTTGGCAAAATGATTTTATGGGCATTGATTATTATCGGGGCTATCGGAACCCCGATATTATTGGCATATTCGTTCAGTTATACAGGAGGCTATTTTAATTTTTATGCGTTTGCGAAGTGGTTTCCCTTTATAATAATAAACGGTCTTTTTGTAATTGTTTTCGGCAACTCATTCTATTATGTGTACATAAAAAAGTGGGTAATATATCATACTGTATTTTCAGATAATGTAATGAATGTCAACGGTGCTGTCAATGGCGCATCAATATCTACGCCGCCGGCAAAAGTGAATTATGCTGCACAGGTTAATAATTACAAGTATTCAAACAGTGTCAACAAAATTCCACCTGCCGATATAACTTCTGCAAATAAAGAAACGTCGTACGAATCGCGACCTATGTCTGCATCTGAGAGTCATAGTCAAATCAAAACCGATGTGCCGGATAATTACGATATATCGCAAAACGACAATTACACTGCATCGGATAAACAGCAGAATACAGTTAATACTAATGATGAGAGCTATTCAGATGAAAAGATATATTGCCCGGTATGTTCAGCTGAAATTCCATATGGTATATCTTCGTGCCCTAATTGCGGTTCGGAGTTTAGATGGGACGAGTAGCTGTTGATACAATTATGTCAGGTAAGTGTTCAATAATCTAAATTTAATTTTTAATATGTACCGCCACATATGCTTGATGTTATATGTGGCGGTACAAATTTAATTAGAAATTGATTATAGTGTAAAAATTATTTTGTCAGTGAATATTTCTACTGATTATTGCAAAAATAATTCAAAATGATTTTTGCGGAGCTTTATAATTTTTTCTTTTTGCAGCTTGCCAAGCTCGTTTGAAAGTGCGCTTCGGTCAACATTAAGATAATCCGCAAGCTGTTGACGGTCAAAGGGAATATCAAATTCTGCGCTGTGATTTTGAAGCGAAACGGTGTTCAGGTAGGACAATACTCTGTCACGGATTGTTTTCGGAGAAGTGTGAAAACTCCTTTTTGACAGGGCAAGGTTTTTGCCTGCCGAGATTGTCAGCATATTAAAAATGAATTTTAACGCCCACCTTTCATTAGCCTGACTTGTATCGTCTAAGTCGGCAATATTCAAAAATAAGATTTCGGCACATTCGTTTGCATATGCGTCTACAAGCAAAGTTTCGTTTTTAAGCAAGGCGTAGGTTTCTGCAAATATATCAAGCGCTCCGATGTGGCTTAATATGTTCCTGTTTCCCCATACATCGTTGATTTCTACGGTAACGCTTCCGCTGCAAACCAAGCCGAACGCTTTTGTTTTGTCGCCTGCCGATAAAATGCGCTCGCCTTTTTGAAATGTTTTTTCTTTTGCGTTCAGCAATTTAAGACACAATGAAATTTCTTCATCTTCCATATTCTTGAAAAGCTTTGATTTTTTAATTATCTGAATATTCATAATTTTCTCCGAAAAAATTAGAAATGTTGTAGATACAACATACTCCTTGAGTAAATTATATTATAATAACCTCAACAAATCAAGGAGGAAATTATTATGCTCAGAAAAATCATAAAAATAGATGAAGAAAAATGTAACGGCTGCGGTGCTTGCGCCAACGCCTGTCACGAGGGTGCAATAGATATGGTGAACGGAAAGGCAAAGCTTGTGCGTGAAAGCTTTTGCGACGGCTTTGGCGATTGCCTGCCGAGCTGTCCCGTAGGAGCGATTACTTTTGAAATGCGAGAAGCTCCCGAATATGATGAAAGCGCCGTAAAGGCTGCACAAGAGTTAAAAAACTCAGGCGCCGACGGGCACAGGGGCGGTTGTCCCGGCTCAAGATTTATTCAGCTTGAAAAACCCGAAAACGAAGTCCCTGCTTCGGTATCAAGCGTTCCTGTATCAAGACTCAATCAGTGGCCCGTTCAGATCAAGCTTTTGCCGACTCAGGCGCCTTTTTATGACGGTGCAAAATTGCTTATTGCCGCCGACTGTACGGCATACGCTTATGCAAATATGCACGAAGAATTTATGAAGGGCAGGATTACGCTCATAGGTTGTCCAAAGCTGGATATGATTGATTATACAGATAAGCTCACAGAGATAATTACAAACAATAATATCAAGAGCATTGCGATAGTCCGCATGGAAGTTCCGTGCTGCGGAGGCTTGCAGGCGGCGGCTGAACAGGCGCTTAAGAACAGCGGAAAGTTTATTCCATGGCAGGTAGTGACCGTTACAAGGGACGGAAAGCTATTGGAGTGAAAAAGTAACAGCAGGAAGTGATTAAATGTTTGAAAAAAGCGGCGAAGTTTTTAATATAGCCAAGGATAACCCTCCCGTAGCGGGCTGCACCGTATCGAAATCCGTTTATTGTGACGGTGATGACTATATAGCATATTTTTCGCTTGCAAAAGGCACCGACATCAGCGCCGAAAGCTATCGCTATCACAAGCTTATGCTTGTATCCGACGGAGCTATGGGGGTTTACGGATGCAAAAACTCTTGGGCTTTAGACAAAGGCGAATGTGTGATAACACCTACAAATGCTCCGATAGGAGTAAGGACAAAAACCGAATCGGTTTATACAGAAATCAGCATAAGGAGGAATACTGTGAACGATGCAGTAAATATTGGTGAGGTATTTAAGCTTTCGGAGCTTGTGCCGTATCAGGACGGAAAAATAATTAATATGGATGTTGCAAGCAATGACAAAATGAAATTTGTCGTGATGAGCTTTGACAAAGGCACGGGGCTTGCCGAACACGCCGCTCCCGGCGAAGTGCTGATCTTTGCTCTTGACGGTCAGGGGATAATCGGCTACGAGGGTAAGGAACACATCATAAGGGCAGGCGAGAACTTTAAATTTGACAAAAACGGCAGACATTATGTAAAGGCGGACGGCAGATTTAAAATGGCTTTACTTCTGACATTGGAATAATCTAAGTGAATCACTAACGCTCTTTTGCACAGTTTCCAACCGGTCGCAAACTGTGCTCCGATTTAAACAAACAGCAGGCATACGCAGTTTCCGAAAGGCAGGTATGCCTGCTTTTTTATACCAAAAATCGGATGTAGGTTTATTCTGCGATTTCAATTATTCAACATCTTTATATTGATTTACGTCATAAAAAGTAATATAATCTAAGTGCAAGTGTCACCTGCCTCTTAGGAGTCCGGTGCCACTTCAGGATTTCATATGGAGCTGTATCTCCCTCTGAAATCCTGAGGAGCTAACGCTCTTTGCACTGCTTGCAATCTGTCGCAAGCTTTGCTCCTTGCAAGCAAAGCAAAGCCTTGCTCCGATTTAAATCTAAGTGCAAGTGTCACCTGCCTCTTAGGAGTCCGGTGCCACTTCAGGATTTCATATGGAGCTGTATCTCCCTCTGAAATCCTGAGGAGCTAACGCTCTTTGCACTGCTTGCAATCTGTCGCAAGCTTTGCTCCTTGCAAGCAAAGCAAAGCCTTGCTCCGATTTAAATAACTTTACATATGGTTCAATTAAAACAAAAGAGGGTTAATATGGATTTTGTAAAAAGAACTTGGGCTGAAATTTCACTTGACGCCGTTGCACATAATTTTAACGAGATAAAAAACAAGGTGGGCAAAAGCTCCAAAATTTGTTGCGTAATCAAGGCTGACGGCTACGGTCACGGCGCTGTTGAGCTTGCACATATCTACGAAGAGCTCGGTGCGGATTTCTTTGCCGTATCAAACATAGACGAGGGAATAGAAATACGCAATTCGGGTTGCATGCTTCCTATTGTAATATTGGGCTACACTCCTGTTGCGGATGCCAAAAGACTTTCCGAATATAATATCTCTCAGGCGGTCTTTTCGCTTGAATATGCAAACGACCTGTCAAAGGAATGTGTTAAACGGAACTGTACCTGCAAAATTCATATTAAAGTCGATACGGGAATGAGCAGAATCGGCTTTATGTGCCAACAATTTCCGAGAGATGATTATTCCATAAAAGAAATTTGTGAAGCCTGCAAACTGCCTAATCTTGAGCTTGAGGGCTTGTTTACGCATTTTTGCGTTTCCGATGAGGCAGACGAGGGTCGAGAGTTTACGCAAAAGCAGTATGCAAACTTTATAAATGTCAGAAATGCCCTTGAAGAAAACGGACTGCAAATCAAGTATTGCCATTGTTCAAACAGCGGTGCAATAGAGGATTATCCCGACACTTATTGTGATATGGTGCGTGCGGGGATAATACTTTACGGTCTTGCTCCGTCGCCGAAGCTGTCCGATAAGCTTGACCTTATTCCCGCAATGACTCTTAAAACAGCCGTAGCTTATGTTAAGAAGCTGAAAAAAGGCGCAGACATTTCATACGGGCGCACATTTACCGCACCCTGCGATATGAAAATTGCCACTGTTCCGATAGGCTATGCCGACGGATATATCCGCAGTAACGCAAAAGACGGATATATGCTTATCAACGGAAAAAGAGCCAAGATAGTGGGCAGAATATGTATGGATCAGACTATGCTTGACGTTACCGATATTGAGGACGTCAAAACAGGCGACGAGGTTATCGTTTTCGGAGCAGGCAAAAACGGCGAGCCGACCGCAGATTCTGTTGCAAAAAATACGGACACTATTAATTATGAGGTCGTTTGCCTTGTCGGCAAGCGAGTACCGAGGGTTTATTATAAAAACGGTGTTATTACGGATGTGATGTATAAATTATGAGATTACTTGTTGTTGACGGTAACAGCATTGTGAACCGTGCGTTTTACGGAATCAGACCGCTTACCACAAAGGACGGTCAGTTTACACAGGCAATTTACGGTTTTCTTACGATGCTTCACAAAATTAAAAATGAAGAAAATCCCGACGCAGTAGCGGTTGCATTTGACCTTAAAGCGCCTACGTTTCGCCATAAGGCGTATGCGGGCTATAAGGCAAACCGCAAGGGAATGCCTCAGGAGCTTGCCTCCCAAATGCCGCTGTTAAAAGAGCTTTTGGGTTTGCTGGGCTACAGGATTGTTACCTGCGAGGGCTATGAAGCAGATGACATTCTCGGCACTCTTGCGTCTGCGTGTGAGCAAAGCGGAAATAGGTGTGTAATTGCAACGGGCGACCGTGACAGCCTACAGCTTGTTTCGGACAAAACCTTTGTTCATCTTTGCACCAACCGTGACGACATTCTCTATACTCCCGAAAAAATTATGGAGGATTACGGTGTAACGCCTGCCGAAATGCTTGAACTAAAGGCTATTCAGGGCGACTCCTCGGACAATATCCCCGGAGTTGCAGGTATCGGACCAAAGGGTGCGGGCGACCTTATAAAGCGTTATCATAATATTGACTATATTTATGAGCATATAGATGATATAGATATAAAGGACGGCGTTCGCACCAAGCTGAAAAACTCAAAGGACAATGCGTTTTTGAGCCGTATGCTCGGCAAGATATGCCGTACTGTTCCGATAGATACCGATATTGAAGGCTACAAATCGAACTCTTTTGACAGAGAGGGCGCCGCAAGACTTATGTCACGACTGGAACTTTTTTCTTTGATAGAAAAATACGGGCTAAACGATATACCTAAGTCCGAACAAAAAATTTCCAAGCAAAAAGCCCTTGATATTTCGACAAGTTTTGACAAAAATATTCTTTTAGAGAATTTAAGAAAGAATAAAAAAGCTGATATTTTGTTTGATATTTCTGATAACGAATTAAAATCGTTTGCAGTCCAAGACGGCGGAAAGTTATATTATTCAAAGGATAAAGAGCTTTTTTATAATATCTTAACAGACGAAAATATAAAAAAGTACACTCACGGCTGTAAAAAAGCTTTTGCCTATGCCGATAAACACGAATTTGAGATAAAGTCGCTTGTGTTTGACGTTGAGCTTGCGGCGTATTTGCTTGAACCGTCCGCAAAAGACTATTCCGACGAAAATCTTTGCGCCGCTCACGAAATTGATTTGCCGTTTACCGAAAATGAAGATTACAAGCCGTACCGTGTGCTTGCGGTCTATGATGAATTGTGCGAAAGGCTGAATTTAAAAATAAAAGCAAACGAACAGGAAAAATTGCTTTCCGATATTGAGATACCGCTTGCAAATGTGCTTGCCAAAATGGAAAACGTAGGTTTTGCCGTTGACAGGCAGGGAATAGAGGACTACGGAAAGCTTCTTTCGGCGCAGATAGAGTCGCTTAAAACCGAGATATATCAGAGTGCAGGCACAGAGTTTAACATTAATTCTCCAAAACAGCTCGGCAAGGTGCTTTTTGAAGATTTGCAGCTGCCCTGCAAAAAAAAGACAAAGAGCGGATACAGCACCGGCGCCGAAGTGCTTGAAAGCCTGCGCTATCAGCACCCGATTGTTGATATGGTGCTGAACTATCGCACGCTTGCAAAGCTTAATTCTACCTATTGCGAGGGCTTGTTAAAGGTAATCGGCAAGGACGGAAGAATACATTCAAGCTTTAATCAAACAGAAACCCGCACAGGCAGGATAAGCTCCACCGAGCCTAATTTGCAGAATATTCCCGTTCGCACCGAGCTCGGACGTGAGATGAGGAAGTTCTTCTGTGCCAAAGAGGGCTGGACGCTTGTTGACGCCGACTATTCGCAGATTGAACTTCGTGTGCTTGCTCATATATCGCAGGATAAAAATATGATAGCGGCATTTAAAAATAACGACGATATTCATTCAATCACCGCCTCTCAGGTGTTTAATATGCCGCTTGATATGGTAACGCCGATTATGCGAAGCAGAGCAAAGGCGGTAAACTTCGGTATAGTTTACGGTATAGGCGCATTTTCCCTTGCAAAGGACATAGGGGTCAGCAACAAGGAGGCTTCGCAGTATATCAAAAATTATCTTGCCCATTACAGCGGCGTTGACGAGTATATGAAAAACGTGGTTGAAAAGGCAAAGCTGGACGGGTATGTCGAAACAATGTTCGGACGCAGAAGATATTTGCCTGAGCTGACGTCAGCCAAAGCAATGCTTCGCAAATTCGGCGAACGTGTTGCACGAAATATGCCTATTCAGGGAACGGCGGCAGATATAATAAAAATCGCAATGGTGCGTGTAAACGACAGACTCAAAAAAGAGGGACTGCGTTCACGCCTGATACTGCAAATACACGACGAGCTTATAGTTGAAGCTCCGCTTGACGAGAGTGAGCACGTTGCAATGCTTTTGCAGGAGGAAATGGAAAACGCAGTTGTGCTTGACGTACCGCTTACGGCGGATGCGGCGGCAGGAAAGACGTGGTATGATGCAAAAGGATAAAAAATATATAGCGTTTGTTTGTACGGGCAACACCTGCCGAAGTCCTATGGCTGAGGCTATATTCAACAAATTTGCGAATGAAAAGGGGCTTGATACGGTTGCGGAGAGCTTTGGAATTGCCACCGCCACCGGAATTCCCGTATCCGCAAATTCTGTTGAGGCGCTTAGAGAAATCGGAATTTCTCTGAACGGCAAGACTTCAACGGCAGTAAATGATGTTGATTTAAATAAATACGAAAAATTCTACTGTATGTCACAGAGTCATTCAAAAATGTTGCAGGACTTTTTCGGAATTTTACCCGAAAAAATAAAGGTTTTCAATGTTTCCGATCCTTACGGCGGAGATATAAACGTGTACAGACAGTGCAGAGATGAAATATATAATTCGGTTAAAGAATTATTAGACTGCTGATACGATAAATTAATATGAGAATAGAAAAAATGAACGAAAAGCACCTTGACGGTGTTTGCAAAATTGAACAGCAGTGCTTTGTTCACCCTTGGTCAAAAGAAAGTCTTATGTCTGAGCTTGGCAGTGAAAATTCACTTTTCCTTGTAATGACGGACAACGATAGGACAGTCGGATATATAGGAATGAATTTTGTGCTTGACGAGGGATATATATATAATGTTGCGGTCGATGAGGCCTTCAGGCGCAGGGGAGTGGCAAGCGCTCTTATAGGCGAGCTTGTAACCTATGGAAAAAAGCACAATTTCAGTTTTCTTACGCTTGAAGTGCGTGAAGGCAACGAAGACGCACGCTTACTTTATTCAAAGTTTGGATTTATCAAGGTAGGCGAACGCAAAAATTATTATTCCGAACCGACCGAAAACGCAGTTTTGATGACAAAATATTTTTGATAAGTAATATCATAGATTTGCGAGCAAAATAGTTTTGAAAATCTATATTAAAATAGTATTGCTGCATATAAATGAAAGGAAATAAAAATGAAAATTCTCGGAATAGAGTCCTCCTGCGACGAAACGGCGGCAGCCGTTGTTGAGGACGGACGAAAGGTATTGTCCTCGGTTGTTGCAACCCAGGTTATGGAACACAGGCAATACGGCGGAGTTGTGCCTGAAATAGCTTCGCGCCGACACGCCGAAAATATTGTTCCCGTGGTGCAAAAGTCGCTTACCGACTGCAATCTTACACTTGATGATATAGACGCTGTTGCCGTTACATATGCCCCCGGTCTTATCGGAGCATTGCTTGTCGGCGTGAATTTTGCAAAAGGTTTGTCGCTTGCAACAGGCAAACCGCTTGTGCCGACTCACCACCTGCGTTCGCATATAGCTTCAAATTATATTTCTAATTCAGAATTAAAGCCGCCGTTTTTATGCCTTGTGGCATCAGGCGGTCACAGTCACATTGTTATGGTTGAGGATTATACCAAGATGAAAATTCTCGGCAGAACCCGTGACGACGCCGCAGGCGAGGCGTTTGACAAAGCGGCACGCACAATGGGAATGCCTTATCCGGGCGGAATAGAGCTTGACAAGGTCGCCGAAAACGGAGATCCGTTTGCCTTTAAGCTTCCTCGTCCTGTTGTTCACGACGCCCCCTATGATTTTAGTTTTTCGGGGTTGAAAACCGCAGTTATAAATCTGATACACAATGCCGCCCAAAAAGGTGAGGAGCTGAATAAAGCCGACATCTGCGCGTCGTTTCGTTATGCCGTGGTGGATTGTCTTACGACAAATTTTTTTAAGGCGGCTGAGGCTTACAATGTAAACAGGCTGGTTATAGCAGGCGGAGTTTCGGCAAATTCACTTTTGCGTTCTGTCTTGCAAAAGGAATGTAAAAACAGAGGCTATGAATTTTATATGCCCGAAAAGTCGCTTTGCGGCGAC
>OJAR01000130.1_pt1 | contig 26704 bp, 24 predicted proteins | sample 1589431 | NCBI WGS metagenome assembly OJAR01 (sample SAMN03283242) | human gut metagenome | biome: human-associated habitat; material: feces | host: Homo sapiens | place: Peru | collected 2012 | reverse complement strand
CACGTCGCGTAGACCGACATAAAAACGGTACGAAGATTGCGATGGAAGATATGTGCCAGCTCTCGGAACGACTCACCGAGGACAAATACAAAGGTTCGTACGAGCGTATTGCAAAAATTATTTGCCGATACTCGTCCGCGCCTTTGCTTGATGTCGTAAATTTCTGGGAAGTTGTCCTATTCTCATGGCTGACAGGTAACGCCGATATGCATTTGAAGAACTTCTCCCTTTTCCGTCCTGCCGACAATTATATGTTGTCGCCGGCCTACGATCTTCTGTCAACCGCTCTTGTCATGCCCGATGATGACGAAGAGTTGGCGTTAGTCCTGAATGGGAAGAAGAGGCGAATAAAACGCAAGGACTTTGAAAAAGCAATGTACGACAGCGGTATGGGCTATAAAGCGATATCAAGTATTTTCGACAGATTCTCCAAAGCCATTCCAAGATGGAGAGAACTGATAAATGAATCCTTTTTGCCTGCGGAGTTGCAAGATGCCTATCAGGATAAAATTAAAGCTATGGCAAGAAGAGTCTCAATAATCGAATAACCAATTTGGTCAATTGAGGGCAATCTCAACCAGCAATTAACTGAATATCCATAGCTTAAGAATACTAAAAGATATTATTCGGCTCAATTGGTCTTTGCCCGAAGTTTAGACGAGTATAAGAAAGCGGCAGCGGCGCGATTCCCGAGTGGGAGTCGCGCCGCTGCGTTGTGTCGCTTATGTCTTAGGCGTTGCGGACTTTGTCTACAACGGCCTTGAAGGCTGCGGGGTTGTTGAGTGCGAGGTCGGCGAGGACTTTGCGGTTGATTTCGATGCCGGCCTTGTGGATGAGGCCCATGAGCTGTGAGTAGCTGAGGCCTTCGACGCGTGCGGCAGCGTTGATACGCTGAATCCACAGTGCGCGGAAGTTGCGTTTCTTTTGTTTGCGGTCGCGATAAGCGTAGGTCAGACCTTTTTCCCAAGTGTTTTTGGCGACGGTCCAGACGTTGCGGCGGCAGCCAAAGTAGCCGCGTGTAAGTTTCAGGATTTTTTTACGGCGAGCACGAGATGCTACGTGGTTTACTGATCTTGGCATTTCTTTTTGGTGTTTTGAATGACAGCGGCTTGTATTGCTCTTAGTGTATTGTTACGCTGTACATTCGGTTAGTAAATGTGTAAAAGAGATGGTGTTGCGTCGTTGCTTGTGAGCCTTTGCGCGGTGTTCCGGAGCAGGGCCATGCTTAGGTGCCGATGCTGCGTTGCGTGTAGGCTTATGCTGCGGCGCGGGTTTTGTTTATGCTCCTTATTTGAGGGCCAGCAGTGCTTTAACGTTGTTGACGTCGCTCTTGGCTACCAAGCCGAAGTGGGTCAGGTTGCGTTTCTGCTTCTTGGTCTTTTTGGTCAAGATGTGGCTCTTGTAAGCATGTTTTCTTTTGATCTTTCCTGAGCCGGTAAGGGCGAACCTCTTTTTGGCACCGGCGTTAGTCTTAATCTTGGGCATGTTGTTTTGTTTAATTATTAATAGTGTTGTTTATTTCTTCTTGGGAGACAACATGATAATCATGCGTTTGCCTTCCAAAAGGGGCATTTGGTCTACTTTGCCGTATTCTTCGAGGTCGTTGGCAAAGCGAAGCAGCAGTACTTCGCCTTGTTCCTTGAAGAGTATCGAGCGTCCTTTGAAGAAGACGTAGGCTTTGACTTTGGCGCCTTCTTTAAGGAAGCCTATGGCGTGGCGCAGCTTGAAGTTGTAGTCGTGGTCGTCTGTCTGAGGTCCGAATCGTATTTCTTTGATAACGACTTTGGTTGCCTTGGCTTTAATCTCTTTCTGCTTTTTCTTCTGCTGGTACAGGTACTTTTGATAGTCAAGTATCTTGCATACCGGCGGCTCGGCAGTCGGGGATATTTCCACGAGGTCCAGCTCGAGTTCTTCGGCCTGACGCAGGGCGTCGTGAATGGAGTATATGCCCGGTGTGACGTTATCACCTACGAGACGTACTTCGCGTGCACGAATTTGTTCGTTGATGAGGTTGGGATTTGCGGGCTTTTCGCCGCGACGCGTCATTGGGGGACGGGGGCCCGAGGGGCGCGGAGGCCGTGGGCCGGGATGATAGGGTTTTTTCTCCATTCAGTGGGTGTAGATGTTGTGTATTATGTTTATATTGTGCGCATTAAAGGCTTCGCAGAGCTTTAATGTCCTACGGAGTCTTTGACGTCTTGTGCTATTTGCTCGGCAAAGGTACTAATTTTCATCGAACCTTGATCACCTTGACCTTGTTTTCTTACCGAAACTTCGCCGTTTTCTTGCTCTTTCTCGCCTACGATAAGCATATAAGGTATGCGCTTGAGCTCGTTTTCGCGAATTTTCTTGCCGATTTTTTCGTTGCGGTCATCGATGATGGTGCGGATGTCGGCTTGGTCGAGTTGGTCGACAATGCTGCGAGCGTAGTCATTGAATTTCTCGGAGATGGGCAGCACTACCACTTGGTCGGGCGCGAGCCACAGGGGCAGATGTCCGGCAGTGTGCTCAAGCAGTACGGCTACGAAGCGTTCGAGCGACCCGAAGGGAGCGCGGTGAATCATCACGGGACGATGCTTGAGGTTGTCGGCGCCGGTGTACTCGAGGCCGAAGCGCTCGGGCAGGTTGTAGTCTACCTGTATTGTTCCGAGTTGCCAACGGCGACCTATGGCGTCTTTGACCATGAAGTCGAGTTTGGGGCCATAGAATGCGGCTTCGCCGAGTTCCTTGCGTGCCTTGAGGCCTTTTTCTTCGCAGGCTTCGATGATGGCGGTTTCGGCCAAGTGCCAATTTTCATCGCTGCCGATGTATTTTTCTTTGTGTTTGGGGTCGCGCAGTGAGATTTGTGCCTCGTAGTTGTTGAAGTTGAGTGCCTTGAAGATATAGAAGATGATATCCATCACTTTGAGGAACTCGTCTTTGATTTGCTCGGGGGCGCAGAAGATGTGTGCATCGTCCTGCGTAAATCCGCGTACGCGAGTCAGTCCATGGAGTTCGCCCGACTGCTCGTAGCGGTATACGGTGCCGAATTCGGCGATACGCAGGGGCAGTTCGCGATAGCTGCGCGGGAAGGCGCGGAAGATTTCGCAGTGGTGGGGGCAGTTCATGGGCTTGAGTAGGTACTCTTCGCCTTCTTCGGGGGTGTGTATGGGCTGGAAGGAGTCCTTGCCGTACTTGGCGTAGTGTCCGGAGGTGACGTACAGCATCTTGCTGCCGATATGGGGAGTGATTACCTGCTGGTAACCGTATTTCTTTTGGATGCGGCGGAGGAATTGCTCGAGGCGGTCGCGCAGGGCGGCACCTTTGGGAAGCCACAGGGGCAGTCCGGCGCCGACGTTGGAGCTGAAGGTGAACAGCTCGAGTTCTTTGCCTATTTTGCGGTGGTCGCGCTTCTTGGCTTCTTCGAGCAGTACGAGATACTCGTCCAGCATTTTTTTCTTGGGGAAGGATATGCCGTATACACGAGTCAATTGGTCGCGCTTTTCGTCACCGCGCCAGTATGCACCGGCTAAGGATGTGATTTTTACGGCCTTGATAGGTGCTACCGTGGGGATATGCGGACCGCGGCACAGGTCGGTGAAGTTGCCTTGGGTGTATGTGGTGATGTGTCCGTCTTCGAGTTCGCTGATAAGCTCGCATTTGTACTTCTCGCCGCGGTCGCCGAAGAGCTTGAGGGCGTCTGCTTTGGAGATGTCGCGACGTACCACGGGGTTGGCGGTACGTGCCAGTTCGAGCATCTTGGCCTCGATGCGCGGGAAGTCGGCGGCGGTGATGGAATTGCCTGCGGGGTCGATGTCATAATAGAACCCATTTTCGATGGCGGGGCCGATACCGAATTTGACTCCGGGGAAGAGTTCTTGCAGCGCTTCGGCCAGCAGGTGTGCGCTGGTGTGCCAAAATGCGTGTTTGGCCTCGGGGTCGTCCCATTTGTGGAGTGTGAGTGTGGCGTCGCACTCGATGGGGCGTGTCAAGTCCCATGCTTCGTCGTTGACAGTGGCGGCCAGTACATCGGCGGCGAGGCGCTCGCTGATGCTCTTGGCTATTTCTAACGGCGTCGTGCCTTTGGCATATTCTTTGACGCTGTTGTCGGGGAATGTGATTTTAATCATATCGTTGTATGTCGATGATTGCTTGCATAATTATGGCGGTGTGCGGCATGCGGCTGCCGACACCAAAAGCACCTTCGCCTCGGGCGCCGGTGCAAAATCGCCGCAAAGTTACTAAAAATCTTTGGATTTCAGTGGATAAAATTACGGAAATTTTCATCTGCGTTTCGGTGTCCGTCCGTACGACGAATGCGGCGGACGATTGTCTGCTGCCCATGATTGAGGACTGAGGATTGACCGGTCCGGGAATCGGCTCATCCGACAGTGTTCGGTCAATTGACCTGATGGAACAAATTGTAAATAATGACAAGCACCGGTATTGCTGCTATTATAACTATTAAGACGTCTAATGCAGAGTGCGACCTTTCTTTGCTCGGGAACAGGCGCTCGACTTGCTTGCTGCACTCGAAATATCCAAGCCAAATTAAGCACATGATTGGAGCGATGAAAGCAACTAACAGCAGTGGTATTGGCTCTCGGTTGGATAGAGCAAAGATGATAAATACCATACATACATAAAATGTCAGAGAGATAAAGAGTAGTGACTTGCACAGAAATATGGCGTTGCTTTTTCCCCAAGCTAATTGGACAAGTACATATACCGACAGGCCGATTGAGGTAATCCCGTAAAGCAGGAATGGTGTGGTTTGAGGCTCGGATATGAGGGCGACCAACGTCCGAAATGTGGACATGAATACTATGAAAACAAAGAAATAAAACCATCCGCGTATGCGGCGAGGTGGTTCTGCTTCTTCTGTTTCGGGGGAGGTGTCCGGCTCTGGTCTGAAGTCGCGGTTGTGTATTTCGCCTAACATCGGCGGCGGTGTGCCGTCTGAGACATCGGTCGCACTACCGCTTCCGAGTTCATCGGGAATTTCATCGGTCCAGAGCACTTCTTTGCAGTGTGGACATGTTTTTTCATCCGGTCGAATGATTGCGCCGCATACCGGGCAGCTTGAGGTTTTGTCGTTATCCATAATGGTTTGTATAAGGTGATTTAGGGGGGGGCGGTAGTTGCACGGCCGAGCAGAGCCGTTGCAAAGATAGAAAACAATACTCGCATTTCAAAAAAAATGAAAATTAAGAACAAGACACTTGTGAATTAATAATTATATAGATAAATTTGCAGTTACAATACTTCGGGAATTCTTGAAGTATTTAAAAGTACCGAAGGCATAGACGTAGGACTCGCTGAGAACTATGAGGCTGTGAACGATAATTAATGGGCAAAGCACGTGTCGTTAGTAACTTCAAATGTCGACATACAACATTTGAAATATTCTATAATGATTCGAATGAGGCTATTGTGATAGAAATCCCGGTGTCCCACGTATATGCCCAATCCGTAACGATCTATTGCAGTTAATAAAACGCTCAAAAAAATAACACAAAAAATTTTTAGAATAGCTTAATGATGAAGACGTGCCTAAACTCCCGAGACGGACTTATAGTATTGGAAATGGATAAGTTGGCGTATATCCAAGCGGATGGTAATTATGCGAACCTTGTTTATATGTGCGGGGATTCGGTATTAGTGACCTTGGGATTATCCAAATTGGAGGAAGTTATACGCCGGGCATGGCCATGCGAAAAGGTTTCGCCGTTTGTACGAATGGGGCGAAGCCTGATTATCAACCAGACGTACCTATCCGAGGTGCGCATCAATACGCAGAAATTGGTGTTGTCCGACAACGTCGGGCACAAGTACACGCTCTCGGTGCCCAAGCCGGTGCTCAAGGCTTATCGCGAGAATATTTATGACCTGTATGTCCGTAATCAGGAGATGTAGCATATGGTAAGAGAATATATCATAGGTCGTTCGGCAAGTTCGGCAGTCAAGGTGCCTTTGGACAAAAACGGCGTCAGTGGCACCCATGCCAAGATTTCGATTGGAGACAATGGCGCATGGATGTTGTGTGACTTGGATTCGACCAACGGCACGTATGTCAGTGATGATTTGGGCGTATTTCACCGGATATACAGCAAGGAGATATCCGAGGATGACATCATACGTCTCGGCAGCGGCGGAGCAAGCAGTTTTGTGTTTACGGCGCATCGAGTGCTTGATGATGCGGACGATTACTCATACGAGTTCAGGCAGTTGCGCAGGCGTTTGGCGGAGCGGCGTGCATCCGAGGCCGCGATGGAGAAGCGCATGGAAATTTACGGCTGGCTGACCCGGCTGTCGGGTTTGGCTGCCGTCGGTGTGTGCGCAATCCTTGATGCGCTCGGGAAGATAAGTGTTAATGCCAACGTGAGATACATGCTCATAGCCTTTGCCCCGGTGGTGGTAGGCTTCTTTTTCAGGGGCAACACCAGGACGATGAAAAAGCTTCGCCGCTGTCGCGAAAGAATCTTCATATGCCCAAAATGCGGGAAGCCCCTGTCCGAATATGACATCGAGGACGGGCAATGTTCGCGTTGCCGGGCCAAATGACCAAATTACTCCGGGTTGCCTCATGGATTATAACCATACGAAGATAATGCGAATAAAGAAGATAATGCGAATACCGGCGGCAACGGTTTTGAAGCCGTCATGGGCGTGTGCTTCGGATTTCGCATGTACGAGCTGCATTAGTGTGGTAATGAAAGGCTCCGGAGTGCGATTCGTACATAAACCCCGTATGTTCACACAAAAAGGCACTGTGTGCTTGGAGGCTGTCACTTAGACCTGTAACTTTGCCTCCGAAACGAATGATTTAAAGACAAAAGACCCAAGACAATGAATAGTACAAAGAATACTACAAAACCGGTAAACGAACCTTCCAAAAAAAATAGGCGGGACAAGGCCGCAGCTGCAGCCGCGGCTGCCGGAATAGCCGGGGCTGGCGCGGCATATGCTGCATGGCCCGGCTCGGAGGACGATGCACAAGCCCCCGAGCCCTATCGCATTGAAGCAATGCCTGCTGAAGGGGTTGCCGGAGTTATAGAAGCCGAACCTGTCGCAGAACAGAGTGACAATCCGGGGCAAGTTCGTCAATTCGGGGATGGCGTTTCTGTGAACAATGATAATAGAGACCGCATTGTCGTCGAAACTGACGGCGAGATTGTAGGCCGTTCGGAAGGTATCGGAGTCTCCGCCGCACCGGCAGAAGATGTAATTCCCATTGCCGAGAAGCAGGCAGACTTCGGTGATATTGATGCCGAGGCGTCTGTTTCTTTTGGAAATGATGACACATCGGTATATCGCATCAACGGCGAGAGAGAGTCCGCGGCCGAATACCATGATGTATACGGCAACGAGTTGACAGTGGTTGATATCGATAATGATGCATTGTTTGACGGATATGTAGATGCAGATGTCGCCGAAGTTTATGCCGATTTCGAGCCGAGTGTATCGGCTGTTGCGTTGGACGATGCCGAGATGTCGGCAGATGAGAGCGAGGAGTATATGGAATCCGGAGACAATACCCATGCTGAAGAATATAGCTCGGACACCATAGGGGATGACATCATCGGCGATGAGGACACCTTTGGCGATGACCCTTTGGCATAATTGATGAAAAGCAATGAAAGGAGAAGAAACATACATCACCTTCAATTGCCTCAATCCGGGGTGCGGAAGGCGCATCAGGATTAAGCGTCCACAGCATACCGGGGTCTATGAGGTGACGTGTCCGCACTGCCATGCGACAAAGCGACTGCGCCTTTCTTCGGAAGACGAGGTGGGACACAAAACGCCCGGGCAGTCCCGGGAACCGGGTTCGGTAGAGGCTGTCGGAGCGTCCGTCGCAATGCCATTGTCAGGAGTGCAGGCCGCTTTACCGATTGACAATTCGGCAAAAGAGGTGATAACACTCTCGGAAGATTTTTTGACAGACACTACATACGTTGTCGAGTGTCCGCACTGCCGCCGCCAACGGCTCAGTATTATGTCAAAGAAGCAGGGAGTCAAGAACTTTCGGTGTCCATATTGCCGGGGACGCATTACGGCCGAAATCCGCAAGCCTACAGAGGTCTTAGATGACGAGGATACGCTGATGTACGGCGGACGCCTGGTGATGTTACGCCGTGGTTTTTTCAATAAGGTTTTCGAATTGCATGACGGCATCAACACCATAGGGCGGTACGACGAAGACACTCCATGCGACATCGCCGTCCGTAACGACAGTAATATGTCGCGACGCTCGGTGCAAGTCGAAGTGGTCTGCACTGAGCGCGGATACACTTTCCGACTGACGGTGCTTAATGCCACCAACCCGGTGTTGCACAATGACAAGCAGTTGAAGCCAGGCGAATCGGTGTCGCTCAATTTTGGCGACAGCATCACTATGGGCAAGACAAGGTTCCGTTTCGAAAAAGAAAAGAAATGAAAATAGAGATAAGGCAGCCATATTCGTTTAGGCAGATCGGTCGCAGTCCCAGACAGGAGGATGCCCGTTTTCCCGACCTGGATGTCCCCGGGCGCGATACTCGTGTGTTCGTGGTGTGTGACGGAGTGGGCGGCCACGGAAGCGGTGATATAGCCAGCGCATTGGTGGCCGCGGCCGTAGGGGAGTACATGTGCGGACTCAATTTGTCGCGTCCGTTGTCCGCCGAGACAGTGGGGAAAGCTGTCGGACATGCCATGCAGAAACTCAGGGAAGCCTCAGACGGGAAGCCGTCGGACATGTCCACGACGCTGGCTATGGTCTGCCTTCACGGCGGCGGAGTGATGGCGGCGCACATAGGAGATAGCCGCATCTACCATATACGGCCCGATGCCGGTATTATGTATCGCAGCGAAGACCATTCGCTGGTCAATGTTTTGGTGCATACGGGGAATATCACGCCACAGGAGGCCATGAACCACCCCCAAAGCAACGTAATCACGCGCAGCATAGGGTGCTCGGCCTCCGGCGAGCGCCGGTCGCCGGCTTCGGTGATGCAAATCTCGGATGTCGAGCGAGGCGACTACCTGTTTGTGTGTTCCGACGGGCTGACCAAGGTCGTCGATGACGACATGCTGGTGCAAATCTTGTCCGGCGATGCGACAGACTTCGAAAAAACAGCGGCGCTGGCTCGCTTGTGTCGCGACAGCGTGGACAATAGCACCGCGTTCCTGATACCTGTGGCCGGCATTTGCGGTGTCGGGTCGGAACATGTCCGCGCTACCGGATGCGACCGGGGCGAAATCACGGAGCTTCTTGACAGAGCCTCTCGCGAGGTGCGCGATGTCTCTCCGGACACGAGGGCAAAAGACTGCAGGTTGTGCCGCCGCCTTGCCAAATGGATTGCACGGTGGCGCCGTCGGAGCCCGTGGCCATGTCTCAGAGTGCAAACATGTAACAACGCCAATACTACCGATACTAATCATGGATGATAGCCGTAAAATAAGCAGAGCCTTGCCGATAGGTACGGAAATCGAGTCTGATACCGATGTATACACGATTGACAGTGTGCTCGGTTCAGGCGGTTTCGGGGTTACCTATAAGGTGGTACGACGCTCGGACAGCAGAGTTTTTGCTCTCAAGGAGTGTTTTCCCAATACCCTGTGCGAGCGTGCCCCTGACAATACGATGTCATATCTGAAGACCAATGCAGAGACCGTGGAAGGTTGTATCCGCAACTTTATGACCGAGGCACGCCGTTTTGACAGGCACAACATTTCGCATCCGAATATCGTGAAAGGTTATGAAGTCTTTGAAGCCAACCATACCGCCTATTTTGTGATGGAATACGTCGAGGGCCAAAGCCTGCATCGGTATGTAAAATCCAAGAACGGCCGGCCGTTGTCCGCCGGAGAAGCTTTGACAATCATGCGCCCAATCATGGAAGCCGTGTCATACCTGCACGACAACAGGCTGACCCATTTGGACATAAAGCCGGATAACATAATTCTCGAAACTGGTGAGAAAGCGGGAATCTTTCGTCCGGTGGTGATAGATTTCGGACAGTCCAAACATTACGACCATCGCGGCAACGCCACCTCCACGCTCACCAATGCCGGATGTAGCGAGGGTTTCGCGCCGCCGGAGCAGTATGCCGGGCTCACCAGATTTACGCCCAAGGCGGATATTTACGCATTGGGGGCGACGATGCTATACCTGCTCACTGCGCAACAGCCGCCAAAGTCCACTGAGATTACCGCGTCCGATATAGTTGCAATGCTTCCGATGCGAACCCCGAAGACCATAGAAAATGCCATAATCGAAGCCATGCAAACCGATATGCGGTCTCGCACCCCTTCGGTGCGTGCCTTTGCTTCCGCCTTGGGCATTGACCTGAATATCGCCTCCGGCGGTAAAGCCACCGAGCCTATCGGTGTTATACGACATCGTAATAGGAAGTACTCGACACCGATGATGCTTCTGTTCTATATTGTTGTGGCTGTTGTCGTTGCCGGCATCGTATGGTATGCCGCGCGTCCTACGGACACACCTTCGCAACGTCTGACCAAGGCGATAATGAGCGAAGATAGATTCACTTTGATTGAATTTGCTAATGTCGATTCGCTGCGAGCATGTCTGCCCTTGGCGCTTATCTATAACAAGTACGGTGATAGTGAAAATGCAGTATTTTTTGCCCAAAAGGCATTGAATTATCCGGCTGACAGTGAGAAGGCGGCCGCTTTTCTGCAACAGATGGATTCTGACGCTGTCGAGAGGGTCTTGTACGTCCCGTCGGAAGACTTCGGAAATCGGGAACAAGATTCGGGAGGGTCTGCGGAGACTGTGGCGGACAAGTCCGACTCCGAACGGCTTGAGGAAGCGATACGGCTCAATGACATAAATGAGGTTAAGCGGCTGGCTGAGAAGGGATATGCCCCGGCATACTATAATTTGGCGCAGCTTTATTATAATAGGCGAAGGCATAGCGAAGCCAAATATTGGGCAAACAGGGCCGTGAACGCCAACGTTAATGGGACAAACGCACGTCGCCTGCTGAGCCTCATGGAAGCCAATACCGGAGGCGAGGAAAAACCGACAAACAACGCAAACAAACAGGAAGAAACAGTATCGCGGTCGGTAGAGACCACGACGCCATCAACCACAGCTCAGGACAAGCCGGATTATTATAGTATGACCATCGGGCAATTAGACGGCCTCGCACGCAAGGGCGACACGAAGGCTTATGCGCCTCTGGCCGTCAAGTGCTATAACGCCGGACAAAACAGCAAGGCTCTGCGCTACGCCCAGCGAGCACAGAACAGCGGCACCGCGACTCCCGAATCGGACGAGATTTGCCGCAAGTTGGCACCTAAGAATTAATCAAATACTAAATCCATAAAGATATGAAACGCAAATATATATTACTTTTAGTGGCAGCACTGGCCGCATTCGGTGCTTACGCACACGAAACCGTTGCCTCGGGGCTGTCGGTTGACCCGGCATCTTGCAATCTCGGAGCGTCAGGCGTTGTCGGACAGTCCATAAGTCCGGAATGTACCGAGAATAGTGCGGAGGTCTCGCTCCCTGACCCGTCCTCTTATGTGGACTTGGGGCTGTCAGTCAAATGGGCCGCCTGCAATATCGGCGCCGAAAATCCGTGGGAGTGCGGCGATTACTATGCCTGGGGCGAGACGGAAACGAAAATGAATGATTCCGGGTATTACTGTGCTTATTGCTGGGGTAACTACAAATTCGGAGACGAAAATTCCATTTCCAAGTACACGGCAAAGGACGGCAAAACGACCTTGGACAAAGAAGACGATGTGGCTTCTGTCAAATTAGGCGCACCGTGGCGTATGCCGACTGAGGCGGAGTGCGATGAGCTTATAGAGAAATGCACGTGGCAATGGACTGAGTTGTACGAAATGCAAGGCTATAAAGTCATTGGCCCAAATGGCAATTACATATTTCTTCCTGCCGCCGGATGGAATTATTATGAGAAAGAAGGTGACACAGGTAAAACAAGTTTTGAAGGTATAGGCGATGGCAAATACTGGGTATGCAATTTGTCTGATGACAATAAATATGGGAAACGGTTGTCTATCGACAGAAAAAACACTCCGGAGGTTTGGGCGACTGCGCGTTGCATCGGCCTTCCTGTCCGTCCGGTGTTCAAGTAGCCGGAAGGCCGGCGGCGAGCACTGTGCCGCAAGTTGGAATCGAAGAATTAATCAAAACGAAAAAAATCTGACGATATGAAACGCAAATATATATTACTTTTAGTGGCAGCAATGGCCGCATTCGGTGCTTACGCTCAACACGAGCCGGTTGACTTGGGGCTGTCGGTCGACTGGGCATCCTGTAACCTCGGCGCGTCCGCGCCGGAGCAATACGGCGCGTATTACTCTTGGGGCGAAACGGCCACTAAGTCTGTATTTTCGTGGAATACATATCGTTACGGTAATAGTGATGCGTTGACCAAGTACAACAAATCGGACGGGAACCGTACACTTGCGCCCGAAAACGATGCCGCCTCGGCGACGTGGGGCGGAACATGGCGTATGCCCACCAAGGCCGAATGTGCCGAATTGCTGGACAAATGCACTTGGACATGGAGTAATCGCAGCGGCGTCAACGGCTATATCGTCACCGGACCAAGCGGTAATACCATATTCCTGCCGGCCTCCGGGCAGCGTGAAGGCAGCGAGGCGTCAGACGTCGGTTCGTGGGGCTGCTATTGGAGCGCAACACTCAACCATCGCAGCATCCTCGTAGCCGAGAGTCTGTCTTTTGACCAAGGCCTGTCAAGTGTCGAGGTCGCTTCACGTATTGTCGGACAAGCCATAAGGCCGGTATGTACCAAGAACAGCGTAGAAGTCTCGCTCCCTGACCCGTCCACATACGTGGACTTAGGCCTGTCTGTCAAATGGGCCACCTGCAACATCGGCGCAAAAAACCCATGGGAATGTGGCGATTACTACGCATGGGGCGAGATGGAAGAAAAACGTCCGGATAATTATCGGTATTATTCCTACGGCTGGTGTAATTACAAATTTGGAGAAAAAGATTTTATACTAAAGTATACGGCCCATGATGGCAAGGTGAATTTGGAGGATGGAGATGATGTTGCGTCATTGAAATTAGGTACTCCATGGCATATGCCAAGTGTCGCCGAATTTGAAGAACTCATAAAAAAGTGTAGGTGGACATGGACAACGTGGCATAGCATAAAAGGTTATAAAGTTACAGGACCAAATGGCAATTTCATTTTCCTTCCGACTACAGGTGCAATCGGGGTTGTTTATGATTGTGGGAAAATAGTTGGATGCTATATAGGTCCCGATTACGAGAGTTTCTATTGGACAAAAGAAAAGTCGTTAAATGAAAATTGTGCGGAGATTTTGTATTGGAAAAAGGATCTCAGCCCTAAAATAAGTGGGAGCTATCGCTGTTATGGTTACCCTGTCCGTCCGGTGTTCAAGTAGGCAGAAGGCCGGCGGCGGGTGCGTTGACGGGTGAAAAGGCGCGGATTGGTACAGAAACCGCGGGGGTTCGCACAACAAGCGGCAAAAGTGTTGACATCGGTATATAGTGGATGCTACCTTTGCATCGTAAACATTCACAAACCAAACACATTCAAGAATATGAAAACGTCACAAGTCAACATCCGCAACTGCGAACCCGTAAACACCGAGAGCATACAGCCCTCCAAAATCAAGAAAACAGTCATTGCCGCCTCCGGCATAGCCGCCGCTGCCGGCATCGGCGTCGCTGCCACGATAGTCGCGCAGAAAATCGGTGCGGACGAGCCCATCCCCGAAATCTCGGAGAATATGGATAGCTCCGAGGCTGTCACCCCTGTAGCACCCGCCGCCGGACATCACGGCGGACGTACACACCGCGAGACCGTGGAACATGCGGCATCCGGGCACACAACATCCGGCCATTCCGCAGAGGCTGCCGGCGATATCGCCGTCTCTGACGATGAGGACAATGACGCAGTCATCGAGCCTATTGTGGACGCCGATATAGACGGAAGCGAGTTTGCCGAGGCAACCATCACTGAGGCGACAATGTTTGACGATGAACCGGCTTACGCTTATGGGCCGGTGCAAACAGGTATTGACGAAGTCCCCTCCGAGTTTAATATCGAGGACGAGATTCCGGTGCTTGAAAACACTGCTTATATAGAGTCCGTCCCTGATCCGGACATGGTAATAGACGTGATCATGGTCGATAATACCGAGACTTGGCCTTCGCCGGACGTCAGTGCCGGGGAGCAGGACACGTGGCCTGACCCGTCCTCCGATATGGATTTGTGGGCAGATGTCGAAGCATGGTCGGGCGAAATAGAGGATGTGAACCGCGACACCGACGCATGGCCCGGCGAGACAGGGACATGGCCCTTAGCCAATGAGTCAAATGGCGAGATAGCCGGACTCTAAAAGGTAGGCCGTCGCCCGATAAAAGTCATAAGTTCAATCCATAAAACAGACCAAAGTCATGAAAAAACAATATATCATAGCACTTTTATGTGCCACTACCGTATCCGCCGCCATTCAGGCGCAGTCAATCACTGAGGTTTCGGACAGCCTGAGGGCTATCGTCCGAAGCGCCACCGACGGCAATGCCGAAGCGCAAAACATTGTCGGCGGATGGTTCTACGAAGGCAAGCATGTCACCCGGGACTACGAGCAGGCTTTCCGGTGGTGGTCCAAGTCTGCAAAGTCCGGCAATGCCAAAGCCATAGGGAATGTGGGCCTTTGCTATCAATTGGGACGCGGTGTCGAAGCCGATTCGCTGCAGGCTGTGCAGTACTATACCACGTCCATAAGGAAAGGCAATAAGAAGCTGTTCGAGAGCCATGTCGCCCTCGCCGATAAAGGTAACGTGTTCAGCAATGTCTTTGTAGGTGAAAGCTACATTGAGGGGCTTATCGTAGAACGCAATCGTGCCAAGGCTATCCCGTATCTGAGGACTGCCGCCGAGAAAGGCAGTGTCGATGCCTGCGTGTCGCTTGCCCGGGCTTTGTATAGGGAAAAACGTGTCAAAGAGGCTGCGTTTTGGGCCGAACGCGGCGCATTGAAGGGTAATGCAGAGGCCGAGTATCTGTACGGAATGTTCCTTATCCGTGGATGGGGTGTGGCGCAAAATGCCGAGAAGGGCGCCGACTATTTGTTCAAGGCTGCCGAAGCTCGCAACCGCGCCGCTATGGAGCTGATGGGCGACTGCTATATGTCCGGCACCGGGGTAGTGCGCAACGAAGCTGCCGCCGTCAATTGGTATATGCTTGCGGCAGGTGCCGGCAGCGATTTGGCTCAAATGAAACTCGCCGACTGCTTTCGCAAAGGCATCGGTACGGAGATTAATTACGATCGCGCCCTGTATTGGTACGCCGAGGCTTATAGAAACGGGCATAGGAAGGATTTTGAGGACCTCGTGAAAAACGAATTGGCCGGATCTCCGTTCGAAGCGTATATGGAAGGGCTCAAAGCTGTATATTTCAGGGACTTTGCGGCGGCGCTGAAATGCTTCAAGAAAGTCGAGAAAGCCAAAATACCCGAGGGCCGCATTATGACAGCCGTAGTTATGTGCGACCAAGACTATGCCAAGCATAATGTCTCGAAGGGCATCAAGATGCTCAATAAGGAGTTGGGTGGCAACTGCCTTGCGAATTATTTCCTGGCTCTTATCGGCGAGGAACTCGGACAGGAGGCCACCGGTGTCGATGATATAGACGTATATGCCTGCATGAGTGTAGCTGCTTTGTGCGACTACGGGCCGGCGCTCTGCCATCTTGGCGATATGTTCTACGAAGGCCGTATAGCCGAGCAAAGCTACGGCGCGGCATGCGAAAGTTACGCTCGGGCGTTCGAACTCGGACAGCTGGAAGAGCGCTCGGCACGACGCTACGCCGACTGCCTGCGCACCGGCCGCGGTGTCAAGGTCTCGGACAAACGCCTGGCCAACCGGGTACTTGCATCCATACACACATCCGCAATACCGACACTTCTCGGCCTTGTCAAGTAGCCGAAGTCTCCGGGCTGCCGCTGTCAGACGGCAGCCCGGAGAAATATCTTTGGATTCATAAATTACCGAGAGAAGCCCTATAAGACAAACCAACACGACAACATCACCGAAACATGAAACGACTAATTACTATAATATGCGTCAACGTATTTCTATGCGCGTCAGCGCAAGTTACGATGCCCGAAGCAGGCACTTTGGCTCGCGAGTACTACGATAAGGCTGTCACAGGCGATGTCGAGGCGCAGCACGCACTTGCCAAGTGTTATGCCACGGCTGACGGTGGTGTGGGTCGTGATATGTCCGCGTCTTTTGACTGGGATCTTAAGGCGGCGCGGAACGGCAACGGCGATGCCATGTATGCCGTCGGATGCCGTTACGCCGAAGGCATCGAGGGTGTAGTCACGCAGGATTACGGCGAGGCTCTCCGCTGGTGGCGCAAAGCGGCTGAGGTGGGCGACCTAAGCGGCGATGCACATTACAAAATCGCGGAATGCTACATTTACGGCCGAGGCATTGGAAAAAACGAATATACAGCTTCCGAATGGTTCTTGTTGTCGGCCGGACGCGGCAATTTGATGGCGCAAATATGGTTGGGCCGGACGGCGCTGGACGAAGGCAGGGCCACCGAGGGTGTGAAATGGCTGAAAAAAGCCGCACTGCAAGGTAGCCCCATTGCCCAAGTACAGCTTGGCAGGGCGTACATGGATGGCCTGGACGGCGTAAAACAGGATAATTCCGAGGCGCTGATGTGGTTCAAAATGGCTGCGGAACAGGAATGGCCGGAGGGACTATATTTACTGGGAACGATGTATCTGATAGGGAAAGGGTGCGCTATGGATATAGAAGAAGCGCTGAGGCTTATAAGGCTGTCGGCAGAACAAGGCTATGTCCATGCGCATTTCAGTTTAGCACAACACTATTTCTATGGTCAGGATGTTGTTAAGAATCTTACCGAGGCGGAACGTTGGTGCCGCCGCCCGGCAGAAGACGGCATGGTAATCGCGCAAACGCTTATGGGGTGTATACTCTACGAACAAGAGCGCAAGGCCGAGGCGGCAGGTTGGTGGGAAAAGGCCGCCGGGCAGGGAGATGTCTTTGCAGTCTTGGAATTAGGGAAATACTATATCTATGACCTTAACGACTACCGAGCCATTCCCTATCTCGAGAAGGCGGCAGATTTCGGCTGTGGCGAGGCTGAGTGGCTCCTCGGTTGGTGCTACCTGAACGGCTGGGGCGTGACGGCGGACAAGGATAAGGCGAGATCGCTGCTGGAAAGCGCGGTAGGGCATGGGTTTGAAGAAGTGGCTCGGCGCGAGCTTTCCCGAATTGATAAAGAGATAGAGACGGACATCAAGAATATATATAACGCGGCTGTCGCCGGCGATGCGGCGGCTCGGCACGAATTGGCTGTACGCTATGCGACCGGTGACCATGTGCCGCGAGATATGGCCGAGTCAGTCAAATGGGACAAGAAATCGGCAGAGCAGGGCAATGCCGCCGCGCAGTACTCATTGGGCTGCCGTTACGCCAACGGCGAAGGGGGGCTTGACAAAGACATGGATGAGGCTCTCCGTTGGTGGCGCAAGGCCGCAGAGCAGGGCATTCAGGACGCTTATTGCCGCATCGGGGAGTGCTATGCCGAAGGAAATGGCGTGTTGCGCAACGCCTATACGGCCGTAGAATATTTCAAGAAGGCTGCAGACAAAGGACATTCCTACGCTCAGTATAGATTGGCGTCCGTATACCTGCGGATGGGACTGACGGAAGAAGCCGCGAAGTATTTTGAGAAGGCGGCAGAGCAGGGCAATGCCGAGGCGCAATTCAATCTTGCGCGAATGTATTGCTTCGGCAATGGCGTTAAGCAGGACTATGCCGAGGCCGTCAAATGGCTCAGAAAAGCGGCAGAATATGACTACTGGCCGGCGGTGTATGTTCTCGGCTACTGCTATATCTTGGGGAAAGGCGTGCCGGAGAGTTTCTATAACGGAATACACAAGGTGCAGGAAGCTGCCGAGAACGGGCTTGAAGCCGCGCAGGTGTCTATGGCGGACTATCTCTATGTAGGCGAGAAGATTAAGTGCGATTACGCCAAGGCGTTGGAGTGGTATAAAAAGGCGGCGGAGCAGGGCAATGACTATTCTATGTATCAGATCGGATTGTTCTACGAAAGGGGATTGGGGGTGAGCAAGGACTTACAACAGGCTCGTTATTGGTACAAGCAGGCCGAAGAAAACGGCAATGTCATAGCTGCGGAAGCCATCGTACGTATAGATGGTCAATAGTTAGCGGTTCGCCGAATTCGCACCGACTGATGCCGCGTCGGATGTCCGGAGGGGATGCCGTGTGCGGACTCGCATAATAAGGAAGGGGAAATCTCACGACTTCCCCATTCTTGTAAAAACCTTAAAAATCTAATCCTATGAAAAAACTAATCATTTCATTAAGCAGTTCTTTAACCCTAAACAAAATTGAATTATAAGTATAAGATTGAGGAAGGGGCGATTTGCGCTTGCTTATCGGTTCCCTTGTCTATGTTCTCTCGTTGTTTTTTTGTGCTCCGTGCTCTGTATGACACGAGATTTATGTGTCATCGTGCATCCTGTGCATCCTGTGCATCGTAGCTATCGACCCTAAAGCCGATAGTCTTTTGCCGGTCTAAAATATAGACGCAATACCGAGGGTAAAAGTTTAATACCTCGCTTCTTTTTATATCATTTTAACACCTCGCCTTATTCCGAATAGTAGCTCGTTTTGCCACCCTCCGGCTTCGATACTGATGCCGAGGGCGCCGACGGGGTTTGTCTTGAAGGAGTGCTGATTGTGCTATTTGGAGGATGTATGCGTATGGGATGCGAGGTCGATGATGGCTCGGGCGGCGGCATCGGCGGCATCGGACGAGCCGAGTATGCGTCGTATATCGGCATATCCTTCGAGCATCTCGCGACGTGCCGGAGCATTATCGTCTATGATTGCGGCCATGCTCCGGGCCACGGCATCCGCAGTGCAGTGGTGCAGCAACATTTCGTCGATGACGCGTCTGCGGGCTATCAGGTTGGGCAGGGTGACGTAGTCAACTTTGAGCAGGCGGTGCATGATGGCGTAGGACAGTCGGCTGCCGTTGGCGCGATAGCAAGCCACTTGCGGCGTACCGGCCAAGGCCGCTTCGAGCGTTGCCGTACCCGAGGTGACAAGCGCGGCTTGCGCATAGGCCAGCAGCGGCATCGTGGCATTGCGTACCACGTGTACACGTTCCGAAGCATAGGGTGCATAGACACTGTCGTCCATACCCGGGGCGGCGGCCACGGCCACGCCATATTGCGGAAAGCGTGCTGCGGCCTCAAGCATTACGGACATATTGTTGCGTATCTCGCCGCGGCGGCTGCCGGGCAGAAGCGCTATGTACGGGCGCTTCGAGTCCATGCCTTGTGCGGCAAGAAATTCGCAACGCTCGGGCTTGGCGGCAAGTGCGGTGTCAATTTCGCCCACCGAGGGGTTGCCGACATATTCCACCTCGTAGTGGTGGCGCTGCCTGTAGTAATCGACTTCGAAGGGGAAGATGACGAGCATGCAGTCCACTAATTTTTTGATGGTACGGACGCGCCATTCCTTCCACGCCCAGACTTTTGGCGAGATGTAATATGCCACGGGGATGCCCAGGCGGTGTGCTTCGGCGGCCACCTTGAGGTTGAAGCTCGGATAGTCGATGAGTACCAGTACATCGGGGCGTGCGCTGCGCAGCGCCTCCTTGGCGGCGTGCAGATTGGCGGAAATGCGTCGCAGGTTGCGCAATACCTCGCTGAAGCCCATGAACGCCATGTCGCGATAGTCTATTACCGGCGCGATGCCGCTGACGGCACGCATACCCTCGCCGCCGAGATATACAAATTCGGCTGCCGGGTCGTGGCGGCGCAGAGCCGCCATCACTTGCGAGGCATGCAGGTCGCCGGATGCCTCTCCGGCTATCATGAAGTATTTCACTGTGTACTGTTATCTGTCGCTTTGGGAAGCCGCCGAGCGGCTTATTGTGTCACAAATTTAGTCCTTTGTGCGGTGACGGCCAAATCCATCGTGAAATTTTGCGCAACCATGCACCCCCGGCCCTACGAAAAACATTGCGCCTTTTAAGTTTTTTAATGCTGCGCCGATGTGATAATGCGGCATTTTGGTGTATCTTTGTGCTGTCGTAAAGCGACGTATGATTTTTATACACACATTTATCTTAGGGAGACTATCTTAGGGAGACATGTTGCCCCCGACATTTCCCGGACGGTCGTGATGCCGCATTTCGCAGTTGCGATGTACACTGTGTCTTCCGAAGCGAGACAAGGCGTGTGCGATTACGCACATATGCATACGGACTCTGATACATACGATTTTAGATACACATAACATATTAAAAGTAAACAAATTATGAAATTCAAAGCAGGAAATTCGTACGAGCTTCCGGTAAAGGAACGCATTGTACAGGGCAATTTGCAGTATTTTATTGTAGAACATGACGGAGTGGAGTATCGTATCCGTCTGTATGATTTTCAAAAAGAGCAAAAAGACCCGGTAACGCTGCTGTGCCTCGCCAGGCAGGTGCAAGACGGCACTATTGCGTTGGTGCAGGATTATTCGGCATTTTTGGACCAATTTTACAAGGTAGGCGAAGAATATCCCTTTACGGTAGTGTCCGGACTTAAGGGGTACGAATTGCCTTATTACACTGTGCGCGATAATCATGGCCTTATTTTCAACCTCGCCAATTTCGGTAAAGCCAAATTGATGCCTTATCAGGACATACGCTGCCGGGTGACCAAGATTGACCGTTACAGACTGCGCCTCCAATTGATAGATGATGAGCAAGTACAACGTAAGGTCAAATTTTACAGCCTTCCGGCCATAGGAGCCGAATTGTGCATAGGAGCCGAGGCACGCCTGGCCGAGAGCCTGCTGCTTGCCGATGCATCGTATGCCGACATCGCCGCGGCTTACCGCAGCCACCGTGGCGAATGGGTGCTGAAGTTCCTGTCCAAGGTGCGCGACACCATCGAGATGATGCATTACCGAACATTGCGCCGCCACATCCGCGTCCTCCGGGCATACGTGTCCGTATGTCTGTTCCTCCTCGAAGAAAGCCGACTGATTTCGAGCCTCGACGATACGTGGCGCACTCGCTGGCGCCGACGCCTCGAAGGCTATGTGCGCCATGCCAGCACTTCGATACGCGCCCTCGAGATGATAGATTCGGGTAAGCATACCGCCTACTTGGACGACATCATAGCCAAGATGCGCCAAAGCGGATACCTCTACAATCCCGGAGACAAGCTCGAGGTGATGAACGCCATATTTGCACTGTGCCCGGACATCATCGAGCAGCGCATGGATGACATCCTTTCTATCATTTCCGACGGCAATCACAGCAACTGGAGCCAAGATCCGTTTCGCTCGGCTTTCATACGCGTGCTTGACTCTTACGTGCGTCTCAACAAGACCCGAGCCGACGGCCTGACATACGAAGACCGCGCCGGCCGCGATATGTTGCAGCGCATGATACGCGTACTGGCTCTGCGGTTGCTGCTGTCGTCCAAGGACGATGACTTCGATATACAGGAATATCGCGCCGCACTGGTGCGTTATCTTGTGTTTGAGAACGAGGCCCTGGCTCCCGACTTGCTGCGCAAGGCCTTCGAGGCCGCAGCCGGGACATCCGAGTCGCCCCTGCGCTTTGGCTGGAAGAGCCTTGACAATCTTAAGCAATTGGCCCTGGAAGCCGCCTCTGCCGACTTGTCCTCCCCGACCTCTCCGTCCTCCGCCCAATACTACATGGGCAAGGGCGCCGGCCTCGTGGCCACGCGCGAAAGCCTGCACCTTGTTTCGCAAAGTCGCGGCGGTGTCAATCGCGCCATCCTGCCCGTCGATATGCTGCCATGGCAAAACATCCAGATATACACATCCGAACGCATAGCCGCTCTTCCCGAGGGCTGTGATGACTTGGATGCTCTGTCGTGCTTCTGGGCCGATGTGGAGCATGCACTATACGAACCCGGTAGTCTGACACGTCCCTCTCGTGCAAATCTGCGTGCCGTCGATGCCGGGGACACGGTACGCGTATATGTCTCCGAAATCGAAGGCGACGGACGCCTGTTCAGGGTCAAACCTGTGGACGAAAGCATTTCTAACGGCGAGGGTACGCTGAGCCTTTCCGAGATAGTGAAATATGATGTGTACGGCATGGCCATAGATGATTTTAGGGACGACTTTAACAACGCGCTGGTATTCGATGCTAAAGTCCTGTCGTTGGGTTCGGGCGACGAGCCGCGATATACGCTGCTGCCGGCCATCAAGGATATGGTGCGCAACGACCTCGACGAAGACACTCCCCTCGAGTGTCTGGTCATGGGATGGACCAAGTACAAGGGCCGCGAAACCTATCTGGGTATATCGGCGCAGGGCGACCCGGTCAATATCGTCACTGAGAGTACCAAACTTTCCAAAGGCGACTACGTAGTGGCTACGTACATGTCTATGGAACCCACCGGGCGACTGCTCTGCCGATACAACAGGCCGGTAGACGAGGATTTTAATACATTCTCGCCGCACGATGCCATACGCACGATGCTGTTCCTGCTCAAGTCTTCGGTGTTCCATATTCCCGAAACCATGGACCTGGCATCGGAAAATACCGATGACGACCTGCCCGAATCGACTATCGAGCCCGAGCACGTGGTCGAGCTGATACACATCATAGACCGCGTGGGGTCGCTTGAGTCAAGCTATTTGCGCCGATTTAATTACATGGCCTTTGCGCGTATGCTGGCGCGACTCATAGACAACAACGGTTTGGTGCAGTACTATGCGCGGCGCATGTCTTTTGTTCGACGCCTGCGCACCTTCGTCAGCTCGGGATACATCAACGTGGATGATATTCGTGCCGACGAAGAAAATTCGGGCGACTATCCGGTACTGGAAATGCGCAGCCGCCAGTTGCGTATACTCAGCTACATCTACGATTCGTCCAAAAACGATTTTCTATGGGACATCATCGCCGGTGACTACGACGAGACCTCCGTCGGCCTGGCCAAATTGGCTCTGACGGCCAACCTGTCCATGGAAATGGACGTGGACGAAGCCCAAGGCGCCATCACCGGGCGCATATCGCAGTTGCTGAACATCGAGGTCAAAATACAGCAGCCCATATTCTTGGGCGAAGAAACACAGACGCTCGAGTTCAAGAGCAGCTACATCTGCCCCGAAGACGGACTGCACATCGACATGCCGCGTCAGCGTGACCATATATTGCAACGTATTTGCGGATTTCTCAACAGCGCCCAAGGTGGCAAGTTGTATATCGGTGTCAACCGATACGGGTACGTGGTGGGCAATGACGACTTATATCACCATCTCTTCGGTGGAGACCGCGACAAGTACGAACTACGTGTGCGCAACGACATCCGCATCAATCTCGGCGGAGCCGCCAACGACTGCATATCCACGTTGTGGCTCGACCCGGCCGAATCCGGCGGCAAGAACGTTTTTGTCATCGAGATTCGTCCCAACCAGTTCGGCACCGAGTACGGCGGCAAGTACTGGGTGCGCCAAGGCACTTCCACCTATCCGTACACGCGCAAGGAGTTCCTGGCCATGCAGGCCAACCGCACCCTCGCCGACGCGCAATGATATGCCGACGCGCAATGATATGGCGGTGCTCCACAATATTAAGCGCGAAATTGCGTTTACTAATAGACCGGCCTTCGCTCACGCATGCAGGCCGTCATCCGTATCACCAAAGCAAACACATCACACAATGTCCATGAGACAGAAATACAATTGCGGACGCTGTGCCGCCGTGGCCCTGGCCTTGGCAACGGCTTTCGGCGTCATGGCCGCCGACGATATTAAGAACGACGAATTCAACCCCATCACCACCGGCGTGACCTCGCTGGGTATAGCCCCGGACGCACGCGGCGCATCCATGGGTGACTTGGGTGTCGCTTCGGATCCGGACGTCAATTCGCAGTTTTGGAACCCGTCAAAATATGCTTTTGCCTACTCAAGCGCCGCCGTGAGCCTGAGCTACACGCCGTGGCTGCGCAAATTGGTCAACGATATCTTCCTGGCCAACCTGTCGGCATACTACAAAATCGGCTCGGGCGACAATCAGGCCATCAGTGCCTCGCTGCGCTATTTCTCGCTGGGCGAAGTCAATACAGCCGGGCCTTCCGGGGATGCCGGACAGAGCCTCAACCCCTACGAAATGTCCGTGGATGTCGGCTATTCGCGCAAACTCTCCGAGAAATTCTCCATGGGCGTTGTTTTCCGCTACATCTACAGTGACCTGGGTTTCAGCGACAGCTATGCAGGCGATCAAACTTCGGGTGCCAGTGCTTTCTCGGCCGACATCTCGGGATACTACACCACCTATCCCATCATCGGACGCAGCGAATGTCAATGGTCCTGGGGTTGGAATATCTCGAACATAGGCACCAAGGTGTCTTACGACAATGGCAATTATCCGGCGTTTCTGCCCACCAACCTGCGTCTGGGCACATCGTTCACCTTCCCGCTGGCTGATTATCATAACTTGTCTATCAACCTCGATGCCAATAAGTTGCTTGTGCCGGCCAAGCCGCGCGAAAGCGATTTCGATACTCAGACCACCGAGGGACAGCAGGCATATCTTGATGCACTCGAAGACTGGGAGAATATGTCGCCAATCACAGGCATTTTCAAGAGCTTCAGTGATGCCCCGGGTGGATTTAAGGAGGAGTTACGCGAAATCACCTGGTCGCTGGGTGCCGAATACAGCTACAACCAGCAGTTCTTCCTGCGCGCAGGCTATTTCTACGAGAATAAGTTCAAGGGCAACCGCCAGTACTTCGGCATAGGTGCCGGCTTCTCGCTCAACGTCGTGCGTCTGGATGCGTCATATATGCTGGCCACGGCGCAGACTTCGCCTCTGGATCAGACACTGCGCTTCACCCTGACTTTCGATATGGACGGGCTGCGCGACCTCTTGGGCAAGCGCAAACGTTGACACCGGCTGTCGCCTTCGGCTCTGATGCCACTCGCATCCGAGGCAGGTGGCGTCATAAGGTGCAACTTGTGCGAAATGCCGCATTCCACATTCCGCATTCCATATTCCATAAACACTTGAAGATATGCAATATCCACGTATCGGCAACGGCTATGACGTGCACGTCCTCACCGAGGGGCGCCGTTTGATTTTATGCGGTGTCACCATTGACCACGACCGCGGCCTACTGGGGCACAGCGATGCCGATGTGGCCATACACGCCCTGTGCGATGCGCTGCTTGGCGCAATGGCGCTGGGCGACATAGGACGTCATTTCCCGGATACGGACGCGCGATATGCGGGCATAAACTCGCGCCGGCTGCTGCGTCACGTGGTTGCGCTGATACGAGACCACGGATATATGCCTTATAATATGGACATTACCATTATGGCACAAGCGCCTAAGATGGCGCCGCACATCGAGGCCATGCGTGCCAATATGGCCGCCGACCTCGGTATAGATGCCGATATGGTGAGCGTAAAGGCCACTACCACCGAGCGCCTGGGATTTGTAGGCCGCGAAGAGGGCATAGCAGCTTTGGCTACAGCCGTAGTCGTCCCGATTCCATAACGGTTCCTGTTTCATAACAGCTCTTGTCCCATAACAGCTCCTGTCTCATAACAGCCTCTGTTCCATAATCATACGGGGAGGCTGCGTGCACACAGTCGCTATATGTCCGCGCACAAGCTGCCGAATCCGCCGAATAGCGAATCCGGGGTCTCGGCGCCGCCTACATGGTTCGCGCCTGCATCGGCGATATCCCCGGCATCGCATGTCTCCATACCGCTATTCATCGGCGTGTCCTCGTAACTAATCGTAACATGCGGCGCGGCAGGCACTTCGACGCGTTCCGTGTCATCGCCTGCGCCCGCATTGGCGGCAATATCGTCTGCCGATTTCTCATTTTCAGGCGTGGCGGCACGGCTCAGCGAGGCATCCTCCTTGGTCAATACGGACGCGACACAAACCCCGGCGACACCCACGGCGGCGCTCACACCCATAGCACGGCCGAGCGACATACGCTGCCCGGCATCAGGCAGCAACGCCGCCGACGGAAAATCCTCCTGCGAAACATCCGCAGCCGCCTGATTACCGGCCGCTTGATTGCCGGACGCCTGATTACCCGGCGCTTGATTGCCCGGTGTCGGCGTCGCATCCGGCGCCGGGACAATCACTTCCGTAGCCCGAGCCATTTCTTCTTCGGTAAGTCCGTTGCCGTCTTCTGAAAGACCGTTGCCGTCTTCCGAAAGTCCGTTGCCGTCTTCTGAAAGACCATTATCAAAACGGTTGTCTGAATACATGCCCATTGTCTAACGATTAGTATTGGTTGATGAGCGGCCTATGGCCTGTAATTGTTTAACGATTAGCGGCCTATGGCCTGTAATAGATGTCATGGCGTAAGGCGGGGAGGGGGAGAATGAGTGAGAAGATGGTCGCCTTGACGCTTCTGACGACACAAAGTTACGGGCCATCTCCCTTCGCCCCCAAACATTTCCCTCGATATTGTATGAAATATACCGTTTAATCCACAAAACCGATTTCGTATTCGACATTCCATATTATCATGGCATTCCACATTCCACATTCCACATTCGACATTATCATGGCATTCCACATTATCGGGGCTTTATCTCTGTGGCAGGACGAAGCCTTTCCACTGGTCGTTGACGTTGAGGGTGGTGCGGGTGGCGCCGGCGGC
>OJAR01000126.1_pt1 | contig 27208 bp, 23 predicted proteins | sample 1589431 | NCBI WGS metagenome assembly OJAR01 (sample SAMN03283242) | human gut metagenome | biome: human-associated habitat; material: feces | host: Homo sapiens | place: Peru | collected 2012 | reverse complement strand
GGGTTGTAATCGGGAATGACAGAGAAACAGCCGTTAGTGCATTCTCACTCAACCGCGCTATAAACGCACTGTCTATCAAATTATAGGAATATTGCAGGAACATGGAGATTAGCGGCGGTATCGACATTTGCCAAATGAGCCTTCCAACAGGAGCAGCCGCCATTTTATTATTGGTCTGCATACTTTCCCTCCTCTCCACAAAGTGTCCGGCGCAAAAAATTGCGCCGGACAGCAGGATCATTAAATCCGAACGATATAGTTTTGTTTGCGTGCTGCGGGTTGACTGGCTTCCCGGGCTGGATACCCCAATGCAATCGCCCCGACGCCGCGCAAGGTTTCCGGCAGCTTCCACTCCCGCAGGAGAGTCTTGCCGCTTTCACTGTCAAAAATCTCACGTTCCCGATGTACCCATACAGTTCCCAGCCCAAGGGCATGGGCGGCGAGCATCATGTTTTCGAGGACGCAGCTTCCGTCCTCAACAAAGGTGCTTGCGGAGCCATCTGCCAAAACCAGGATCACGACAGGTGCGCCATAATAAGGGTCTGTGTTGCTCCCCATCACTTCTGCGTTTAGTTTTGCAATCTCCCGCCTATATTTGGGGTCTGTAATTGCAATGATGGTTGGAGATTGATGTCCTCCGCCGGTAGGAGCGTAAGTCCCTGCTTCCAGTACAGCGTCCAAAGCCTTGGAAGTGACAGGTTCCGATTTATAAGCCCGTACACTACGGCGCATCTTGATAAGAGACAAAAAATTTTTTTCCATACAGATATAGTCCTCCATTCTGCTAATACTTCCGAGATACAGGCAACAAAAAAGCCACACAACTATCACAAGATAGCTGTGTGGCAAAAAGATGACCGAATCCGGAAAAGTCCACTCAAATTTTACGGTTATTATTATAGCATTCTTTCAGGAGACTGTCAAGCATCAATCATCACGCAAGGAAAGATAGAAAATATAAAATTACGTTATGTTTCTCCTTGATTTTGGCTTTTATTGCATTCATCACTTGACATTGTGGCAAAGATTTTCCTGACCTCAGGAAAATCGTCTTCAACCGAATGTCCACTATTTTCACACACTATCATTACACGTTTAATTACATTTTGAAAATTCTCCCATTTTGTATATTCTAATGACGGTGCAAGTTCTCTGGCAGACTAAAACTCAGTTCCGTCTGCTCTGATTTGCTTTATATCCTCAAAGCGTTTATATTCTCTTGCTTTCAATTTTTTCACTATGGATGCCTCCAATCTTCTTCACATATACTCAAGATTACACATAGTAACTCATGCATAAATTCAAATTTGTCTTTCTCTCAATTTCCTATTATGCACCAAAATTATGAATATTTCTACCCGCCGTCTATTGACCTCGATTACGAGGGAAATAGGCGGCTTTTTTGTTTGCAAAAAATTTTTTCAAGAAATTTTGAAAAAACACCCCCAAAAACGCTCTCCCATTTCAAACAAGTGAAGGGTTAATTCCGAACCACGAAAAGGTCAGCCCTTTCACTTGTACTTTGACAACTGAATAAACCATTCACTAAGACTTTATTTCTGATGATTTTAGCCACCTTATCGGGTACGCCGTGACTTCTGCATTGCAGAACAGCGAGAACTCCCGGTATAAGTAATAGGTTGCCCCTGTTAAACTGTAGTGGTGTTTCCTGTGATTTATGGGTTACAGATTAACTCAATGATGTTTCCCATATTTCTTTGCACTTGCTAATACCCTGCTAAAAGGAAGTCAAAATACCACGAAAAATTAAAAGGTTTTGGACGAGAATTTACTGACATTGAAACCTCGGAAAAACCAGTAAAATCAAGGCTTTTCAGGGATTTGCTGGGAGTCAAAATGCCCCTCGGGGGCTACTCCTAAGCGGTAGGTCGGGTGTTCGAATCACCTCGGGAACGCCAAAAACTCCGCCAGAAAACCCAGTAAAAGGCGGGCTCACATAAGGATACTTTCAAAAAGTGACCGATTGAGAGCAGCACAACGCCACAGAGTTTTAAAACTCTGTGGCGTTGTGCTTTTTTATAGCTAACAGGAAAATGTCTTTGATTAAGGTTGCGGGCGTAACAGTTACTGCAAAGTGATTTATTCTACAATGGCGGCGTCCGTCAGTCTGGAATAGTAAGCAGTATATTTCCGTAAAAACAGCAAAGCCGCCCGGTTTCGGACGGCAAATTGGCACAGGCTGTGTTTTATACTCCCCAAAGCAACATGCCGAGTGCGGCAGAAAAGAGTATCATTATAATCGGCGACGGTGCAGTTTTTTTGATTCTTTTATATCCGAAATGCGTCAGCCACAGAACGGCAAAGACCAGAATGGATCTAAGATCCGGAGCAAGTGACGAGTGAGTATCCGTAAATCCAAGCAAAGTTGATACGGCCATACCGATTGCCGTAGCGAGAATCATTGCGATAACGCAGGGGCGGACGCCGGAGAGAAAAGCGTTGACGCCGGCATATTTCATCAGGTTTTTGAGTACCGCCGCAATTAAAAGTATAATAACGAAAGACGGAAGAACAACACCGAGCGTAGCAAGAAACGAGCCGAGAATGCCGCCTTGCGTGGAACCTATAAATGTCGCCATATTAACGGCAAGCGGACCGGGCGTCGATTCCGAAACGGCAATGAAATTTAAGAATTCGCTTTCCGTTAGCCAGCCGTTTGAAATGACTGTTTCTCTTACAATGGAAACCATTCCGTATCCGCCGCCGAAGGAAAGGGCACCGATCATTAAAAAATTCAGGAATAATTTCAGGTAGATCATTGTTTATTGCCGTTTCCTTTCCGCAGTTTTTTCAGGAAGAAAATTGCAAGTCCTGCTGTGCCGCAAATCAGAATATAGTAAACGGAAGAAAAAGAAACGGCGAAAACAGTGCACGCCAGCATTGCAGCAATGACCGACAGCAATATGACCGTGTTAAAGGCATTTCTTTTAATGCTTTTCAGCATTTTCAAGCCGGCAAAGGAGATCAGATAAATCACACATACCTGTATTCCGCGGAAAGCATGGGAAACCCATGTAAGGCTTAAGAATTGATCAAAAAACAGTGAGATGCAAAAAATTACGGTAAACGAAGGAATACAAACCGCCACGGTAGCCGCCGCAGCACCGAACAAGCCTGCAATTTTGTAGCCGATGTATGTGGCGCTGTTGATTGCAACCGGTCCGGGTGTAGACTCGGCAATGGCTACCATATTCAGAAAGTCGTCCTTTTCGATCCACTTCTTGCGCTCTACAAATTCGTTTTCAAGCAGCGCAATCATAGCATATCCGCCGCCGAAGGTAAAGGCGCCGATTTTAAGAAAGGTGAGAAACAAAGTCCATTCTTTTCTCATTGCCGCACCACCTGTCTTTTACGGATAATAAAAAGTATAACGATACCGAGAATAATCAGGCAGCCGGACAGCACCTGTGATACACGGATACCCGGAAGGAGATAAAGGCTGTCGGAGCGCAGCCCCTCCACAAAAAACCGTATCGTTCCGTACCCGATCATATAAAACGGAAGAAGATAGCCTTTTCGCCTGAAATGCGGGTAGCATATCAGCATAGCGGTGAGTAAAGCTAAATTCAATGCAGATTCGTAGAAAAAGGTTGCCTGCCGCCATTGGTCGATTTCTTCTATGTAAACGCCGTAAGGAAAAAAGCAGAGCGAAGGATTTGTAATTTGGTTTCCGTATGCCTCTTGATTGACAAAATTCCCCCAACGCCCGATAGCTTGCCCAAGCACAAGGCTCGGCATCAGGGTATCGGCAAGTGACCAAAAGGAAATCCGTTTTACTTTACAGTAAATCAATGCGACTGCGACACCGCCGAGCACTCCGCCGTAAATGGCAAGACCCCCTCGGTTAATTTCAAAAACAGAAAGCAGGTCGTTTTTGTAATTATCCCATTCGAAAATCACATAGTAGGCTCTTGCACAAATAATGCATACGGGGATCAGCTAAAGAGCAAGATTGTATATATGCTCCTTGTTGATGCCGGCTTTTCTGCATCGGCATATCGCAAAAGCAAAGCCAAGCACCATACCGCAGGCGATAATGAGTCCGTACCAAGTGATATTCAGCCCTTCAATTCCGAAAAGATTTTCTATTGCATATTGGTTCAAATCCTTGTTTCCTCGCTTTTCTCAGTCTACCCGCAGCATACGGTAACCGACGCCGATATGCGTCTGAATGTATTGCGGACCGTCCTTTTGCGGCTCCAGCTTTTTGCGCAGTGTCGCCATAAACACCCGCAGAGAAGCAATATCGTTTTTCCAGCTGCTGCCCCAAATCTGCTGCGTGATATAGGTGTGCGTCAGCACCTTTCCGACATTATGAGAGAGCAGACACAAAAGCTTGTATTCAATCGGGGTCAGGTGCAATTCCTCCCCATTTAGATAAGCGCAGCCGGCGGCATAATCAATTTTAAGCTTGCCGTTTTGGAAAACGGGTGAGTCGGCGTCGCCGCTTGCCTGAAGCAGCAGCAGCCGTCTTTGCGTGACCCGAAGGCGTGCCAAAAGCTCCTCTACGGAAAAGGGCTTTGTCAGATAGTCGTCCGCCCCGGCATCCAGCGCCGTGATTTTATCTTTGTCCTCGCTGCGCGCACTGATCACAATAATGGGCATATTTGACCATGAGCGGATGCTTTCGATCACCTGTGTGCCGTCGATATCCGGCAGCCCCAGATCCAGCAGAACGATATCCGGGTTATGGGAGGTCGCTTCTATAATAGCGCTGTGTCCGTTCTCTGCGGTCAGGTAGTGGTAATCGTGAGCCTTTAGCGTTGTTACGATCAGATTGCGGATGGGGCGGTCGTCCTCCACGACGAGTACAAGGGGTTTATTCATTCAGAGTCACCTCGCTGAGCGGTAAAGTAAAGGTAAATATGCAGCCGTGCGGTACGTTATCCGTAAGCGTCAGCGTTCCGCCGTGCAGCTCTACGATAGATTTACACAGGGTAAGCCCGATCCCGAAGCTTCTGCGGCTGTCTGCGACGGTATTTTTTCCGGTGTAAAACATCTCAAAAATATGCGGTTTCATATCGTCTGCAATTCCGTTTCCGTTATCGGTAACTCGGATTACGGCATTCCCGCCCTGTTTTTCCGCACTTACGCAGATCTCGGAGCCTTGTTCGGTATATTTCAAAGCATTATCAATAAGGTTGACAATGACCTGCACGATAAGCTGTGCATCCATACGGGCAAGGATCAGATCGTCGCACCTTACCGTCACCTTGTGTCCGACGGATTTTTTCTTCAAATGCGAAACGGCTTCGTTGACCACTTCGTCCACAAGCTGGTCGGTAAGCTCCAGCTTCAGGCGTCCGTCATTCAGCCGTGTAACATACAGCAGATTTTCCACCACGCCGATCAGCCATTCGGAATCGTCATAAATATCTTTATAGATCTGCTGCTTGGTTGCTTCGTCCAGGCAGTTTCCGTTATGCAAAAGCGTGTCCGCATTACCCGAAACGGAGCAAAGCGGCGTGCGCAGATCGTGTGAGATCGACCGCAAAAGGTCGGCGCGCAGCTGCTCGCTTTTTGCAAAATCTGCCGCCCGTTCCTTTTCGGCGGCGTTGTGAGCATTATCCATTGCCAGCGCACATTCGTTCACAACCGACAGTACGATGCTGCTCTCAAATGAATCGGGCTTTTCGGGTTTCATCGGTATCCCAATTACACCGTAGACTCTGCCACCTGCACGGATCGCAAGATAAAGACATTCGGATTTTCCAAACTGTGCTGTCGCTGCTCCTGCACGGCGACCGTTTTGAAGCACCCATTCTGCGGTCTGCCGCTCTGCATCGCTTAGCAGCTTTTCAGCGTGTGTATCCTTTTTTTCGGCATACAGCCGCCCGGACAACATTCCGTTTTCGCCTTTCATATAGGCAACAATACTGCGGTCAAGCAGCCGCGAGAGCTGCATACAGGTCACGCTTAAAACATCATCGTTGCTTTTTGCTTTTTGCAGCAGACGGTCAGTGTCAAACAGCACCTGCACACGGAACGCGGAGCGAGCCGAAAGCCTTGCATGATCTTTCAGCTTCGAGGCAAGCGTGCCGGTGAGAACGGAAGACGCCAGCATAACTGCAAAGGTAACGGGATAGCCTACGGCATAGGTCTGAAAGGACAACCTGGGTTCGGTAAGGAAAAATCCGAACAATACAACACTTAGAAGTGAGCCTGCCATACTGCAAAGGTATCCTTTGGTCAAAACGGAGATCATCAGCACACCTAGGATGTATACCGTAACGATATTGGTATCGGGAAAATCGAGATGGTCGAACAGAAACCCGATCGCCGTACATACGGCAAGCGCCAGGACGGTCACGGCAATATCCCGCAGCGACGGTATCTCTGCACCAAAGAACAGACGGCGTCTGTGCGACTTTGTGTAGTTCAGTGCGTCGGGAATAATATGAATATCAACATCGGGGGCGGAGGAGATCAGCTTTTCGGTGAGAGTCGGTCTTCCGAACAGCCCTCTGCGTCTGGCACTGCTTTGCCCAATCACGATTTTTGTGACATCGGAAAGCCTGACATATTCCGAGATCTGCAACGCTACATTTTCGCCGTGCGTCATAACGATCTCGGCGCCGAGCCTTTGCGCGAGCTGTATGTTCTGCGAAAGTCGGGACTGATCCTCATCATTTATGACCATATCCGTCTGCACATAGATGGCGGTAAATCTTGCATGAAGAACCTTAGCCATCTTTGCGGCGGTGTGTATGATCCTTGCATTGGACGGCGAAGAGGATAGGCAGACAAGGATATGCTCGTCTGTATCGAATTTTGACTGTTCGGTTTGTACTTTCATCGGTTTCACCGCCCTTTTTATTTTATTTTATTATACAGTAAAACTGTAAAAAAATCTACCGCAACCTAAAAATCATTCTTCTGCCCATCGGAAAGAATGATATCGACATTTCCGTGCGTTTCACGAAAACGGCGGATCTCACATAATATTTCACTTTCGGACAGTCCATGCGGCAGCAGGACTTCGGAAGGCTCGCAGGATTCGTTTTCCTTTAACAGTGCCTTTCTGTTTTCTTCAAGAAATCGATCCAGCCTGCTCATAAGATAAAATCCGAAAACAAATACGGCAAGCAGGCTGACAATCAGCAATAGCTCAGCCATCCTCATTCACCTCTGTTAAATGCGAAAACACTTTTGCAGTTCTTTGTAAGCACCGAGAACCAAAAGAGTGATCTTGTCCGTAAGAACGGTTTCCGGTGAAACTGCCATATTGATTTTTCCGTTCTCCTTGGTTGCCATAATATTGATGCTGTATTTTCTGCGGATATCCAGTTCTCCGACGGTTTTGCCGATCCATCCCTCCGGCACCTCTACCTCAAAAATGGCATGAGCCTCACCAACCTCAATGTAATCCCGAATGTGGTCGGCGGTGTACCGAATAGCAGCCCAATTTGCTACCTGTTTTTCCGGGTAAATGACCTCGTCCGCTCCGTTCCGCAGAAGGAATTTTTCCTGCACATCACGCTCGGCACGGGATACAACTAATTTTGCGCCGAGTTCTTTCAGCAAAGAAGTGGTTTCCAGCGAGTTTTGAAAATTTCCGCCGATGGTGACGATGCACACATCAAAGTTTCCGATGCCGAGCGACCTTAAAAACTCCGTGTTTGTGCTGTCGCCGATCTGTGCATTGGTGACGATCGGCAGACTTTCATTGACTCTTTCTTCGTTGATGTCTACCGCCATCACCTCGTGTCCGAGCTTATTCAGCTGCAAAGCAATATGCCTACCGAATCTGCCGAGACCTATTAACAATATGTTTTTCATAATATAGTAACTCCTTTATCCGACTGTGATTTTTTCGAGTGGCAGCTTTGCTCCGCTCTGATTTTTGTTAGAAACCGCCGCGTAAATCAGGGTAAGTCCGCCGACTCTGCCGAGATACATCAAGACGATCAAAATAAGCTGAGAAAGAACACCGAGCTGCGGTGTGATTCCAAGGGTAAGCCCGACCGTTCCGACGGCGGACGCCGTTTCGTAAAGGCAGGTGCTAAGCGGCAGACCTTCTGCCGTGCTGATAACAATGCCGCCAACAAAAAACAGCAGAAAATACATTACGGCAACGGCTGCGGCGTTTTTCACTGCCGAACCGTCAATGCGCCTGCCGCAGACTTCGGCATCGTCCTTTTTGCGACAGACGGAGAATGCACTCAGAATCAGAACGGCAAGCGTGGTCGTTTTCATACCGCCTGCCGTGGAGCCGGGCGAGCCGCCGACGAGCATGAGCAGGGTCATAATTGCCTTGGAAGAACCGGTCATAGCGGGAAGATCAGCGGTATTGAAACCGGCGGTTCTCGGTGTGACAGACTGAAAAAGCGACGCAAGAATCCTTTTGTCGAGCGGCAGCCCCGTAAAATCGCAGAAGAAAAAGAATACTGCGGGAGCGATAATGAGGATTGCCGTTGTTACCAATATGACCTTACTTTGCATAAGGTATTTTTTGAAATGCCACTTGTTTGTGTAAATATCGTCCCAGGTCAAAAATCCAATACCGCCCACAATAATTAAAAGCATAATTGTAATGTTTATCGCCGGATTTCCCATGTATCCCGTAAGTGACGGGTATTTGTTTTCGGCGGTGCCGAGTATGTCAAAACCGGCGTTGCAAAAAGCGGAAACCGAATGAAACGCCGCCATCCAAATTCCCTTAATACCGTAGTTTCCGCAAAATGTCGGCAGCATGACGATCATCCCGATAAGCTCGATCAAAAAAGTTCCCCGCACAATAAAACGAGTCAGGCGGACGATCCCGCCGACCTTCGGGGCAGAGATGGCATCCTGCATGGTACTGCGCTGCATCAGCGATATTTTTCTGCCGGACAGCATAGCGAAAAATGCCGCAACTGTCACAACACCGAGCCCGCCTATCTGAATCAGCAGCAGTATTACCGTCTGCCCGAAAGCGGACCAATAACTGCCCGTATCCTGCACGACCAGCCCCGTAACGCAAACGGCGGAGGTCGATGTGAACAGCGCCTCGTGAAACGGCGTAACAACTCCGGCAGTCGATGAAAACGGCAGCATCAATATCAGCGCTCCAAGCACTATGACGCCGGCAAAGCCCAAAACGATCAGCTTAAAGGATGACAGCCGCTTTTTTCTATGTGTAATTTTAGGCATATATACTTCTCCTGTTTCTACTTGTTTACAAAGAGTATACCGTGAAATATAAAAAAACGGTGTAATGATTCGGCACTCTGTATTAAGATTGCATTAAGGCGCTCATTCTTTAAAAAAGCAGCGCAGAGCATAGCAAACGGCACAGACAAAGGCGGATCGTTTGTAACCGTTGTGCGGCTTGAAACAAAGCTCAGAGCCACTCTCACAGAACAACAAAAGGCTCTGTTCGAACAAATTAAAAAACGGATGTAAAAATTACGACCGGAATGAGCTACAAGCGTTCACAAACGGATTTCGATTTGCATCGCGGCTAGCGTTTCAGGCTTTTCTCCAGCAGTATCAAAGCAACTCATAAATAGCTATATATAAATGTAAAAGGACGTTCCGTTTGGAGCGTCCTAATTTTTCCCTGCCTATGTTTTATATTTGTGTTATACTACTATTGCATAATAATTTCTTAAGAAGTACATCCCAAAACTACCACCTTATGCGACAACTTTTTTAGAGGGCGTGCTAACACCTTGCTAACAGGAATACACACAACTCGTTTATGTTAGCACATTTTAGGTGGTAAAAGGCAACCACGTTTCCTGCTGAAAACCGCATTAAGATGGGAAAAGTTGAGGTTTGTTTATCTTGGAAATAACGCTTCGGAATGAACTCCTAAGCGGTAGGTCGGGTGTTCGAATCACCTCGGGAACGCCAAAAACTCCGCCGGAAAGCCAGTAAAATCAAGGGTTTCCGGCGTTTTTTCATTTTTACGAAGAAACAGCAAAAAACGAAAAAATCACAAATTACCATTAGCAAATTCTCCGTCTGCTAATAGAATTTAGAACTAATGTCGTCCGCCTTTCAGGTGGACGGCTTGCTAATAAAAATTAGCAAAAAAATCGCTGTTTTGCTAATGAAATTGCCCTCTCTGCTAATTGCGGAAAAAATCGAGCCAAAAATCCTGCTAATGGACAAGGCGGTCGTTACCCTGTTAATTCGTTCATTTTTCAATAATGGAGGATTATTCGCAAACTACACCTATACCATTTCCTGTTATATAATTGCAGTACAGGAGGTGGTTGCCTTGAAAGAACAGAAATATCATTTATATCTTTGCGATGATGAATACAGACAGACTATTCAGTCCCTTGTTCGCTTGAAGAACAACCTAATTGCACAAGGTAGATACACCGATGGAGTTGACGATGTTCTTTGCAAAGTGCTTTCTTATTGATTGTATGCCTTCCCTCGGTATGGTAACTATCAATGCTTTATCTGCGGCAGACAGCGTCATTATTCCTGTTGCAGAACTAAGACATATCCTGTCGGAAGTTCGGTTATCTACGGATACGGTATCCCAGCATATTAAAAAAGATGGCTGCTCGTTTGAGTAGCCATCAAGTACATTATGAAAAATCGGTTATTTCTCGGTTTTTCAAATAAACATTATGTGTATGGTAAGTAAAGATAAGCACATAATCGTAGTTTTTATTTTCTCTGCTTATGGTAACGGAGAAATCGTCAGCAAGAACAAAAATAACATTCAGGAGTTTTTTCATATATCCCGAATATGAAGCACAGTGCATATACAAGGCTGCGACATATCCGGCGTCGATTCCTTTCATATCTGCGTCAATTTCATATTCCTCTGAAAGCTTACGGACAGCATTTATAAAGTAAAAAATGAAATGAGAATTGCTATTAAGGCAGCTATGCAAAGCAAAGAACCATCAGCACAGGCATTTTGGAAACAGATTGCTCCGGACGGGAAAGAGCCACCGGTTGAAAAGGTCATAGCTTCCATAGCTCTGATGGTACAAAATAATAAGCTATGCAGTTGAGGTGCAATCGCACCTCTTTTTTAATATAACGGATAGTTGGTATGTGGACTGCTTAAAAGCTAAAAAGTGTGAAATAGCAGTAATTATATTGAAAATCAGGGCGTTTTGTGCTATACTATTCAATGAACTACTATATTCTCGTTGAAACACACGGAAAGGAAGGACACGAATGGCAGTTACATATAAGAAACTGTGGCATATTTTGCTTGACAGAGATATGAAAAAGAAAGATTTACAGGAGTCCGCAGACCTTACAAAATACACAATGCGTAAACTGGGCAATGATGAAGCCGTAACGACAGATACCCTTGCTAAAATATGCAGAGCTTTGAACTGTACTGTTGATGATATTATGGAAGTTTTACCCGAAGATATGTGATGAGTCCGTTTTATGGGACTGTTAATAATTTATAATAGAAAATGGGTAATAAGATGTAGGAGAATTAAGGTATGGAACTTATTAACAACACTACTAAAACACTCAAGGATGATTTATCCGTAGAAATAAAAAAAGGTAGCAAACTGTCCATTGCGGCGGCTTGCTTCTCTATTTATGCTTTTCAGGAGTTAAAAAAGCAATTAACCTCTATCGACGAATTACGCTTCATTTTCACATCTCCTACCTTTGTTGCCGAAAAGACAAAGAAAGAGAAAAGAGAGTTTTATATTCCTCGCCTTAATCGTGAACGTAGCCTTTACGGAACTGAATTTGAAATAAAGCTCAGAAATGAAATGACCCAAAAGGCTATTGCAAAAGAATGTGCGGAATGGATTAAGGAAAAGGTAACATTCAAATCAAATATCAGCGATAAGTCCATTCAAGGGCAACTGGTTGTTGATGAGGTAGGATATACCCCTATCAACAATTTTACGACGGTAGAGCTTGGATGTGAAAAAGGCAATGTTATCAGCACAACAATCGTAAAAGACCAGTCCCTTGCTCAGACACTTATCAGAGATTTTGACGAAATATGGAACGACAAAAAAGTCCTTCAGGAAGTAACCGATGAAGTAGTTGAGAGCATAACGGCAGCGTATAACGAAAACTCTCCTGATTTTATTTACTTTGTTACCCTGTATAACATTTTCAATGAGTTTCTTGAAGATGTTTCCGAAGATGTGCTTCCTAATGAAGCAACCGGATTTAAAAACAGCAAAATATGGAGTATGCTGTATAACTTCCAAAAGGACGCAGCTCTCGCCATTATAAATAAACTTGAAAAATTCAACGGCTGTATTCTTGCGGACAGCGTTGGTTTAGGTAAGACTTTTACTGCTCTTTCAGTAATCAAGTATTACGAAAATAGAAACAAATCTGTCCTTGTTCTGTGTCCGAAAAAATTGGCAAATAACTGGAATACATACAAAGACAATTACATCAACAATCCGATTGCGTCCGACCGCCTGCGTTATGATGTGCTTTATCATACAGACATCAACCGAACAAGAGGAACATCAAACGGCATAGATTTAAGCAGAATAAATTGGGGTAATTATGACCTTGTCGTTATTGATGAGTCCCACAATTTCAGAAACGGCGGTAAATTAGTTGAAAACCCTGATGAGGACAGCAAGGACAACCGCTATGTTACCCTGATGAAAAAGGTAATCAGAGCCGGAGTAAAAACCAAAGTGCTTATGCTTTCCGCTACTCCGGTAAACAACAAATTCCTTGACTTAAAAAATCAGTTGGCTCTTGCTTACGAGGGGCATACAGATTACATTGACGAAAAGTTGAACACAAGTCGTTCCATTGATGAAATTTTCAAAAACGCACAAAGAGCGTTTAACACTTGGAGTAAATGGGAGCCGTGCGACAGAACTACCGAGAACCTTTTGAGAATGCTGGATTTTGACTTCTTTGAGGTTCTTGATAGCGTAACCATTGCCCGTTCAAGAAAGCATATACAAAAATATTACGATACAAGTGATGTAGGCACTTTCCCTACAAGACTACCGCCTATTTCTCTGCGTCCACACCTGACAGACCTGAAAGAAGCGATAAATTACAATGAAATTTTTGAGCAGCTTATGCTTCTCACTTTAACTATATATACCCCTACTCATTACATACTTCCGAGTAAAATGGAAAAATATGCGGAACTTTACGGGGACAACAAGGTTAATGTTGGCTTCACACAGGCGAACCGTGAGCAAGGTATTCGCAGACTTACGGCAATCAACCTTATGAAGCGTATGGAAAGCTCTGTTTATTCCTTTAATCTTACCTTAAAGAGAATAAAGGATTTGATTGAAAGCACCATCAATACCATCGACCGCTTTGATAAGCACTCATCTGTCAACATTGACTTAACAGATATTTCAAATGTGGACGAGTTTGACGATGAAGACCAAAATACAGACGACCTTTTCTCGCTTGGCAAAAAGGTCAAAATAGACCTTGCGGATATGGACTATGTATCTTGGAGAGAAAGCCTTGCAAAAGATGCAGAAGTTCTTGAACTCCTAACCCTTATGGTGGGCGATATTACGCCTGAACACGATTCAAAGCTGCAAGGGTTGTATCGTGTTATAGACAATAAAATATCAAATCCGATTAACGATGGCAATAAGAAGATTATCATTTTTACTGCTTTTGCAGATACCGCAGGGTATTTGTACGATAATGTAAGCAAGTATGTAAAAGCAAAATACGGTCTTAACTCTGCAATGGTATCGGGTTCGGTGGACGGTCGTACCACTTGCCCTAAACTGCGTGGAGATTTGAACACAGTGCTTACCTGCTTTTCTCCGATTTCAAAGGACAGAGATTTATTTGACAGCATTCCGAAAGAAGATATAGACATTCTGATTGCAACAGACTGTATTTCAGAAGGTCAGAACTTGCAGGACTGCGATTATCTCATAAATTATGATATACATTGGAATCCGGTTCGCATTATCCAGCGTTTCGGTCGAATTGACCGTATCGGTAGCAGGAACTCTGTTATTCAGCTTGTGAACTTCTGGCCTGATGTAACTCTTGACGATTACATCAATCTCAAAGCAAAAGTTGAAACAAGAATGAAAATCGTAGATATGACGGCGACCGGCGATGACAATATTTTGAGCAACGAAGAAAAGACTGACCTTGAATACAGGAAAGCACAGCTCAAAAAATTACAGGACGAAGTTGTGGATATTGAGGATATGACAACGGGTATTTCCATTATGGACTTAGGACTTAATGAGTTCAGATTGGATTTACTTGAATACATAAAGAACCACCCGGATATTGAAAAAGCTCCTTTTGGACTTAACGCAGTTGTACCGGCAAATGAGGACGCACCGTCAGGCGTGATATTTGTTCTGAAAAACCGCTCTGACAGCGTGAATATTGATAATCAGAACAGACTTCACCCGTTCTATATGGTGTATATCAGCAATGAAGGAGAGGTAATTTGCGACCATTTATCTCCGAAAGATATGCTCGATAAAATGCGTTTTCTCTGCAAGGGAAAGGCAGAACCTATACCTGAGGTTTATAAGCAGTTCAATAAAGAAACTCGTGACGGCAAGGATATGTCAAAGTTCTCTAATTTGCTTGGAGAGGCGATTGCTTCCATTATAGAAGTTAAAGACGAAAGCGACATAGACAGCTTTTTGGGTGGCAGTAATGTCAGCTTCTTGTCAAACGAGATTAAAGGATTAGATGATTTTGAACTTATTTGCTTTTTAGTCGTAAAATGAGGTGATTACAATGCTCGGATTACCGAAAGCTACGGAAATGAGCAAACAGCTTCCAAAGAAAGCTATATATGCAAAATTCCAAATGAATACATCGGCAAAAGAGAAGATTGACGCCGATATTTCAAGGATAACCATTGTAAATGAAATAGCGTCGAACAAGGTCAATATTCCTGCCGGTGATGAAGTGAAAAACTTCTTCGTACTGCTCGTTTCTCTTAAAAGAAAAAAGTTTGAGGAAAAAACCATTGCAACTCTGTCAAAGCTGATACCGCAGAACATTCTGTTTGTGCTTGAATTTGAGGGGCAAAGCCAACTGGCGATCTACCACACGAAGCTGATGCAGTCGGATTGGAAGCCCACCGAAAGCTGTACCATTGAGTTGCGGGGCTTGAACCTCGATAAAGTATGGGAAAACAATGTAGTGGACATCGGCGGCGTGAGCATCGCAGACGGCAATACCCTTGATGAGCAGATCGCAGCCGACGAGCGCCGACAGAAAATTGAAAAAGAGATTGCCAAGCTGGAAAAGCAGGCACGGGCAGAGAAACAGCCGAAGAAGAAGTTTGAGCTTGTGCAGCAGATAAAGAAAATGAATACAGAAATGGGGAAACTAAAATGACTTTAGGGGACATTGCATCTGTTGCAACATTAATACTTTTTGCCTTTTACTTTATTGGAAGAATTATCACAATTGCTAGAAACCGATATGTTTTTACCGACGAGCTAAGAATGATGGGGGCAGAATTTGATGATAAAGAGTTTGACATTGTTGAAGTTTTTGATTTAGAGAAAGAAGCGAACAATACATTTATCTTAACTTCAAGGCAAGGAATATACGATTTGGCTGTATATCGAATACTGTATGATAGTGATTTCAATCAAATCGGGCGCAAAAGACTTGAAAAAAGCTCATATAGTTTTCTTAATGTTGGTCAGTCTCTGGCATTCCGAGTAACATTGCCGGAGATATTCACAACATACGAGGTCGAGTATAATACTCCAGATTATAAACGGGTAACGATAGCGTTATGGGACAATCCCAAAAATGGAGTTTTATCAGAGAGTGCTAAACCAAAAAACACATTTAAGAGCGTAATGTTCCACTTGTTTAACTAAGGAGAAGAATATGGATAAATTGAGAATGCAGACGGTGAATAAGGCTGATGAGAATTTTAAGAAGTTAGCGGCAATGTTTCCTAATGCTGTTACTGAAACTATTACCGGATATGATGAAAACGGCAAGGCTATTGTAGAGCGAGCAATAGATAAGGATGTACTTATGCAGGAAATTTCTTGCAAGGTTGTTGACGGCAATGAGGAACGCTATCAGTTCACTTGGCCGGACAAGAAGAAGTCCGTTCTTCTTGCCAATGCCCCAATCAATAAGACCCTGCGCCCCTGCCGGGAGGAAAGCGTGGACTTTGATACCACCGAAAACCTCTATATTGAGGGCGACAACCTTGAAGTATTGAAGCTCTTGCAGGAAACCTATCTTGGCAAAATCAAGATGATTTACATAGACCCTCCGTATAACACTGGTAATGACTTTGTGTATGAGGATGACTTTGCTCAGAGTACGGATGAGTATCTTGCCAACAGCGGGCAGTTCGATGAGGACGGCAACCGTATGGTGCAAAATACAGAAAGCAATGGTCGCTTCCATACTGATTGGCTGAATATGATTTATACGAGAATTCGTATATCAAAGGATTTACTTCAGGAAGATGGAGTTATATTTGTAAGTATAGATGATGGCGAATTGAAAAATATTCTAAAAATTTGTGATGAGATTTTTGGCAGTTCAAATTTCGTGTCCTGTATAACAAGAATTGCAAAAACAACTAGTTTTAGAGGTAATTATTTTGCACCGAGTAAAGACTATATTGTTGTTTACGCAAAAAACATTTCAGTACTTCCATCATTTCAGGATGAGGTTTCAAATGATGACCAGTTTAATAAAATAGAAACCGAAGGTGAGCGTAAAGGAGAATATTATCGAGACGATATTGCATTCTATTTATCAACGCTGCAAACACGTCCAAATCAAAGGTATTTTATTGAATGTCCCGATGGGGAATTGGTTGTTCCTCCTGGAACGACAATTCCACAGATTGAACAAGATGGCGAAAAAGTTTTACCAAATGAAGGCGATGGTGTGTGGAGGTGGGAACAAAAGCAGTATTTGTTAAAAAAGAATCTTCTTTCTTTCAAACAAACAAAGTCTTCGCCTCTAATTAATCAAGACGGTCAAAAAGCAAAATGGAATATTTACACCAAAAGCTACCTAAATGATAAGAAAGAGAAGGGAAATATCCCAAGAGATTTACTTGAAGGTTTCTTAAATAGAAATGGAAGTGAAGAACTGAAAAAGTTAGATATTCCGTTCTCGTTCCCTAAACCAAGTAAACTAATAAAACATCTCATTAAGATTTTGAACACCAACAAAGATATTATAGTCCTCGACTTTTTCTCTGGCTCCGCTACAACTGCTCACGCAGTTATGCAACTTAATGCTGAGGACGGCGGACATCGCAAGTTTATTATGGTTCAGCTTCCCGAAAAAACAGACGAAAAGAGCGAAGCCTACAAGGCAGGATATAAAAATATTTGTGAAATAGGCAAAGAGCGTATCCGCAGAGCTGGAATAAAGATTAAAGAAAATTTGGAGCAAAGCGGAACCGATATACGATATTTGCATAAGGAGTTAAAAAGTGCTCCAATAAAAAATATATGTGGATTCGATGTCCCTGTTGTTCCAGCTCGTTGGAGTAGCGTTGATGAAACAGAAGAAAATAAAAAAATGGCTGAAAGCCTTGATGTTGGTTTTCGAGTATTAAAGTGCGAGAGTTCCAATATGAAAGATGTGTACTATAACCCGGCTGAGTATGAGCCGTCTCTTTTTTCAAGTCTTGAAGATAACATCAAAGAGGACAGAACTCCGGAGGATTTGTTATTCCAAGTTATGCTTGACTTAGGTGTGCTTCTTTCGAGCAAAATCGAAGAAACAACCATTGCCGGCAAGAAAGTGTTCAATGTGGAGGACAACTATCTTATTGCCTGCTTTGACGATAATGTAACCGAAGAAGTGATTACCGAAATTGCAAAGCAGAAACCGTATTACTTTGTAATGCGTGACAGCTCTATGGCAAACGACAGCGTGGCAACCAACTTCGATCAGATTTTCGCCACCTACAGCCCCGATACCGTAAGGAAGGTGTTGTAATATGAAATTTAATTTCAAAATACAACAATACCAAACCGATGCGGTTGATGCCGTTGTGCGTGTCTTTCAGGGGCAAGGCTTTTACGATAAAATCAGCTATATTCGTGACCTCGGTAAAATGAAGTCCAAGGATATGCAGATAACATTGGGATTTACAGATGAAGAGATGCAACTGTATGACCCGACAAACGATACCGGATACAAGAATGAACTGGTGGAGCTTTCGGATGAACAACTTCTGAATAATATTCAGACATTGCAGCGTCAGAATAATATTAAGCTTTCAAATTCTCTTGTAAAAGATTTGGGAAGATGCAGCCTTGATATTGAAATGGAAACGGGTACCGGTAAGACATATGTATATATCAAGACAATGTTCGAGCTGAACAAAAAGTACGGCTGGAGTAAGTTTATCGTGGTTGTTCCGAGTATTGCTATCCGTGAGGGTGTAAAAAAGTCCTTTGAGATTACAGCCGACCATTTTATGGAGCATTACGGCAAAAAAGCTCGTTTCTTCATTTATAACAGTTCAAACCTGAATCAGCTTGATAACTTTTCATCAAGCTCCGGTATCAATGTAATGATTATCAATACGCAGGCTTTCGCTTCTTCTCTTAAAGAGGATGGACGCAGTAAGGAAGCCCGTATTATTTATTCAAAGCGTGATGGATTTGGCTCTCGTCGTCCGATTGATGTAATCAAAGCGAATAGACCGATTATTATTCTTGATGAACCGCAGAAGATGGGCGGAGAAGTAACGCAAAAGGCATTGAAAAACTTTAATCCGCTTTTCAGCCTGAACTACTCCGCCACCCACGCAAAACAGCACAATCTTATTTATGTTCTTGATGCTTTAGACGCATTTAATAAGAAATTGGTTAAGAAGATTGAAGTTAAAGGCTTTGAGGTTAAGAATTTCAGAGGTACAGACAGTTATTTGTACCTTGAACAGATTGTGCTTTCAAGTAAGAAACCGCCTATGGCAAAAATTGAACTTGAAATCGGATACAACAAGTCTATTAACAGAGAAACCCGTATTCTCGGTGTAGGCGATGACTTGTACTATGTTTCTCAGGAAATGGAACAGTACAAAGGCTATACCATTTCTGAAATTGACCCGCTTCGTGGAACAGTAACTTTTACAAACGGAGAAGTTATAAGTACGGGAGATATTGTTGGCGACATATCCGAAAAAGATATGCGTCGCATTCAGATAAGAGAAACAATTCTTTCTCATTTTGAGAAGGAAGAAAAGCTCTTTGATAAAGGAATTAAATGTCTGTCATTGTTCTTCATTGATGAAGTTGCAAAGTATCGCCAGTACGATGAAAACGGAGATGAAGTTCTTGGCGAGTACGGTGTAATGTTTGAACAGGAGTATATCAGCGTGCTTAATGAATATGTAACATTGCTTGATACTCCGTACCAGAGATATTTAAAATCAACTTGTAGTGATGTAGAAGAAGTACATAAAGGCTATTTCAGTATTGATAAAAAAGGACATGCTATCGACAGTAAAGTAAAGCGTGGCAGTGAGTTCTCCGATGATATTTCGGCATATGACTTGATTTTAAAGAACAAGGAAAGATTGCTTTCTTTTGATGAGCCTACAAGATTTATATTTTCCCACTCGGCACTGCGTGAAGGCTGGGATAACCCGAATGTTTTTCAGATTTGTACGCTTAAACACTCCGACAGCAACACTGCAAAACGCCAAGAGGTCGGTCGTGGACTGCGTTTGTGCGTAAATCAGAACGGTAATCGTATGGATGTGGAAAGCTGCGGAGAAGCCGTACACGACATTAACACGCTTACGGTTGTTGCAAGCGAAAGCTACAAGACTTTCGTTACCGATTTGCAGTCGGATATTAAAACAGTTCTGTATGACAGACCTACTGTTGCCACCAGTGAATACTTCAAAGGCAAGTATGTTAGGGTGGACGATGTTCCTACACTTATAGATGACGAAACTGCAAATGCTATTGAATTTTATCTTATTCAGAATGGCTATGTAGATATGAAACGTAAAGTAACAGATAAATATCGTCAGGAAATTAAGAGTGGAACTGTCGCAGAACTGCCGGATGAGCTTAAACCAATGGCAGAGGGTATCCATACGCTTATTCAATCTGTATATGATGATAGTATTCTTCAGGATATGTTTACAGATGGTCATGAAACAAAGGTTAAGGACAATCCTCTTAATGAGAACTTTGCCAAGAAAGAGTTTCAGGCGTTATGGCGAGAGATTAACCACAAGTATGCTTATACGGTTGAGTTTGACAGCGATGAATTGATAAAGAAAGCAATCGCTCATATTGACGAAAAACTTTTTGTTTCCGAACTTCAGTACACTACAACAATCGGTCGTCAGAAAGCGGAAATGAATGAGTATGAAGTTGAGCGTGGAGCTTCTTTTACCGGAGAAAAGACAAGGACACAAACTCTTAAACACGCCGAGACCAGTCAGATTAAATATGACCTTATCGGCAAGGTGGCGGAGGGTACAACCCTTACCCGTAAGACAGCATCAGCAATTTTACAGGGTATCGGGGCTGATAAACTCTATATGTTCAACAACAATCCGGAAGAATTTATCACAAAGGTTATCAGGCTTATCAATGAGCAGAAAGCCACGATGATTGTTGAGCATATTTCTTACGATACCATTGAGGGCGAATACGACAGCACAATCTTTACTGCCGAGAAGAACACGCAGAGCTTTGACAAGGCTTTCCTTGCAAAGAAAGCAATCCAAGACTATGTGTTCACAGACGGCTCTGCGGAAAAGAGCATTGAAAGAAAGTTTGCAGAGGATTTGGACGCTGCCGAAGAAGTATGTGTTTATGCAAAGCTGCCGAGAACTTTCCAAATTCCTACCCCGGTGGGGAATTATTCACCGGATTGGGCAATCGCCTTTTACGAGGGTAAGGTTAAGCATATCTTCTTTGTTGCCGAGACCAAAGGTACAATGGAAAGCCTTGAGCTGCGCCCGATTGAGCAGGCAAAGATTTCTTGTGCAAAGAAACTCTTTAACGAAATGTCAACGAGCAATGTCAAGTATCACGATGTTGACAGCTATCAAAGCTTGCTTAACATTATGAACTCACTATAAAAACAGGAGGAATACCATTATGAAGGAAACAATCTATTGTCCTATTTTGCAAGGCGAAATCACAAAGTATGATTGTGATGAAACGGTCTATGCTACAAATACCGGTCATCATCTGAACGATGGTATTCCTTATCTGTTAGATATTGAAACAATTACAGCAAATAGAGAGGTATGCCTTGCCTGTTCCAATAATCCGTGCAACAATCGCAGGCTGTCAGAACAAGAAAGAATGTCTGATGAAGAAATTAAAAAACGGCTTGCCGGTCGTGCTGCTGAATATATGATGTTCAAGGACGAGGAAAAAGATGCCGAAGCTCCGGCTGGCACTTCCTCTGCCGGTAATGTTATTATATTCCCTGATTTTGAAAAGCTGAAAAATGAAGTCGAGAAAATGCGTACCGAATTATCAATGCTTTTGCTTGAACGGGATGAACTTCAGTTCGTTATCTGCAAAAACATCGAAACGGAATATATGCTTAATCTCGGAAGCATAGAGTATAAGGCTTATGAAGCCCAGTGTACGGCTTTACGACTGAAAAGAAAAATCGAGTTGATTCAGGCGAAAAAGAACCGACAGGAAAAAGTTATCATCTCTGCCATTGAGGAAGTTCTTGATAATGAATTTGCCGAGTATCAGAAGCAACTTGATGAACAGATAAACAAGATGAATGACGCTTTGAAGCGAAGCAAGGCGGAGGTCTTAACTGATGAGGAAAATAAAGAACTGAAAAAGCTCTACCGTAAAATCGTAAAGGCTTTGCACCCTGATATTAACCCCGATGTTTCCGAAGCTCAGGTAAATTTGTTTGATAATGCCGTACAAGCATATAAAAACGGAGACTTGGGAACTTTGAGGATTATCGGAGAAATGGTGGGAAACAGTCCTCTGACGGAACAGCACAAGGACGCTTTAACTCAGCTTTCCGAAGAAAAAGACCGTTTGAATAACTTATTGAAAGCAATAAGAGACAGTATTGAGAAAATCAAATCAGAGTATCCGTACACGATGAAAGAAATCCTCGAAAATAAGGAGAAAACTGAACAAAAGAAACAAGAGCTTGAAAGTATCCTCAGGCAGTACAATGAACTTATCTCGATTTACAAGGCAAAAATCGAAGAAATGATGAGGTGAGATTATGGGCGATTTAGTAAAATCCGGTGCCGGTGGACTTATGGGGTTGCTTCACGGAAACAACGGAGAACTTACCATACCGAAGCCGTTTGAAAGAGATATTTTCCTTTTTGACACGTATGTTGCAGGAACTACGCATATTGAGGGTATCGAAGAATTAGAGCCACACTTGAATACAGACGATAGGCTTGGATTTTTCAGAGAACCGGATAACCGGTACGACAAGCAGGCTATTGTTATAAAAACGGCTGATGGAGTAAAAATCGGGTATGTGCCGAGACAGGACAATGTGATATTTGCCCGACTGATGGACGCCGGAAAACTCCTTTTTGGTAAGATTACTTCAAAAGAAAAGAAAGGCTCGTGGGTAAAGATTTATATTAAAGTTTTGCTGCACGAGTAAACAACCATAAAAACATATTCGCAAAATTTGCAGAGGCTGTTACGAACATCATTGTTCAAGAACAGTAAAAGAAAGAAGGAACAATATGGGCGATATAATTAGTCTAAACAACGAAATTCAAGAAAACAAGGATAATGCAATATTGCGAATGATGAGCGACACCTCTATCTATCCAATGTTTCAGAAGTCTGAGGTGGGTGTGTCAAACTATACACCGTTACCTATTTCAAGGCTTGCTGCATACGGGACAGCGTTCCAGCCGCTTGCAACAGCCGTTCAAACGGCAGTGAGTGGAGCTGGAGGAAGCGGAATTTATTATGTCAATACTGTTGGCAAAACAATGTTCCAAATGAAAGGGACAAATAACTTCATTGGCTCATTGAAGGCTTCTACCGGTATGGTTGGTGGTGGTCAGGCACAAAATGACACCTCTTGCTTGCGACCCGACTATGCTATTTATGGCGGCAGCGTTAGCAAATATTGATAAGAAGCTCGACGCTATTCAAGATATGCAGAAAGAAATGATGGACTTCCTCGTTCAGAAAGCCGACTTGAAAGGTAATTTGAATTTTCTGTTTGATGTATTTAACAATTACAAATACAACTGGAACAATGAAATGTATAAGAACAGTAACCATATAAAAGTTCTTGACATAAGGCAGGAAGCAGAAAAGAAAATTGCTTTCTATCGTGAGCAGATAATCGCAAAGGTCAACAAGAAGTCCCTCATTCATAGCGACCAAACGGTAAATAAGCAATTACAGGCGGTTCAAGACCAGTTCAAGGATTATCAGCTTGCATTGTACTTACTCGGTTTCTCATCTTTCTTAGAGGTAATGCTCTTAGGAAACTTTGACGCAGATTATTTGTCGGGAATTTCAGATAAGTTAGAGAAATATTCTCTGAATTACAGAGAGCTATATACAAAGTGCTACGATGAAATAGAAAGTTATTCATCAACCTCTGTTCAGTCATCAATGCTGAAGGGCATTGCAAAGGCAAGTACATCAGTTGGCAAGTTTGTAGAGAAAATCCCGGTTATTAGTAAGGGACAGGCTGATGAAGCATTGATTGCTGCAGGCGACAAATTAGACGAATTAAATACCGGTAAGCTGAGAAATCGGATGAGTTCCTTAATCGAACATCTTATTGAAAACATTGATACAGTAAACGAGCTGTGTAACAAACCGATTCAGTTATTAGTAGATAAAGATAATCTCTACATCGCAACGATAGCATAAATATTACCTAGGATGGAGGTTAGCAAGTGGATAAGATTTTAATAAACGATTTGCTCAATATCCCCGATTCTGATATTGGCAACACAAGATTAAAACTAAATGTTTTCAATGGAAACACCGACCCTTTGGAAGAATATAAGAAAGACCCCGATAAAATAAATATTGAATGGTTCTTATGGCACAACCAAAGAAGGTATTTTCATACTGGACAGATTGCTATATGCTTGCTTTATCTCTATGATGACAAATGGTTATTGACCACGATAAAAAGGATAAGCAAAGAATTAGATGTCGTTGATGATGTGGGCTTTGAAGCTGAGGAGAATGAAGAATATCGTAAGTATTATGGTAGATTGGTATTAAAGTATCATAATACTAAGCGTGGTATGGGAAGAACTTATGAGTCTATGATGGACGAATTGGAGGTAATTGAAATTCTTTCTACTGCCTATGCTGGCGACGATTTTCCCGGATATGAGAATGTCAGACTATCATTTACCCAACTTGAAACGATTATTCGCAAAAAGCGAAGCGGTTGGCTTGATGCTCTAAGAAATCAAAAAGCTGTGTACCTGATAACCGACACTAGTAACGGAAAATTGTATGTTGGGTCTGCGACTGCTCAGTATGGAATGTTGCTTCAAAGGTGGACTAACTATATAGACAATGGTCACGGTGGAAATGTCGAATTGAAACATATAGTTGACACTAAGGGCTTTGATTATGTCAAAGAAAATTTCCAGTATTCGGTTTTAGAAAACTATAATGCACGAATGGACGACAACTATATATTAGGTCGTGAAAAATGGTGGAAAGATACTCTTTGCACAAGACAATTCGGATATAATAAGAACTGATAAAAATAAGACCGTCAGATCTCCTTTGAGTGGAGACTTGACGGTCTTACATTTTATGATTATATTTCAGAAAATCATTTCTATGTTCCTGTTTCCGTAAATGGTAGCCTTGTGCAATGAGCGTATCGACTTTCAGGGCAATCAGATTGATGTCGGAGTTCATTGCCATTGCAATCTGTTGAATATCATAGCCGTTTTCAATGTATTCCAAGATTGCGTCGTCCGGCAAAGAAGCTTGTGAAGCAAAAATATTTGCTTCATACTCCATCCTGTTTTCTCTCATATCAAAGATATTGAATTCTTTGAAACCGCCGGCAGTAATCGCTTCTTTACGGTGAAGAACATCGTGTCCGATTTCGTGCCATAAGACTATCTGTTCTATGACCGGGTGCATACCGTTTTTGAGAAAAACAAAGCGGTTATTCAGAATGACCTTGTATGCCCCATGCTGCTTCTCAAAATTCCGGTAGATAATATTGATACCAAGTTCTTGTGCGACCTTATATGGGTTTCGAGTGCCACATCGGTCAATGAGCTTATTTACGATTTTTATAATCTCAGCCGTTGTGTAATACCCCAAACCGGCTCACCTCCTTGTAGGATAATTATATCCGATATTTACCCTATGCTAGCTTTTGCCCTTCGGCAGAACATAGCGGATAAATTCGTGGTTTTTCTCAATCTGCGGCTTTTGCCAGGACGCCTGAGGGTCGCAATAAAACACTTTTGTCCTTTTCTTGCCGGATTCGGTAGTTTCCAATTCTCTCGTATGCTTGAATTCACTGCCGTTGTCGGTAAGAATGACCGGAAATATTCTGCGAAATTCTTCAAGCCCTAACAGTCCCGTCAGCATATCAAACTGCTCCACCACCGTATCAGCCTTGCCGTCACGCATTAAAAGCATCAGCATCATATTGGTATTGCAGAAATGAATGGTTAGAAGGCGCTTTCCCTGTTCACGACAGCCCTTGACCGTGTCCATTTGAATCACAGGTGTATCGGGGTGCTTTCCCATATATTTCAGGTAATCGTCATAGCCTCGGTTTTTACGAAACTCTTGATTCAAAAAGCCTTCGGAAGCTTCCTTTTTCTTTCTCCTCGGCTTGTAGGCAACCTTTCGTCTGAGGTCAATGTTTCCCACACTTAAAACACCTTGATCAATATAGCGATAAAGAGTTCTTTGTGAAATGCTGAGTTCTTCGCCGTGCTCCGACCATATATGGGCAAGTGGTTGTCCTTTTAGAATCAGTGGTGAAACCAATTCATCGAGCTTTTCGAGTTCTTCTCCACGAGTTTGTATTTTGTTGTATTTTGCTTCGGGAATTAGAATATCTGCGCTTTGCCATTGCGTCCGCTTGCTGTGCGATGTAATAGGCTCTATCTGCTTTGCATTTTCTTCTCCGCCCACAGATGTTACAAACATACGGCGGTTTTGAAAGAATTGAGCAGGGTGTATTGTTGTATCTTGAACAAAGTTCCCGGCAATCGTATTCTCGGCAAGCTACACACTGCCTTGAGCTTCCATCTTTTCCGCATAGTCCTTTTGTTTTGCACTCTCCTGCAAAGTGACAATCCTAGCTAAAATGAAGGGAAAAAACGGCGTAAAATTAGCAGATTTCAAAAGAGAATTGATTAACACTAAAATCTAGGAAAAGCCAGTAAAATCAAGGTTTTTCGAGGATTTCAAGGGAGAATAAAATGCCCTTCCGGGGCTTCTCCTAAGCGGTAGGTCGGGTGTTCGAATCACCTCGGGAACGCCAAAAACTCCGCCGGAAACTTAAGTAAAATCAAGGGTTTCCGGCGTTTTTTCATTTTTACGAAGAAACAGCAAAAACGAAAAAATCACAAATTTCCATTAGCAAATTCTCCGTCTGCTAATGGAATTTAGAACTAATGTCGTCCGCCTTTCAGGTGGACGGCTTATGTACTTATTGATTGTATGCCTTCCCTCGGTATGGTAACTATCAATGCCTTATCTGCGGCAGACAGCGTCATTATTCCTGTTCAGGCTCAATATCTACCGGCAAAAGGAATGACGCAGCTTGTTCAGACCATTTCAAGAGTTAAGAAGCGTATCAATCCGAACTTGAAGATTGACAGTATGCTTCTCACTTTGGTGGATACTGTTATTGCAAGTGAAAGCTATAAAACTTTTGTTACGGATTTGCAGTCGGATATCAAAACTGTTTTGTATGACAGACCTACTGTTGCGACTAAAGAATACTTCAAAGGCAAGTATGTTAAGGTGGATGATGTACCTACGCTTATTGACGACAGCACCGCTAATAAAATCTACAAATACCTTATCAGAAATTATTATATCGACGATGATGATAAGGTTACGGATGTTTAAGACGGTGTAATACTGTAAAACATGAAACATCCTCATAGATTAAAAAATCAAGGACCACCCAAGAAAAAAATAGGTGGTCCTTGATTTTAGAGAGATTTTATTTTTAAAGGAGTTAGAAATCAGCTCATTTTATTTGTTTATACCAAAAATATACTTCGTAGTTTGTGTATAGTTTTCGTTTGCTTTTAATATTGTCGTAGGAAAAGTCT